>Ga0316204_10008556_pt1 | contig 14127 bp, 10 predicted proteins | sample 6monrhotite_MG_2_FD_205661 | JGI IMG/M metagenome (GOLD analysis project Ga0316204, IMG submission 205661) | Microbial mat bacterial communities from mineral coupon in-situ incubated in ocean water Damariscotta River, Maine, United States -... | ecosystem: Environmental > Aquatic > Marine >...
CTGAAGCAGGCGACGGTCCATGGAGAGCGATGGGCTCGGGAGCGAGGAGGGGCGGCGCGGGCAGGGCGAATCACGGTCCAGGGAGGCTTTGACCCCCCGACGTCTTGACGATCCGGGGCCCAAACCTAACGTAGGGGGGAGATTTCACCCCCCTCCCCACCTGGGGCCCAGACCCCGGAGCAGAATCGATGCTGTCCGTCTCTGATGTCAAGAACCTCCTGACGAAGCACTTCCCCGAAGGGGACGTGAACGTCGTGGACCTCACCGGCACCTCCGATCACTTCGGAGTCCAAGTCGTCTCGCAGAAGTTCGAGGGCCTCAGCCTGATCGAGCAGCACAAGCTCGTCCACGCGGCCGTCGGCGACTACCTCACCAACGAGATCCACGCGCTCGAGATCAAGACCAAGACGCCGTAGCGGCGCTTCGCGCCGGCTCCTCCGCCGTCCCACCCCTCCCAACGCACAGCCAACTCCGACCCCGGAATACGGAACACCATGTGGAACAAAGAACGCGTCGCCGAGATCGTCAACGGCAATAAGCTCGTCGTCTTCGCCAAGGGCACCCCTGAGCAGCCGCAGTGCGGCTTCTCCGCGCGCGCCTACACCGTCCTCGAGATGCTCGGCCACCCCTTCGAGTCGGTCAACATCTTCGAAGACCCGGAGATCCGCCCCTCGCTCGTCGAGTTCAGCCAGTGGCCGACCACGCCGCAGGTCTTCCTGAACGGCGAGTTCATCGGCGGCAGCGACGTCGTCCTCGAGATGTTCGAGAAGGGCGAGCTGAAGACGAAGGCCGACGCGGCCTTCGCCCAGTAGCCCGACGGCGCGAGCGCCGCGAGGCGCCCCGCCTACGTCAGGAGGCCCCGGCCGCGTTCGCGCGGCCGGGGCCTCCTGACGTCGAGGCTCGCGCCAGCGCTCAGCGCGTGGCGAAGAGCACCTCGCAGAAGCGCTCGTCCGGGTCCGTCCAGTGCTCGAGCACCCGCAGGCCCGCCGTGTCGGCGAGGGCGCGGATCTCTCCCTCGGAGTACTTGTAGGAGTTCTCCATGTGGATGCGCTCCCCCGCCTCGAAGGGCACGTCCATGTCCAGCTCGGGGATCGCCACGCGACGGGCGTCCGGGCACTCGAGCGTCATCTCGACGCGGCCGAGCTCCTCGTCGTAGCGCGCCTGGAAGCTCCAGGCCGCCGAGCCGAAGTCGCTCCCGAACTCGCGGTCGATGCGATCGAGCAGGTTGCGGATGAAGGCCGCGGTCACCCCCGCTCCATCGTCGTAGGCCGCCTCGAGCTCCGGCGCGCCCTTGCGGCGGTCGAAGCCGACCAGCAACCGGTCCTCCGGACGCAGGCTGCCGCGTAGCACGGTGAGGAAGCGCGCGGCCTCTTCGCGGTGGAAGTTCCCGATGCTCGAGCCGAGCCAGACGATGAGGCGCGGCGACTCCGAACGCTCGGGGATCTCCGCGAGCCTGCGCAGCCCCGGCAGGTACTCGTCCGCGACGGCGTAGACGTCCAGCTCGGGGTAATCGGCGAGCAGCTCCTCCGCGGAGAGCTCGAGGGCCGAGCGCGAGATGTCGATCGGCTCGTAGGTCAGGTCGCCGTGGCGCGCGATCAGCGCCTCGATCAGCGCGCGCGTCTTCTCCGCGCTGCCGCTGCCGAGCTCGACGAGCTGCGGCGCGCGGTCGAAGCGCGCCGCGAGCTGCGGCGCGATCTCGCGCAGGATCGCACCCTCGGTCCGCGTCGGGTAGTACTCGGGCTGCTCACAGATCTCTGCGAACAGCGCGGAGCCCCGCGCGTCGTAGAGGTGCCGCGCCGAAAGCCACTTCGGCCGGCTCGTGAGTCCGGCGCGTACGTCCTCGGCGAAGTCCCGCCGCGCGTCGCGTTCCGGCCCGCCGATCAGGGTCAAGCGAGCCCCTTGGTCGAGCGAATTCATCCGTGGAGTGTAGGGGCCGCGCGAATCCACTCCGGGCCCGACCCGCCGCTTTTCCCGCTCGGATCGCGCAGGTCCCGGGCGGGCCGCTCCCACGCTCTCACTCGGGCGGACCGACGATCAGCGGAAAGACGAATCCCCTCAGCTCAGGTGTCGTTCCCGGCCGCGGATCGAGCGGATCGTTGAGCACGCTCCAGCCCCCGTAGTCGACCTCGAGACGCTCAGGCGGCGCATCGAGCTGCACGACGAGGCTGCCGTCCTGCGCGGTGACGCCGACGAAGCGCCCATCGAGACTCACCTTCGCGCGATAGAGCGGACGAAGCGTCGGCTCGCGACCGAGCACGACGAGCCGCGCGGCCCAGCCCCGCTCGAGATCGACGCGCGCGATCCGGCGACCCTCCACCTCTTCGAACGCACGCTCGTCACCGAATGCGGGGCGAAAGCCGTCGGCCCACAGCGACCAGCGGAACTCGGTCCCGCGCGGGAAGGCCCCGCCCTCGAGCGGCCCCGCGTGCATGAAGACACCGCTCTCCTCCGACACCGTCTGCTCGAGGTGGCGCACCTCGAAGTCCTGGAGGCGCTCCCCGCTCTCGGCGTCGTAGACCTCGAACTCGAGCGGAGGCGCCACGACGGCGTCCTGCCGAACGAGGACGAGCTCCGCGGCCGGCGCGCGCACGCGCAGGCTGCGCGGTTCCCACGGCCACGCGCCGAGGCTGAAGACGCCGAGCTCGTATTCGCCGATCGGCACGTCGCGGAACGCGAAGGTCAGCTCGAGGGTGCCATCCTCGAGCGCAGTGGGCTCGACCTCGGCGCGCAGCTCGAGGCGTGGTTCTTCCAGGCGCACCAGCTCGACCACGAGCCCGGAGAGATCGGGGAGGGTCTCCGCGGTCCAGGGATCGACCTCGCGCAGGAGGCGCCCCGTGATGTCGCCGGCCACCTCGAGCGGTTCGGGTTCCGGCTCGGGCTCCGGCTCGGGGAGCACGAACGGACGCTCGCGGAGCGGCGACGGCGCGAGCGGACGTCGCTCGGTCGGCGCGTCGACCGCAACCGGCGCGGACTCGACGGGCTCGGGCTCGGGCTCTGTCGCGATGCGCGTCGGGTCGGGCAGGCGGGTGTCGAGGATCTCCCCGTCCGCGAGCACCTCGGCCGGACCCAACCCAGCCGCGTTCTCCGCGGGCGCGAACACGCCGCGCGCGAGCGCCGCCACGAGCAACGCGGCGGTCACGAGGAGGGCGAGGAGCAGCGGGCGCGAGCGTGCCGTCATCGGGAGCCGTACCCCGGCGCGACGCCGCGGGTACGCGATCGATCCTAGCAGTCGAGCGGCGGATCCCCCTCAACCCCGCGGCGAGCGCCCCGCGCCGGCCCCGAGGGGCCGCCACGACGCGCCGGCTTGCCCATTCCTTACTGCACGGCGCTGAGCTGCTGGTGCAGCGACAGCATGCCGATGCGGTTCTCCAGCGTGCCGCGCGCCCCGTCTCCGAGGATGTTCGACTCGTTCAGGGTCCCCCCCGCCATCGTCGTCGCGCGGTTCAGGAACGACGGGTTGCCCGAGAGCAGGTAGCCGAAGGCCATCACGTTCCAAGACTGGAAGCCGTCCTGCCCCTCGGTGCCCCCCGGCGGCGTGGCGCCACAGAAGCCGGGCTGCTCGAGGTCGTACGGTCCAACGGCCACGCCGAAGTACGGCGCGCCCGATCCGCTGTTCCAGGCCAGCGCGGAGATCATCGCGTTGCACGAGCTGACCAGCACGTCGTCGACCCGCGTCGTCATCGAGGGCGAGACGCCGTCGTAGACGGAGCTGCGTACGCCCCACAAGCCGTTCTGCAGGATGCACTCCGAGATCGACTGCAGGATGCGGTACTGACCGCCGAAGAGCGTCAGGTTCGGCTTCGACATGAGCGCGCCGGTGCAGCCCGACTGGCCGATCTCCATCGTCTCGAGCACGTCCTCGAACCAGTAGACCGTGCCGTCACGCCAGTCCCCGTCCGCGAGCGCGTGCCAGGAAGCCACGGCGTCGAGGATCCAGCCCTCGGCGCGGTTCGTGTCGTAGCCGCCACCCGGATGGTCCTGAACGTAGCGACGATCCCAGAGGTTGCCGGTCGAGATCGCCTGTCCGTTCTCGGTCTGGGGCAGCATCGAGTAGGTCGCGCGCGCCAGCTCGGCCTGCAGGCGCAGGTCGTCCTTCGCGAGCGTGTCGTTGCCCAGCCAGACGAGCGACTTCTGCGCGTTCGTCACGCGCACCAGGTGCTCCGTGTCGACGTAGCCGAAGTTCAGGAGGTCGTCCTCGTAGTCCGGTTTGCGATCCAGGTTCGCGACCGCGTCGACCTGGAAGGTCGGCGCATCCTCGAAGCCGTGCGCGTCGCCGAGCGGCAGCCACGGGACGAGGAACATCCAGGTCGGCAGGTACGGTCCGCCGGACCCCATCAAGATCCAGTCCTCGAGGTTGTAGGCGACGCCGTGGCGGTCGTAGAGCGCCGTGCGGTGGCGCTCCGTGTACATGCGGTGCATCACCTGGAAGCGACGGTAGCCTTCCGTCGACGCGCCCCAAGCGGTGCGCACGCCATCCCAGAAGTAGATCTCCGTGCCGCCGTGGAAGCCGCCGTACGGCAGACCCCACGGATGCGCCCAGCCGAGGTTGCCGGTGTTGATCGGGAACGGACCAACGGTCCCGTTCAGGAGCGCGGTCTCGACGCCGTTGAACTCGCTCGAGAGGCTCGTGCGCATCTCCGAGGGGGAGCGCCAGAAGTCGAGGGTGGGCAGCGGCAGGTTCTGCGCGAAGTAGCGCGCCGAGACCGGGTTCCACCACGAGAGCAGGCGGAAGTCGTCGCCGTCGTCGCCGTCACGGCAGAAGCCGAGGCCCTCCTGTGCCAGGCTCGCGCGGGCCTCCGGCTCGGCGCCGTCGCGGCAGAGCACGAGGCGTCGGTTCATGAGCTGCTGCAGCGGGAAGACGTGCAGGTCGCCACCGCCGATCGGCTCGATCAGCGGGAACACGCGCGTCGCCCCCTCACCGAAGGGCGTGCCGAAGGTCGGCCCCTCGTAGGCCTGGAACAGCGTCCAGCCGGCAGGCACGACGAGCTCGAGCTCATTGAAGTAGAGCTTGCCCATCGAGTCGTCCGCGTCGGTCCCGGCCTCGTGGCCGTCGTGACCGTTGTGCAGTCGCAGGTCGAGCGAGACGAAGCGCTCGTCCGCCCAGGTCGTGAGGTAGGCGTGCACGCCCATCATGTGCGGCAGCGTGCCGGTGCCACCGCCAACGGGCGTGACCGGCTCGAGGTTCTCGTAGGTACGCACCTGTCGCGCCCACGGGCCGTCACGGTGGACGACCAGCTCGGCAGCGTTGGACTCGCGCCAGTCGCGCAGGAGGTCGGCCTCGTAGAGGTGACCGAACACATCGCTGGTGCGCAGCACGAGCGAGCGGTTCTGCTGCAGGAGCACGGCAACGTCCGTCTCGACGACGTGGCTCGCGGGAGCGTTCGGACGCCACAGGACGTCGTAGGTCACGCGGTCACCGGGAGCGGCGCTCAGCGGGCGATCGACACGAGCGATGATCTCGACGACATCCGCACCGTCCTCGACGTTCGCGTAGCGGCTGACGATCTCGATCTGCGCCGGCACCGAAGCACCCGTCGAACCCTGCACGTGGAACGGGGAGGCGAGAGAGCCGTCCTCGTAGATGCCACGAGGCAGCGGCAGCGTGCCGCGCAGCACGAACGTCGGGACGCTCGGCGCGGCCAACTCGAACTGCGCGACGAGGTCACCGTCCTCGAAGTCGTTCGAGAAGTTGACGGTCAGATCCGGCGGATCGAACTCGACCGCGCCAAAGTCGACGGCACCGCCGCAACCTCCGGCCAGGAGGCCGACGAGGCAGAGGCCAAGCGTGGCGCGACGGCGCGCACCAGGACGAACGATCCTTAGGAACAAGTCCCCTCCCCGGGGTCGGAACGATGGATCGACGGTGTCGTTCGGCCCCACTCCCCGTGGGCGACCCGTCGCTGCCCCCGGATCGGCACCCGCTCTCCGGCCAGTGGAGAGCCATTTGCGATTTCCTCAAAAACCCTGTTCGGATGGAGCGTTCCACCCACGAGACCCCGTCATCGAGACCTGGAGAGCCTCGGGAGAAGAGCCTCCGGGAAGGGCCAGGAATCGCGCTCGGGCTGAAGCCCCCTCGAGCCGGCGGGCGATACTCTTCCCTCACCTGCTCCCACCCCGCGCGATGATCCTCAGCCACGAACACCGCTTCGTCTTCGTCGAGGTGCCCCAGACCGGCACGACGGCGATCGCGAAGGAGCTCATCACGAGCTACGGCGCCGAAGACGTGCTGCACAAGCACGCCCACCTCTCGGAGTTCCTCCAGGCCGCCTCGCCGGAGGAGCGCCGCTACAAGGTCGGTGTCAGCCTGCGGCACCCGCTCGATCGTCTGTACAGCTACTTCTTGAAGCTGCGCAACGACCACCTCGGCGAGTTCAGCGACCCCGGGCGCTACGTCGAGAACGGCGGCTGGGTCACGGTCGCCGATCGCGAGCGGCTCGCGTTCATCCGCGAGACGGACGGCGACTTCGGTGCCTACCTGCGTCGCTTCCACGTCGGCGGGCGACCGAGCATCAGTCAGTACAACTGGGGCCGGCGGCGCTACGACTACACGATTCGATTCACTCGTCTCAACGAGGGCTTCCACGGCTTCCTGCGCGAAGTCGGCGTCGAGCCCAAGCGCGATCTGCCCGCGGTCAACGTGACGGAGGGACGCGAGCGCGACTTCTTCAGCCTCTACCCCGCTGACCTCCGGCCGGAGATCGTGCGCGTGTTCGGGCCGCTCGTGCAGGAGTGGGGCTACGACTTCCCCGCGGACTGGGGCACCGGCCGCGCACCGCTCGGGAGCCGCCTGCAGTACGGCGCGCTCAACCTCGTGGGCCGCGCCATGACCGAGGTGCTCGGCGTCACGCCGCGGCGCTACCAGGAGCTGCGCCAGAAGCGCCAGCCACAGAACGGAGAACCCGCGCGTTGAGCGCGGGTTCGATCGTGACCTCGTCCACTCCGATGCGCGCCGCCCTCCTCACGATCGCCCTCGGGCTCCTGGCCCTCCTGACCCCGGCCACGTCTCTGCCTGCAACGGCGCCCCACACGCCCCAGGGCCCGGCACAGACCCCGACTGCGCCGCCCGCCGTGCGCGTCGAGTGGCAGCCGCGCGGAGCGAAGCAGGCCCTCGAGCACACCTTCGAGCTGCAGCCGGAGGACTGGGTGCGCAACGACTCCGGGCGCAGCGCGCGCCTCACGCAGCGAATCGACGAAGTCGCCTTCCTGGTCTGGTTCGAGGAGTTCGATGGCGTCAGCGCCACGCGCATCACGGTCGGCGCGATCAACGGCCTTCAGAACGCAGGCCCGCGCTACTTCCAGCGCTACGCGGTGCGCGTGGGCGATCAGGTCCTCGCCGACATCCGCGGCAAGCACGTGATCCTGCCCCGCGGAGCGCTGCTTCGTCGCACCTCGGTCGGCCCGCGCGCGACGCTGCTACGCGAGTGGACCTACGTGCAAGAGAACCGGCCCGTGCCGGACTGGGCCGTCGCCGCCGCACACAAGGACACCGCGTCGCGCTACGCCCTTCCGTTCCGCAACCTCCGCGGAGAGGCCGTGAACCTCGGCCCCTACAACTTCTTCTGGACCAACAAGGGCCTCGAGGACTCCCACGGCGGCTGGGGAGTCGGTCCCTTCCACGGCGGTCCGGAGGACTGGTTGCAGTGCGCGGCGGGGCGCAAAAACCGCGAGGCGGAGATGCTGCTCGGCTTCCAGCGGCCGATCTGGATGCTGGATGACGACTTCGAGCCCCTGGAGCTGCAGGTGCCCTACTGGATGGGCCGCACGCTGCAGCACGAACCGCCGCAGTACCAGTACGAGCTCGACGAGTGGTGTCCGTATGCGGCGACCCTCGCGCGCTACAAGTTCGCCGACTACACGCACCTCACGCGCGGCACCAGCGGCGCCGCCGCGCTCGCGGGCTGGGACGTCGTCGCGCACGAGTGCCTCGGCGCCGTGCTCAACGACTTCAAGACGGCGAACAGCCTCACGCGCGTCGTCGGCGAGGACGACGAAGGCAACCCCATCCTCCACCCGGGCGCGCTGCAGAAGAACGCGCTGCTCTTCCCGCTGTGGAAGAAGATCGAGACGGTGAAGGGCCCGACCAGCAGCGGCGGCGATCGCGGGCTCGCGCACTGGCTGCGGCTCCTGCGCTGGTGCCGCCCCTACTTCCCTGCCGAGGAGCTCGAGCCGTGGGAGGAGGGCCTGCGGCAGCTCGTGCGAGGGTTGGCCGACCAGTACGGCGTGACCTACGCGAGCACGAACCCGCGCTACCTCTCGGAGCCGGGAGGCCCGCTGACCGTTCCGCTCGAGCCGCCGTACTGCCAGACCTTCCACCAGCAGCTCGTGACCTACGAGTGCCAGCGCTTCGGTGGGCTCGACGACATCGGAGAGAAGGGCGCGCGCTTCCTGACGGCGCGGCCGCCGGCGTACTTCGAAGTGCGGCCCGGAAAGCAGAGCGACACGGTCCGCGACCGGCATTCGACCGCCGACCCGAGGCAGGAGGAGAAGCTGTGGTCCTACGGCGCGTACGGCAACTTCACGCACGACCTCCTGATGGGCTTCGACAGCCCGAAGGCCTTCGTTGCAGAGATGCGATCGCGTGGAGTGAATGGCAGCTCGCAGGACATCGACTGCACGCCGCGTCACGTCTGGGAGCCGGGTCTGCACTGATCGGCACCCGGACTCTCGGGTGAGAGCTTCGGGTCCTCACCGCTCTCCGCGATGTGTCGTCAACGCGGCGCTTCTCCGCCGGAAGGCCGCGAACCTCTCACCCGAGAGCGCGGTGAACGGCGACCATGCGCTCGCCCAGGCTCGACCAGTCGTAGTGCGCCTCCGCCTTCGCGCGCGCGGCGGCACCCAGGCGAGCGGCGCGCGTGGGGTCGCGGAGCAGGTCGACGATCGCTTCCGCCATGGCCGCCGGCTCGTCGCGGATCAGGAGGTCCTCGCCATCCGCGTAGTCGATCCCCTCGGCACCGATGGTGGTCGAGACGGTCGGCATCCCGAACGCGAAGGCCTCGAGGACCTTGAGGCGCGTGCCCGAGCCATAGCGGATCGGCACGACGTAGAGGCGCGCGCGATGGATCCACGGCGTGACCTCGTCCACGAAGCCGGTGACAACGAGGTCGTCGCGCTCCTGGCCCAAGCTCACGAGCTCCGCCGACGGGTTCTTGCCGACGGCCAAGAACCGCGCGCGCGGCTCCGCAGCCCGCACCAGCGGCAAGACCTCCCTTGCGAAGCGCAGCGCCGCGTCCTGGTTCGGGCCGTAGCCCAGGTCCCCCACGAACACGAGGTCCTGGGTCTCGGCGGGCGGCGGCGTGGAGGCCGGCTGGAATGCCGCACAGTCGACGCCGTTCGGGACGACCGCGACCTGCACGGACGCGTCCAGCTGCGCGAGGCTCGCGCGCTCGTTCTCCGAGCAGACGACTGCGATCCGCACCCGGCGGAAGAGCTCCGGCTCATGACGGCGGAGCAGGCGCGCCTCCCGTCGGCAGACCCAGCGACGCGCAGCGCTCGATTCGACCTCGGCTCGGCGGGCGTAGTACTCGTAGAGCAGGTTGTGCGTGTCGAGGACGGCCGGCGGCGCGTCTCCCAGGTCGACGTAGGGGGCGGTGTCGATGTGGTTCAGGTGCAGGTGGTCGACGCCTTCGCGTAGAGCGGCCTGCACCAGCGCACCGAGCGCGGGGTTCTCGTTGTGGACGAGGACGGCGGGGAGACCGCGCAGGAGGCTGCGCAGGACGCCCGCGACCTGGCCGCCGCCCCCGTGCTGCTTCGTGTCCGGCGCGAGGCGAACGTCGACCCCGAGCGCCTCGAACTCGGCGACTCCCTGGCGCGCGGAGGCGCTGCCGTCGGAGGTCGAGCAGAGCACGACTTGGAATTCGCGAGCCAGCGCCGCCAGCATGGCGTGGGTCCGGATGTTGCCCCCGGAGTCCTTCGGCCACGGAAGCTGCTGGGAGACGAACAGGAGGCGACGCGCCATGGGCGAATCCTAAGCCGTACGAGGACGCGAAGCACGGACGCGGGCGAGCTCCGTCCCGGAGAACGGAGCTCGCCGCTGACTCCCCCCACCCGGACGCTTAGGCTCTGGCCCATGCACACCGACCCGCAGCTCGTGACCTCGTCGATCGCGGTCGTCGCCGGTCTCGCCGGGCAGGCGATCGCGCGTCGCCTGCGGCTGCCCGCCATCCTCCCGCTGCTCGTCACTGGCGTCCTGCTCGGTCCGAGCGTCCTCGGCGTGATCGATCCCGGCGACCTCGGCAGCGGGCTGCGCGTCCTCGTCGGCTTCGCGGTCGCGATCATCCTGTTCGAGGGCGGGCTCTCCCTCGAGCTCTCCGCGTTCAAGAACGCGGGCCCTGCGATCCGCAACCTCGTGACGATCGGCGCGATGGTCACTTGGATGGGATGCTCGGCGCTGGCCCATCAGTTCTTCCCCGAGCTCGGCTGGGGGCTGTCCCTGCTGTTCGGCGCCCTCGTCGTCGTCACGGGGCCGACCGTGATCCAACCGCTGTTGCACGCCGTACGCCCGCGACAGCGGATCGGCGACGTCCTGCGCGGCGAGGCGATCCTGATCGATCCGGTGGGCGCTCTGCTCGCGGTGTTCATCTTCGAGTACCTGACCGAGACCGGCACCTCGGGAGTCGCGCTCGCCTTCGGGAAGCGCCTGCTGATCGGCATCGGCCTCGGCGCCGGCGGTGCAGGGCTCCTCTACGCGCTCCTCAAGCGCCCCAAGCTCCTGGCGCGTGACCTGCGGAACCTCGCGGTCGTCGCTGGCGCCATCGGGCTGTACGGACTGTCCGAGACGATCCTCTCGGAGTCGGGGGTGCTCACCGTCACGCTCGCCGGCTTCCTCCTCGGGAGGATGCGTCCCCCGGGCCTCGAGGAGCTCGAGAAGTTCAAGGGGCAGCTCACGATGATGATGGTCGCCATCGTCTTCGTGCTGCTCTCCGCCAACGTCGAGCTCTCCGGGATGCTCGCGCTCGGCTGGCCGGGCGTCGCCGTCGTGCTCGGCATCATCTTCCTCGTGCGCCCGCTGACCATCTTCTCGTGCACCGTGGGCACCAACCTCACGATGCAGGAGAAGCTCTTCCTCTCCTGGATCGCCCCGCGCGGAATCGTCGCCGCAGCCGTGTCCTCCCTGTTCGCGCTCGTGCTCGCCGAGCGCGGTGAGCCGCTCGGGCAGGTCGTCCTGAGCCTGACCTTCGCGGTGATCGCGGGCACCGTGCTGATCCAGGCCCCGACCGCGCGCTTCGTCGGCAAGCTCCTCGGCGTGCTCGAGGGCAAGCGCAACGGCGTGTTGTTCATCGGCTCGAACCGCGTCGCCCGCGGACTCGCTCGCGCGCTCGACCGCGCCGGCTATCGCGTGCAGCTCGTGGACACGAGCAACTACCAGGTCGAGCAGGCGCGCAAGATGGGCCTCAACGCCGTGAACACAAACGCGCTCGATCCCATCGAGATCGAGGACCTCGACCTCCACGGCATCGGACACATGATCGCCGCGACGCCGAGCGACAGCATCAACCGCGTCGCCGTCCAGCTCTACGCGGAGGAGTTCGGCCGCGAGAACGTGCGCACCTTCCGCATGCACAACTCCCCGAAGGACGAGCAACACTCCGGCGAACCGCTCTACCTGCGCGGCGGCGAGGTGCTCTGGGAGGAGCTCAACCGCGAGCTCGAAGGCGGCCGCGAGGTCGCCATGCTGGAGGTGGACGAGGAGCTGGACGTGGCCGAGCTCGGCGATTGGATCGAGGGCGCGCTCCCGCTGCTCTCCTTCGATGGCCAGAAGCAGCTGCGCTTCCTCGAGACGGGCGGCCGCCTGGCGAAGGGCGACCTGCTGTTTTACCTGGCGCCCACCGAGGCTGCTGCGAGCTGAAGGGGCGCGCGAACGCGCACGTCCGGGCGTGCGACCTCGCGCATGCGAGCGCCCGGCCCGAGTTGGGAATCGAGTGGCGCTGCGGCATGGAACTCGCAAGATGGAGCTCCACACACCCTGGCCCGATCGACCCTTCCCGACTCGAACGCCACCTGCAGGAGCCCTCCCGCCCATGCGTACGCGAACTCACAGGTCCCTCGGCCTCCCACTCGCCCTCTCTCTCCTCGCCTCCGCGCCCCTCTTCGCGCAAGAGCTCGACACCCTCGCCGAGCCGGCGGTCGAGCCCGCGTCCGCGATGCTGTCCGCTCCGGTGGACGAGCTGTCCCACCAGGAGTGGTCGACGACCACCAGGCCCCAGGACGCCGAGGATCTCTCGCGCTCCGTACGGCGCATCCTTCACCTGCGCTCCGGCCAGGTGCTGACCGGCGTGGCCCGTCAGGAAGACGGCCAGTGGCAGATCAAACTCGGCGGCGAGTGGCAGTCGCTTCCCGACGGACAGGTCCTGCGCCACCCGAAGGAGGCCGACGTGCTGCGCGAGAAGAAGCGCCTCGAGAAGGACGTGCGCGCCTCCGCCGACGTCGACCGCCAGCTCGCGTTCGCGCAGTGGCTCGCCGGCGAGGGTCTCGGCCGCGACGCGCTGCTCGAGCTCGACCGCGTGCTCGACGCCAAGCCGCACCACGCCGGCGCCCTGGAGTTCCTGCGTACCACCCCTCTGATCCGCATCCCGTCGCTTGACGTCCCCGCCGACGAGCTCCCGGCCGCGAAGGCAGAGCTGATGCGCTGGGCCGCGCAGGCGCCCATCGCCGCCCGTGAGCTGGCGATCGCCGAGCTGGCGCGACTCGAGGACACGGACGGAACGAAGGCGGAGCTGCTCCAGGGCCTGGGCGAGTTCTCCGTTCGCCGCCGCGCCTTCTGCGCGCAGGGCCTCGGCCGGCTGTACCCGGGCCAGGAAGCGAAGCGCCTGCTCGTGCACTCGATCCTCGACTCGAGCGGTGACGTTCGCCGCGCCGCCGCGAAGGCGCTGGGTGGCGCCGAGGAGCCGGGGCTGATCGTCCCGGTCGCGCGCGCCCTGAACAGCTCGAACCCGCGCGTACGCACGCAGGCCGCTGAGGCCCTCGGCTACATGGGCTACCCGGCGGCCGTCGAGCCGCTCGTCGGCTACGTGTCCGCCGTGACCCAGTCGGGCGGTTCGCGCGGCGTGCCCCACGGCTACTACTTCCACGGGATCCAGCGCGCCTACGTGCAGGACTTCGACGTCGAAGTCGCGACGTTCCAGGCGGTCGCCGACCCGCAGATCAACGTGCTGATCGAGGGCGAGATCATCGAGGGCGGTGTGCAGAGCGTCTCGATCTACGACCGCCCGACGGAGTTGCGCTCGGGCCGCGGCGCGCTGCAGCGTCTCACCGGCGCGAACCCCGGCCGCACCGGTCGCGACTGGATGCGCTGGTGGGAGAAGAACGAGTCCGACTGGAAGGACAAGAACCTGAAGCGCGTGCCCGTCTCGGAGAACTGAGCAGTGCACGGCCACGGCCGAGCGGCGGGGAGCGATCGATGCGATCGCTCCCCGCCGCTCGCGTTCCGGGTGAAGCGCTGCGCCTCCTCGAAGCCAGCAGGGCCCCGCCATCGGCCTCCTACCGCGCTTCGCATCGCGGCCAGCACGTCTGGTACGCTCCGGGCATGTGCCCCGCCAACGAGTGCCCCTCCCGTCGTGACTTCCTCTCCTCCAGCGCCGGCATCGCGGCCACGGCCGGCATCGCGTCGGGCGCGCTGCTGACGTCCTGCGCCTCGACCGAGGAGCAGGAGAAGGAGGCCGCCGTCGACGAACAGCTCGCGCACCTCGTCGACGCGACCGGCGACGTCGCGCCGATCTCCCAGGACGAGCACGCGACACGCCGCGCGCGCCTCGCCGGCCTGCTGGACGCGGCGAACCAGGACGCGCTGCTCGTGGAGCCCAGCGCGACCATGGAGTACCTCACCGGCGTCACCTGGGGCCGCTCGGAGCGCCTGTTCGGGCTCGTGGTCCTGGCCAGCGGCGAGCACTTCTGGGTCGTGCCGGCCTTCGAGGAGGAGAAGGCGAAACTGAAGACCCAGGGCGAAGGCAAGCCGGGCGGCGACATCGTCACCTGGGACGAGCACGAGTACGCCTATCGGCCGCTCGCCGCGGAGCTGCAGCGACGCCGCGCCACGCGCGTGTGCGTCGAGCCCTCGATCCGCTACATGCACGTCGCGCCGCTCGCCGTCGCCCTCGGACAGGCTCCCGCGCCCTCCGCTCGCGGCATCGT
>Ga0316204_10008558_pt1 | contig 14124 bp, 7 predicted proteins | sample 6monrhotite_MG_2_FD_205661 | JGI IMG/M metagenome (GOLD analysis project Ga0316204, IMG submission 205661) | Microbial mat bacterial communities from mineral coupon in-situ incubated in ocean water Damariscotta River, Maine, United States -... | ecosystem: Environmental > Aquatic > Marine >...
AATCCGCGCCGAGGTCACCGCCGGAGAAACCCGCAGATCCCGCCCCGCCGCCGACATCGAGCCCAGCTCATAGACACGCACAAAGGTTCGGATATTATCGAGATAAGACATGGCGCCTCCGGTTGCCTCACGGCATTCTTCTTGTTTTTTTGATACAGCTTGGAAGTTTACTGGAATACCGAATAAAGATGCGCTTGCCTAGGGTGGCCACGGGGGAAACCATAGGGAAATCTATGGAACCCCCTGAACAAATCTCAACGCTGCACAAAGACGACACCACACAGACCATATGAGGGCACGGGCATGTATGAAATTCTGATGATGTGGGATTGGCTGGGCTTTGCCATTCGCTGGCTGCATGTAATCACCGCAATGGCCTGGATTGGCTCTTCTTTCTATTTCATCGCCCTGGATCTGGGCCTGCGCAAGGCGCCCAATCTGCCGGTTGGCGCCCATGGCGAGGAATGGCAGGTGCACGGCGGCGGATTTTACCACATCCGCAAATTTCTGGTGGCCCCGGCCGAGATGCCGGAGCATCTGATCTGGTTCAAATGGGAAAGCTACACCACCTGGCTGTCGGGCTTTGCCTTGTTGATGGTGGTCTATTGGGTGGGCGGCGAGCTCTATCTGATTGATCAGGCCAAGGCAGAGCTGACCCTGTGGCAGGGCATTGCCATCTCGGCGGCATCGCTGTCGATTGGCTGGCTGATCTATGATCGCCTGTGCAAGTCCGGCCTGTCCGAGCGCCCCACCCTGTTGATGGTACTGCTGTTTGGCCTGCTGGTGGTGATGGGCTATGGGCTCAACCAGGTCTTTACCGGCCGCGCCATGATGCTGCATCTCGGGGCCTTTACCGCCACCATCATGACCGCCAATGTGTTCTTCATCATCATGCCAAACCAGCGCATTGTGGTGGCGGATCTGCAGGCAGGGCGCACCCCGGACGCCAAATATGGCAAGATCGCCAAGCTGCGCTCGACCCATAACAACTATCTCACCCTGCCGGTGATTTTCCTGATGCTGTCGAACCACTACCCGCTGGCCTTTGCCTCTGAGTACAACTGGCTGATCGCGGCCTTGGTGTTCCTGATGGGGGTGACTATCCGGCATTATTTCAACACCAAACATGCCGGCACAGGCAATCCCACCTGGACCTGGCTGGCCACAGCTTTGCTGTTCCTGGGGGTGATTATCTTGTCCACCCTGGGTCTGGAACAGGAGGGCGAGGCCGATGAAGACAGCGCCGCACTGACTGGCACCGCGCTGATCATGGCACAGGCCGATGGCTTTGAAGAGGTCCATGAGATCGTCCTGGGCCGGTGCAGCATGTGCCACGCCCGCGAGCCCTTCTGGGATGGCATTCGCACCGCCCCCAAGGCGGTTTTGCTGGAAACCGAAGCCGATCTGGCCCGCCAGGCCAAGGCGGTGTTTCTGCATGCCGGCATGACCGATGCCATGCCCCCGGCCAATGTCACCTTTATGGAGCCAGAGGATCGCGCCGCCATTCGCCGCTGGTTCAAAAACGCCCGCATGTAGCAGCGCCCCCATGTAGCGCGGCTTTCAGCTGCCTGCAGCCTAGCGTTCAGATGAGCATGCACTGCGCACCACAGGTCGACTTGCGCGGCTTCCTGCCCGCGATGCCAAACTCTGCTCAAATCCCTCTTGGGACTACTTTACCTCACGCTGCTCTGTGCTAGGGTCGCCAAGACATCCTGAGTGGCGGCCCTGCCTGTTGCCACGTACCCGGGATCGTTCTGTCTGCGCCCAATTCCTGCACGCTGCCCGGAGTGCCCATGTTTTTCAAATTGCCCCTGCGCTCTGCCCCGCAAAGGGTCCTGCGCGCAGCCGCTTTGGGCCTGTGTTTGACCGCCCCCTTTGTGCCCACTGCGGGCATCAGTGCCGAAGTCCAGCTGGCGGCGCCCGGCGCCTCAGAGGCGCTGACTCAGCGGTTGCAAGGGGCCTCCAGCGTTCTGGGAGCCGATCCGCAGATTGATGCGCAGGAACTGCTGGCCGCCGCCCTGTCGGACTATCGCACTTTGGTACAGGTGCTGTATGACGCCGGGCATTTTGCGCCGCAGGTCACCATCCGTCTCGACGGGCAAGAGGCCGCCCGCATTGAGCCACTGAACGCGCCGCGCCAGATCAATCAGGTGCGCATTACCGTGATCCCCGGCCCCAGCTTTCGCTTTTCCCGCGCCGAAATCACCCCCTGGCCCAACAACAGCGATGCGCAGCGCCCCGCCGGTTTTGCCATCGGTCAACCCGCTACCACCGGGGTGCTGCGCGATGCCGGTGCCGCCGGGCTGTTGGCCTGGCGCCGGGCTGGCCACCCAAAGGCCCGTCTGGCACATCAGGCGATCACCGCCAATCATCGCGCCAATACGCTGGACGCCCGCCTGACCATGGCCCCTGGGGCAAAATTGCGGTTTGGCACACTGCGTCTGGCCACCCCCAGCGCCGTGCGCACCGAGGCTGTCCAGCGCATCGCGGGCCTGCCAACCGGCGCGGTCTACCATCCGGATCTTGTGGCCAAATCCGCCACCCGCCTGCGCCGTACCGGTGCTTTTTCCTCGGTCACCCTGCGCCCCGAAGACCAGCCTAACCCGGACGGAACGCTTGATTATATCGCCACAATCGAGGACATGCCGCCGCGGCGGCTGACCTTTGGGGCCCAGCTCAGCTCCTCTGACGGGATCGAGATCACAACCAGCTGGATGCACCGCAATCTGTTTGGCGGCGCGGAAAAACTGCGCTTTGAAACCCGGCTCAGCGGACTGGGGGGCAGCAATGACATTGACGGGCGTATTGCCCTGCGACTGGACCAACCCGCTACGCTGGGGCCGGATGACAATCTGTTTTACCTCATTGAAGCCGAACGGCTGGACGAAGAACATTATACCGCCACCCAAGCACGGGGCGGTATTGGTCTGCGCCGGGTCTATTCCGATCAACTGTTTGCCGAAGCGGGCTTTGGCTTTAACACCATCCTGGCCGAGGATGCCTTTGGCAAACGGCGCTTTAAATATGTCGCCGGTTTTTTGCGGGCGGAATATGACCGGCGCAACAGCCGGGTGGATGCCACCAGCGGCTATTTCATCAATGCCCGCCTCACCCCTTTTCTGGGTATAGACGGCACCGACGATGGCCTGCAGATCAAGCTCGATGGGCGGATCTACCACGGGCTGGGCGGCAGTGATCGTCTGGTTCTTGCCGGGCGCGCCCAGCTGGGATCGGTGATTGGCCCCTCACTGGGCAATACCTCCCCGACATTGCTGTTTTTCTCCGGCGGTGCCGGCTCCGTGCGCGGCCATGAATACCAATCTCTGGGCGTGCCTGTGGGTGCCAATTCCGCCGGGGGCCGGGGCTATCTGGCGCTTTCGGGCGAATTGCGCGGCAAGATCACCGACAAGCTCTCGCTGGTTGGCTTTTTTGACATTGGCTATGTGGACAGCGATGCCTTTGTCTCCAGCACCTCGCAAAGCCATTCGGGCGCCGGGTTTGGCCTGCGCTATGATGTGGCCGGGATCGGGCCGCTGCGGGTGGATTTTGCCTATCCGGTGGATGGCGGCACCGAGGATGGATTGCAGTTCTACATCGGTATAGGGCAGGCTTTTTGATGCGCGTTTCGGTTCTGTTTCCCGCCGCTCTGCTGGCCAGCTCTGCGCTCATCCTGCCCTTAGTCTCGCCACTGGCAGCGCAGGACACCACGCCCGAAACCCCGCCTGAGCCTGAGCCCAGCTATCTCGAAAGCTTCCTCGAAGAAAACCTGTCCGCAGACAACCAATACATCACCGTAACCGGGCTAAACGGTGCCTTTTCCTCGCAGGCGGTGATCGACGAAATCACCGTCGCCGATACCGAAGGCGTCTGGCTGCGGCTGCGCGGCGCCGAGCTGGACTGGAACCGGCTGGCCCTGCTGCGTGGCAATTTGTCGATCAATCACCTGAAGGCCGCCGAAATTGCCGTGCTGCGGCAACCAAAGCCGCTGCCGCCGGATCCCAGCCTGCCCAGCCCCGAGGCCACGCCCTTTCAATTGCCGGACCTGCCGGTCGCGATTGAGTTGGGAGAGATCAGCGTCGCCCGCATCCTGCTGGATGAGACCCTGTTTGGCTTTGCTGCCAGCCTCAACCTGCAGGGCGGGCTGAAACTGGCCGAGGGCAGTCTGACAACCCAGCTCGAGGTGAATCGGCTCGACAAACCCGGCGACCGGCTGAGCCTTGAGGCCGGATATGCCAAGGACAGCCGCCAGATCACCCTTGATCTGGCGCTCCAAGAAGCCTCGGGCGGCTTGATCTCTACCGCCTTGGCGCTGCCTGCGGCCCCCAGCCTGCAGCTCGATATAAAAGGCAGCGGCCCGGTCGAAGATTTCACCGCCCAGATTGCCCTGTCCTCCAACGGCAGCAACAGACTGGCAGGCCAGATTGAACTGACAGCTCTGGCCGCACCACCCGAAGCCGGGACAGGTGCCACCGGAACCCCCGACGATGGCGCCACCTCCGCAGCGGCTGGCATTGGCTTCACCGCCGATCTTGGCGGCGATATCGATGCCTTGCTGCTGCCGGACTATCGCCCCTTCTTTGGTCCGGACCTGAAACTGGCTCTGCGGGGCAGCAGCACCTCCACAGCCGGGCTGGTGCTGGACAGTTTTGCCCTGCGCAGCCAGGCCCTGCGGCTCAGCGGGGCACTGGCCATGACCCCCGCGGGACAGCTGGACACCGCCAATATTCGCGCTGCAATCACCCCACCCCCAGGGCAGGCTGCGGTGCTCCTGCCCTTGCCCGGCGCCGATACCACCCTGGCTGGCACAGAAATGCTGGCGCAGAAAACCAGCGACGGCCCCTGGTCCCTGAGCGCCGAGTTGACCCAGCTCAGCCATCCTGAGGCGCTGATCGAAACCGCGCTGATTACGGCTCAGGGGCGGCTGTCACTGGATGACAGCGGCGCGCAGCAGCTCGACGGGGATGTCACCGCAGAGTTGCAGGGGCTGAAACTGCGCGATCCCGCCCTGGCCGCCGCAGTGGGGCGCGAGGTTTCTCTGTCCAGCCATCTGACCACCCAGGGCGCGGCGGCATTTTCGCTGCATGAGCTGCTGCTGCAGGGGCAGGACTATCAGGCCAGCGGAGATCTGGGCTTTGCGGGGCTGGAAAGCGGCCTGCAGGTCACCGGCGACCTGCGCGTCGGTGCCGGCAATCTGCAGCGGTTTTCTGCTCTGGCAGGCCAGCCCCTGTCAGGCGCCGTGCAAGGCCAGATCCAAGGCGCGCTCACGCCGCTTTCCGGCGCCTTTGAGGCCGATCTGGCGCTACAGGGCCAGGGCGTTTCTGCCGGGATTGACGTTCTTGATCAGCTGACAGAGGGCACTCTGGCGCTGACCTTCAAGGGCGGGCGCGATGCCGCCGGGCTGGAGATCAAACAGTTCACACTGCTGAGCGGGCAAATCTCAGCCGAGGCCAGCGGCACCCTGGACAGTCGCGCCGGCAGCCTGCATCTGCAGGCTGGCCTCAAGGATCTCAATCCACTGGTGCCGCAGGTCTCTGGGGCGCTGACCCTGGAGGGCGACCTGACCCGAAGCGGTGACAGCCTGTCGGGGCAGCTGCAGCTCAAGGGGCCACATGCCTCCTTTGCCCAGCTCCAGGGCCGTGCCCAGCTGGACGGCGCGGCGGATGTCACCTTTGAGGCCTCACTGGAAGAAATGCAGCGCTTTGTTCCCGAACTGCCGGGCAGGCTCAGCGCGACAGGAGAGGCGCGACGCCGTGATGGCCGCTGGCAGATCACCAGTGATGCCAAGGCGCCTTCGGGGGCTGAGGCGCGCCTGGCCGGCAGCTTTGACGAAAGCAGCGGGCTGGCCGATATCACCGCCAAGGGTCAGGCCCGGCTGGAAGGCGCCAACCCCTTTATCACCCCCAATCTGCTGAGCGGCACCGCCGCCTTTGATCTGGCACTAAAAGGCGCGCCTACGCTCGCGGCCCTGAGCGGCAGCATCACCACCCGTGGCGCCGCAATGGCACTGCCTGCTGCGGCCCAGCGGCTCGACGATATCAACGCAACGGTCACGCTGCAGAACGCTGGCGCGCAGTTGCAGGTTTCGGCACGCCCCCGGGATGGCGGCAGCCTGCGCCTGACCGGCCCCATAGCTCTGACGCCCCCGTTTGATGCTGCGCTCAAGATTGGCATATCGGATGTCACGTTGACCGATCATCTGAGCTATGAAACCCTGCTGAACGGCGCGCTGTCTTTTGCCGGTCCGCTGGCGGGCAACAGCCGTTTGAGCGGTCGGATTGATATTGGCGAAAGCAATATCAACCTCAACACCGCCGGGGGGGCAATCTCCGCGGCGCCCATCCCGCCAATCCGTCACATCGGCGAATCGCGCCCGGTTCGGCAGACCCGCGCCCGCGCTGACCTGATCCAAACCACCGCAAGCACCGGATCCAGCAGCAACATCGCCCTAGATCTGTTGATTGACGCGCCAAACCGCATCTTTGCCCGGGGCCGTGGGCTCAATGCCGAACTGGGCGGCCGCATCCAGCTGCGCGGCAGCACCGCCGCCCTGGCCCCTGCCGGGCAGATCAGCCTGAAACGTGGCACCTTTGACATCCTGGGGCGGCGTCTGGAACTGGATGAAGGCCGCATTACCCTGCTGGGGGATCTGAAACCCCATCTGGAGTTCCGCTCCTCTGCCAGCACCGCCACTGGCAGTGCAACGCTGGAAATCGAAGGCCCCCTGGAAGCGCCGCAAATCAAGGTCACCTCCGACCCGCCGCGCCCCAGCGAAGAGGCCCTGGCGCTGCTGTTGTTTGGCGACAACATTGATGATCTGTCCCCCCTGGCGCTGGCGCGCCTGGCCAAATCTGCGCTGGATCTCAGCGGGCGTGGTTTGGGGGACCAAAGCCGCCTGCGGGACGCAACCGGCGCTGACAACGTCGAGGTCGGGCTCGACAATATTGGCTCGGGACTGTTGGGGCTGGGCGGCTATATCGGCGAGAAAGCCTATACTGATTTCAACGTCAACACCGAGGGCGACAGCGAGCTGAGCATCAACATCGACCTCACCGATTCCGTCACCGTGACCGGCACTGTCGACAGCGAAGGCGAAAGCGGTTTTGGCCTGTTCTTCAAGCGGGATTACTGATTTTCTGCCCTCCACAGCCCCCATGCCATCAGCGCTCCGCCCCGGCGGCGCAATTTCGACACATGTCTTCGTTAGGTCTGCACATGCTTTTCCAAACCGGAGCAGCCGCTTAACCTGACCCTATAGCTCCGACACGCTGGACAGATTGCATGAGTGAACACCCGCCGCAGCCCGCCTTCGCTGCCCGTATCACAAAACACCTCAACTCTGCGCTGCACCGCGCCCGGTTTTTGGCCTCTCAGCGCCATGTGCATGGGCCAAAACAGAGGATCGCCGCCGCCGATGAGGTGGTTCTGGTCGCGCTGGTACGCGATGGCGTCACTCCCGCCCCTCATCCCCATGCCTCAACCGGGCTGCAGCTGGCGCCCCCCGCCTATAGCGCCTATGTAGCCACCCACTCAGACAGGTCCCACAAAGACAGAGGGGCCGCATAATGACGGTGTCCGCCCCGAACAGCGCGCCACTCATCAGCGCCGTGGTGATAGGCCGCAACGAAGGCGCGCGTCTGCTCGCCTGCCTTGCCTCGCTGCAACCGCAGATACACCGGCTGATCTACGTCGACAGCGGCTCTAGCGATGGTTCGACCAAAGCGGCGCAGGCGCTGCGGGTCGAGGTGGTGGCGCTGGATATGTCGCTGCCATTCACGGCCGCCCGTGCCCGCAATGCGGGGCTGGACCGGTTGCAGGGCGAACAGGGGTTTGTGCAGCTGGTTGATGGCGATTGCGAGGTGGACGCCAACTGGATCCCCCAGGCCGCGGCGTTTTTGCAGCAGCACCCAGAGGTGGCCGTGGTCTGTGGCCGCCGCCGCGAGCGCTTTGCAGAGGCGTCGATCTACAACCAACTGTGCGATGCGGAATGGAACACGCCCATAGGTGAGGCCAAGGCCTGCGGCGGCGATGCGCTGATGCGGCTGGAGGCCCTGCGCGCAGTGGGCGGATATCGCGCCGATCTGATCGCAGGGGAAGAACCCGAAATGTGCCTGCGCCTGCGCCGCAAGGGCTGGAAGATCTGGCGCATTGATGCGGAAATGACCCTGCATGATGCGCAGATGACCCAGTTTGGCCAATGGTGGAAGCGCAGCCGCCGGGCCGGCTATGCCTTTGCCCAGGGGGCCGCGTTGCATGGGGCCTCACCAGAGCGACACTGGGTCACCGAAACTCGCCGCGCCCTGCTCTGGGGTGGGGTGCTGCCGCTGGCTCTTCTCTTGGGCACTGTGGCGATCTCCCCCTGGGCCCTATTGGTTGTTGGGCTATATCCGCTGCAGCTGCTGCGTCTAAGCCCGCGCATGGGACTGCGACCTGCCTGGTTTTCGCTGCTGGGGAAATTTGCCGAATGCGCTGGCGTGGCAGAATACTCCTGGGACCGCGTGCGGGGAAAAAACCGCAAAATATTGGAGTATAAATAGGCTCGCACTGCCTGGCGGCCCCTTGCCGCATTTGCCATTGAACACAGAGCACAAAACAATGCGCTACAGCGCTGGCGCGTCAGAGCCAGCGCCGGGCCCAAGGCTGCCAAGAGGGGGCAACGCCCCATCTGCAGGCGCGGGAGCCCCCCCCTTGCCTGGTCCCAGCCCGGTTCTGTTTATGCGAATAGAGGAGGCTACAGTTTGGTCCGGTTGCGCAGGGCCTGCGAGATCTGACCGGGCAGAATGGCAAAACACTTGGCATAGCGTGGCACCATCCGGCCTGGGCTGCTCAAGGCGCGCCACAGCCATTCCATGGCAATCTTGCGCACCCAAAGCGGCGCCCGTGTCTGATGGCCACCCAGAAAATCCAGCCCCGCGCCAATCGAGGCAAAGCCAACCAACGGGGCCGCGCTGCGGCCGCGATGGGCCAGGCTTTCCTGCTTGGGTGCGCCCAGAGCCAGAAAACACAGGCGAATGCCCTTGCCGTTCAGGTTTTCGAGTATTTTACCGGCTTCATCGCTCTGTGGGTCAAAAATCCCCGAGGGCGCATGGCACCAGGCCAGATCCAGCCCCGGCACCTCTGCCTCCAGATGTGCCTTGGCATCGCGCAGTGCCACCTCGGTACTGCCAACCAAGGCCACCGGCACCCCGGCGGCAGCGGCCAGACGGCAAAGCGGCAGAACCAGATCAGACCCCGGCATCAGTTCAACCGGGCGTTTGGCCAACTGCGAAAGCCAGACAATGGGCCGCCCGTCTGCAACCACCAAATCCTGTCCGGCGTAGGCCTGCAGAAACTCTGGCGAGTCAGCCAGCTTAACCAGATGGTCCAGGTTCACGGTTGCCAGGGCAAAGCCTTCGCCCGCCGAAAAGCGCCGCAAAACTTCGCTCTCCAAGGCGGCCCGGGTGGGCAAATTCACCGTGATACGCTGGCCTTGAAACTCAAAAAACACCTGTTCACTCCTACGCTGACCCCAAAAACCGAGATCCGCCAATTTCCAAGCAGCGCTGCGCAAATACCCCGCAAAAGACCGTGGCTCAAGCCACTCTAACATAACCGGCTGAATATAGCCGTTTGCGCCCCCTCATTTATCCCTTTGGCTATAATATGCGCGGAATTTCCCGCGACACCGCGCCAAGACCGCTGTAATCTGGTGGGGTATGACTTGCGGCAAAGCGGCGCAAAAAGGGCGCGGTCTTGCTCACCGGTCCAGGTCATCAGGTCAGGCCCCTAAATAGGTAACAATTCTGACCATACTCTCGTCACGCCGCCCCCCTGCGGCCACCAAATGCCCATCGCCCTGCCGCAATTGGAGACTAGATCCATCTCATGCCTAATGCACTTGCCTCATTGATGCTGCTGCTCTGGCCTGTGGTCAGCCTGGTGCTGTTCCGGCGCTTGCCGCTGGAACGGGCCATTTTGTGGTGCATTCTGGCGGGCTACCTGCTGCTGCCCCCGGTGGCCGAGTTCGACCTGCCGCTGGTGCCGGATATGGACAAATTCACCATTCCCTCGATCATGGCTTTTGTCCTGTGCATCGGGATGATGGGTAAAAAAGTACCGCTCCTACCCCGGCACCCCTTGGCGAAATTGCTGACCCTGTTGTTTGCATTTGCGGTGATTCCCACGGTGATGACCAATGGCGATCCGGTGATCTTTGAAGTGCTGGCGGATGCCGACCCCATTGTCTTTATCACCGATATGCTGCCGGGGCTCAGATGGCGGGATCTTGGATCGGTGATGATCAACCAGGTGATCATCCTGATGCCCTTCTTGCTGGCGCGGCGCTATCTGTCCTCGCCGGAAGGACAAAAAGAGCTGATGCTCGCCCTTTGCATCGCCGGACTGGCCTATTCGATCCCGTCGCTGATCGAAATCCGTCTCAGCCCGCAGATCAATATTATGGTCTATGGCTTCTTTCAGCATGATTTTGCGCAAACCATGCGCCAGGGCGGCTTTCGCCCCATCGTCTTTATGCCCCATTCCCTGTGGCTGGCCCTATTTATGTTTTCCGCAGTGCTGGCCGCCGTGTCCCTGGCCCACGCTGCGAAGGGGCGGGACCGCCTGCGGCTCGCCATCGCTGCGGCCTATTTGTTCTTCGTGTTGTATCTGTGCAAAAGCTTTGCATCGCTGGCCTATGGGCTCAGCTTTGTGCCGCTGGTGGCGCTGGCCTCGCCGCGCTGGCAAATCCGTGTCGCCATCACTTTGGCGGCCCTGGCCATCACCTACCCCATGCTGCGCAACCTCGGGGTCATTCCCACCGAGGCCATCCTGGCCCAGGCCGAGGCCATCAGCCCCGAGCGGGCGCAATCACTGGGCTATCGCTTTGATAATGAAGCAATGTTGCTGCAGCGCGCCGCTGAAAAGCCCTGGTTCGGCTGGGGGGGCTGGGGCCGCAATCTGGTGCGCGAGCTGGAAACCGGCGCCATTGTCTCGATCCCGGACGGCCATTGGATCCTGCTCTTTGGCACATTGGGCTGGCTGGGCTATCTGGCCGAGATGGGATTGCTCTCGTTTTCCATACTGTTGCTCGGGATCGAGATCCACCGCCGCCGCCGCCAGCAGATCTCCCCCTATGCCACGCCCATCGCGCTGATCCTTGCCGCTACCATGGTGGATATGATGCTCAATGATACCCTAGTGCCGATGACCTGGCTCTGTGCCGGATCGGTTCTGGGCTATGCCGAACGGCTGCGCTACCCGGGGCTGTTTGAAAAACCCCGTGCCCTGTTTGCGGGCAGGCAGGTCTTGATGCCGCAACCCCTTCCCCCCGGAGCACGCAAGCATATATAATGCCTTATTGTTTTCGCTTTAATACCCATTTTCAACACCAAGCTTTCACAGCTTTGCCGCAGTGATGCACCAATTTCGCCTTGGGTAACAAGGAATCGTAACCGCAGGCAGATCAGCTGGCCCCAGCCGCCGAACTGCCCACCGCGTGCGCCCGGACCGACCCATCAGATATTTGCCTCTCCTGGGGCACCGGACTCTGCCCATTGGCATGGCAGGGATTGCAGGCAGGAGAGGCATCCCAAGTTTGCCAAATGTAGAGGTCAAAGTTTGTCGTGGTAAAGACAGCAGATCATAGCTCAGGCGCGCCGCAATACAGCGGCGATATCGCCATTGTCGGCATGTCGGTCAATGTTCCCGGCGCCGAGGGCGTGCAGACCTATTGGAACAACCTGCGTGATGGCATTGAATCCATCGTGCCGCTGGACCGCGATGCTCTGCTCGAGGCGGGTGTGTCCGCCGCTACCCTGGCCGATCCAAACTATGTACCCCATGCCGCCCTGCTGGAGGGCTTTGCCGATTTTGATGCCGAATTCTTTGGCTTCAGCCCCAAAGAGGCGGCCATTCTCGACCCGCAACACCGCAAGTTTCTTGAGGTCGCCTGGGGCGCCATGGAAAACGCCGCCCACCCGCCCGAAAGCCTGTCGGAGCCCATCGGCGTCTATGGCGGCTGTGGCATGGGCAGCTATTTCTATTTCAACATCTGCTCCAACCCTGGTCTGGTGGATGACGTGGGCATGTTCCTGCTGCGCCATACCGGCAACGACAAGGACTTTCTCACCACCCGCGTCAGCCATATCTTTGATCTCAAAGGGCCTTCGGTCAATGTCCAGACCGCCTGTTCCACCTCGTTGGTGGCGGTGCATTACGCCTGCAAGGCGCTGCGGGCCGGCGAATGTGGCATGGCGCTGGCCGGCGGTGTCACCATAGATATGCCCCAGGGGCGCGGCTACCTTTATAAAGAGAACGAAATCCTGTCGCCCGATGGCCATTGCCATGCCTTTGACCACCGCGCCCAGGGCACTGTCTTTGGTTCTGGTGCGGGCGCCGTTGCCCTGCGTCGGCTTGAGGATGCCCAGGCCGATGGCGATCATATCTGGGCAGTGATCAAGGCCAGCGCCATCAACAACGACGGCGCCGACAAGGCCGGCTATCTGGCGCCCTCGGTTGGGGGCCAGGCCAGCGCCATCCGCCAGGCGTTGGACGCGGCGGATATTTCAGCCGAAACAATTGATTACGTGGAATGCCACGGCACTGGCACCTATCTGGGCGATCCGATCGAGGTCTCGGCCCTGACCGAAGCCTTTCGCAACAGCACCGAGGCCGAAGGCTACTGCCGCATTGGCTCGGTCAAAACCAATATCGGTCACTTGGACACCGCCGCCGGCATCGCCGGGCTGGTGAAAACCGCGCTGGGATTGAAGCATCAGCAGATCCCGCCCTCGCTGGGGTATGAGGCGCCTAATCCGGCCATTGATTTTGACAACTCCCCCTTCAAGGTCAATGACCGCCTGACGCCCTGGACCTCGCACAGCGGGCCGCGCCGGGCCGGGATCAACGCGCTTGGCGTTGGGGGCACAAATGCCCATGCCATTCTGGAAGAAGCCCCTGCACGCGCGCCCTCCGAGGAAAGCGATTTCCCCTTCCATGTGCTCTGCCTTTCGGGACAGTCCAAGGCGGCGCTCAACGCCAATGCCGCTGCCCTGGCCGATTATCTGGAGGCCAACCCGGAGCTCGATCTGGCCGATGTGGCCTATACCCTGAAACAGGGACGACGGGGGTTTGGCAAACGCCGGGTGCTGGTGGCGGAAACCGCGCCCCAAGCTGCCGCGCTGCTGCGGGCCGACGATCCGCGTCAGGTTTTTGACCATGATCAACTGGGGGACGCCCCCGAGGTGGTGTTTTCCTTCCCTGGCGGCGGGGCGCAATATGCTGGCATGGCGCGGGATCTCTATGAGACCGAGCCGGTCTTTGCCGATTGGATGGACCGGGGGCTGGATCATCTGCAGCCCCAGCTCGACCACGACATTCGCGCCCTGTGGCTGCCGAACCCCGGCGATGAAGGCGCTGCCAATGCCCAGCTGCAACGGCCCTCGGCGCAATTGCCGCTGATTATGATCATTGAATATGCGCTGGCGCAGCTCTGGATCAGCTGGGGCATTCGCCCGGCTGCCATGGTCGGCCATTCCATGGGGGAAAACACCGCCGCCTGTCTCGCCGGGGTGATCTCCTTTGAGGACTGCATTGATCTGGTGCTGCTGCGCGGACGGCTGTTTGACCAGGTGCCTGCGGGCGGCATGTTGTCGATTGCCCTACCGCTGGCCGAGGTAGAGGCGCTGATCGGCGATGATCTCGATATTGCCAGCGTCAATGCGCCCAACCTCACCGCCGTCTCCGGGCCGCAACAGGCGCTGGACGCCCTGGCTGCACAGCTCGCTGCGCGTGAGGTGGATTTCCAGCGCATCCAGATTGATATCGCGGCGCATTCACGGATGCTCGACGGTATCCTGGCAGAATATCGCGCCTTCCTCGCCGGGTTGTCCCTGGCGGCGCCACAGATCCCGGTGATCTCCAACCGGACCGGTCAGCCGCTGACGGCTGAACAGGCCATGGACCCCGAGTACTGGGTTGGCCAGCTGCGCAATACGGTGCGGTTTGCCGATTGCATCACCACCCTTGCCGCCACACCGGGGCGGGTGTTCCTGGAGGTCGGCCCCGGCAAGGCGCTGAGCGCCCTGACCCAGATGTCGCCCACTGTGCAGCCCGGACAGGTGCTCAGCGCCCTGCGCCACCCAGAGCAGG
>Ga0316204_10008559_pt1 | contig 14124 bp, 11 predicted proteins | sample 6monrhotite_MG_2_FD_205661 | JGI IMG/M metagenome (GOLD analysis project Ga0316204, IMG submission 205661) | Microbial mat bacterial communities from mineral coupon in-situ incubated in ocean water Damariscotta River, Maine, United States -... | ecosystem: Environmental > Aquatic > Marine >...
TGTTTTATCAGGCGTCAAGCTGTGAACGATTCAACATATCTTTTGCGTGATCGATTGTTTGTTGTGTAATCTCTAAACCACCTAACATTCTGGATATTTCATCAACTCGTTGTTCCATTTCCAGAGGTATAATCTCTGTTCGTGTTTCTTTGCCATCACTGTGTTTATATACCTGCATATGATGATGTGCTTGAGATGCAACTTGTGGTAAATGTGTAATACAAAAAACCTGGCGATTTTCTCCCAATACTCTTAAGTGTTTACCTACAATTTCTGCAATACCACCACCAACACCGCTATCGACTTCATCAAAAATTAATGTCGGAATACGCCCCTGTTGAGCGGTGATCATTTGTATAGCGAGGCTGATACGAGCTAGCTCGCCACCTGAGGCTGTTTTTGCGAGGGCTTTGAATGGCTGGCCGGTATTTGTGCTTACTGTATATTCAACTGAATCTAAACCACTTGCAGACGCTTTTTCTTTAGTGGAGAGTTGTATTTTGAAGCGCCCACCAGACATACCGAGGGTTTGCATAGATTCACTGATCTGTTTATTGAGCTTTGTTGCTGTTTTTGTTCTGGACTCAGTTAGTTTTTTAGCATGTGTTTTAAACTGTTTATCCAGTTTATTTACATCGTTCTCAAGTTTGCTTAAGTTTTCATCTGCATTATCAAGCTCGTTTAATTCAGATGATAATGATTCAGTTAAATCAATTAGCTGATCAGGTTCAACGTGATGCTTTCTCGATAAATCGTGAATAACACCCAGCCTTGTTTCAACTTCGTTGAAACGTTCAGGGTCGCTATTTAGGTTATCTTTATAATCACGTAATAAACTGGCTGTTTCTTCTATTTGCACCATCGCTTCAGAAAGCATATCAAAAGCAGGAGAAAGTGTGTCATCTGTAGATAACATCTCTTCAATTTTACGGGCTTGTTGAGATAGTTGCAGGTGAATACTAGCATCGTCTGCATCATAAAGACTATTTAAAGTCGATTCTGTGGTATCACTTAATTGATCTGCGTTTGCCAGAGTCTGATGCTCGTGTTGTAATTTTTCTGTTTCACCGGGGAGTAATGACAGGTCTTCGAGTTCAGAAACCTGATATTTTAATAAATCTAGCCGGTCATTCTTATCTTTGCAGGCAGCTTGTAATTCATTTAATTTTTCTTTTTTCGTATTCCAGTCATTGAATACATTTTTTATATCGTTTAAAAGTTTATCATGTTGAGCATAGTCATCTAAAAGTTGTCTCTGCATATCGGATTTCATTAATGACTGGTGTTCATGCTGGCCATGTATATCAACTAACATTTCACCCAGATGGCGCATATCCTGAAGAGGAGTTGGACTGCCATTAATAAAAGCTCTGGAGCGACCGTCAGCACTTAATCTTCTTCGCAACAGGCAATCACCGTCAGCATCTAGTTCTTTAGCCTGTAACCATTCATTAACTTCAGGTAATGCAGAAATATCAAACTCAGCACTGATTTCGGCTTTGCTTGAACCTGAGCGAACACTGTCTGAATCTGCACGATCACCTAATAGTAAACCAAGTGCACCCAGTAAGATTGACTTTCCGGCACCGGTTTCACCTGTAAGCGTTGTTAATTTGTTTTTAAAATCAAGATCTAAATGATCGATTATAGCGAAATTACGAATACGAATATGATTAAGCATTACAGTTGCTCGCTCCAGTGTAATTTAGCACGTAAAATTTCATAATAGTCGTAACTTGTCGGATGTATAAGATGAATGTTATCTGGTTTTTTTCGGATGATTATTTTATCACCGGGTTTAACATCAAATGCAGTTTGTCCATCAAATGTAACCTGGGATGTCGTCTGTTTGCTTTTTCCGATAACAATTTCAACTTTACTGTTAGCATTTATGACTAAAGGACGATTAGTTAAGGTGTGAGGGCAAATAGGTACGACCACCATAGCGTCAAGGGTTGCATGTAGTAATGGTCCGCCACTAGATAATGCATAGGCAGTTGAGCCAGTTGGTGTAGATACCACCAGACCATCTGATCGTTGGTAGTTAACGAACTGTCCGTTAATGTAAGTTTCAAATTCAATCATTCGTGCTACATCACGTATATGTACAACAACATCATTAAACGCATCGGCTTTTGAAATTAGTTTTCCGTCACGTTCCACCTGTGCCTCTAACAGGAAACGGCATTCATCTACGTATTCACCCTGCATTATCTGTTCAAGGTGTTGCAACATGTCATCAGGTGAAATATCAACTAAAAAACCCAGGCGTCCAAGGTTAATACCTAAGACGGGAACATTGTGTTCAGCTAGAGAGCGTACTGCGCTGAGAAAAGTGCCATCACCACCAATTACAATTGCAAGATTTGACTGTTTTGCAAGTGTTACTCTGTCTACATAGTTTACATTTTCTATTAAACCCTCGGCGCTTAGGTCATAAACAATATTGCAGTCTTTTTGGTTAATAAACTCTGCAAGTCGATTAACTGTTTGGTTAACCGCTTCACTTTTATCCTTTGCGATAATACCGATAGTTTTAATTTTTATTGTCATTATAAGGCCATTGTTTTATTTATTATTATTTTCACTACAGCGTTGCGAAAACGTCAGAGTGTGGATTAATGTTTATGCGACTTTTCAGCCAGTTCGTATAATAACTCTAATGCTTGTCTAGGGTTTAAGTCGTCTACCTGAATTTCCTGTAATTGTTCAATAATAGGGTGTGGATTATTATTGAATAATTCAAGTTGTCCGGTTGATTTTTCGACAAATACTTCATGACTATTTGCTGATTGGCGTTCTAGTATCTGTAGTTTCTTACGTGCATTTTTAATAACAGAAGTTGGAACACCTGCCAATTTTGCAACTTGTAATCCGTAACTCTGATTTGCGGGGCCATCTTTAACAGCATGCATAAATACAATGTTGTCACCGTGCTCCACAGCATCAAGGTGAACATTTTTTACACTGTCCACTTCATCGACCATTGAGGTTAATTCAAAATAATGGGTGGCAAATAAAGTAAAAGGCCTGCTTTCAAGTGCAAGGCTTTCAGCACATGCCCAGGCAAGAGATAAACCATCAAAGGTACTTGTTCCACGACCAATCTCGTCCATTAATACCAGGCTTTTTTCCGTGGCATTATTTAAAATATTTGCCGCTTCTGTCATTTCTACCATAAAGGTAGATCGTCCAGAGGCTAAATCATCAGTTGCACCAATACGTGTAAATATACGATCAATAGAGCCTATAACCGCTTTTTCAGCCGGAACATAACAACCTATATGTGCCATTAAAACGATTAAAGCGGTTTGACGCATGTAAGTTGATTTACCACCCATATTTGGGCCGGTGATAATGAGCATACGTTGCTGATCGTTTAATTTACTGTCATTAGCGATGAAACTATTATCCGTTACAATTTCAACCACAGGGTGTCGCCCGGCCTTGATATTAATAGCTGACTTGTTCTGGAATTCAGGCTGGCAATAATTTAATGTGTCAGCTCGTTCCGCAAAACAACAGAGCGTATCTAATTCAGAAAGACCTTCTGCGCAATTTTGCAATGGAATTAAACAGAGTAATAATTTATCAAGCAACTCGTCATAAAGTGACTTTTCACGACTCAGTGCTCTTTCTTTAGCGCTTAGTACTTTGTCTTCAAATGATTTCAGTTCAGGCGTGATAAAACGTTCTGCAGATTTTAATGTTTGTCGTCTAATATAGTCTGCTGGTACATCATCTGACTGAGCACGGGAAATTTCGATATAAAAACCATGCACACGGTTATAACGAACTTTTAATGTATTGATGCCGCTGCGTTCTCTTTCACGAACTTCCAGGTCAACTAAAAACTGATCTGCATTTTTACTTAGATTTCGCAGCTCATCTAATTCATTGTCATAACCTTCTGCGATAACACCACCATCGCGAAGTACTACCGGTGGGTTTTCTTTGATAGCAGATTGTAAGAGTGAAACCGTATCCGGGTGCTCGTTTATTGAGGTGGATAATTCGGCCAATCGTTGTGACGTTACATGATTTAATTGCTGCTGGATATCAGGTAACTGAGCAAGTGAGTTACCTAATGTGTACAGGTCACGTGGTCGTGCAGTTTTAATGGCAACTCGACTGATAATTCTCTCTATATCGCCAATATGCTTTAACTGACTTTGTATTTCAGAGTATTCGCGATTTTTAAGTAAGGCAGCAACGGCTTCATGGCGTAATGTAAGTTGAGCCTGGTCGCGTAATGGCCGATTAATCCAGCGTCGCAAGCACCGGCTGCCCATCGCGGTGCTGGTCTTATCGATAACTGAAGCCAGAGTATTTTCATGGCCACCACTAAGATTTATTTCCAGTTCAAGGTTTCGCCGGCTTGCTGCATCAAGTAGTACGGAGTCTTCACTGCGCTCTACTCGTAAACCCTGAATATGTGGTAAAGCCGTTCTCTGGGTGTCGTTTACATATTGCATTAAACAGCCGGCAGCTAAAATAGCCTGGGTCATGCTATCGCAACCAAAGCCACTCAGATCTTTTGTGCCAAATTGATCTGTTAATAAACGCTGACAGGTATCGATTTCAAAATACCAGGGAGGCTGTCGCCTTAAACCTTTTATAGAAGCAAGCTGGTGATACAGGGCATCATCTTCAGATATTAGAATTTCAGAAGGCTTAATGCGTTCAAGTTCAGTCTGTAACTGCTCGTAAGTACAGAGCTCCTGTACAAAAAAACGACCTGAGCCGACATCTAGTACAGAAAGACCAATTTCATCTTTAAAAGACGCAATGGCCATCAAAAAGTTATCTCGACGCTCTTCCAGTAAGTTTTCATCAGTAACGGTTCCAGGCGTGACTATTCTCATGACCTGTCGCTCAACCGGCCCTTTTGATGTTGCAGGGTCTCCAACCTGTTCGCAAAGGGCAACAGATTCACCTGCTTTTATTAAACGCGCTAAATAGTTGTCTGCAGCATGGTAAGGAATACCGCACATAGGAATGGGTTCACCGTTAGATTTACCTCGTGCTGTAAGCGTGATATCGAGAAGTTGTGATGCTTTACGTGCATCATCAAAAAATAATTCATAAAAATCGCCCATACGATAAAACAATAAAATATCAGGGTGATCAGCTTTGATGCGTAAAAACTGTTGCATCATGGGGGTGTGCTGGTTAGAAGCAGGTGCCTTTGTAGCGGCTTTTGTAGCTTTTTTTAGCGGGGGGGCGAGTGCTGTGTCAGTGGCTTCAGTCATGGGGTAAATTCTACTGTTTACAAGCGCTTAGCGCAAAGCTTAACATCGATTAATTTCAACAAAAGGGCAATGTTCAGCTTATGCTTGATGTGCTACATTTGTTGCAATTATATCTAATGGAAAATCTATGAAGACCTTAATTTTATTAAGTTTTATTATCAGTGCCTTATGTGCCCCCTTTGTTAGTATTGCTGAAATAAAGCAGTTTACGGCTAAAGATCTCGATATGAGCAACCTGGTGGATGTAAAAGATAAGAAAAAGCGCTTCTTTGATTTTATGCGACCCATTGTCAAAAGTGAGAATGAAAAGGTATTAACACTTAGAAAGTCTCTGGTAAGTGCCAGAAAAAACAATAATAAGCAGGCTATGGTAGCTCAAACAGCTGAGGATTATAGTGTAGAGTGGGGGAAGGGTAAAAAAAACTGGGATAAATTATTAGAGAGAGTTGATGCCGTGGCGCTTGAACTTGTATTAGCGCAAAGTGCTAATGAATCAGCCTGGGGACAGTCGCGCTTTGCTACTAAGGGTAGTAATTTCTTCGGCCAGTGGTGTTATAAAAAAGGCTGTGGTCTTGTGCCTAAAAAGCGTGATAAGGGAACCAGGCATGAAGTTGCTAAATTTAGTAGTGTGAACAAATCTGTACGTAGTTATATAAAGAATATAAATACAGGTCGAGTTTATGCGCCATTAAGAAAAGTACGTAAAGAAAATAGAGCAATCGGTAAAAAGCCAGATGCAATTGCGCAGGCAGGAGGGTTGATTAAGTATTCTCAGCGTCGTGAAGAGTATGTTAAGGAGATTCGCGCGATGATTCGTTATAACAAAAAAATGATGCTGGGTAACTAGTTTATATTCTTATGACAGAAGCTGAATTCAAAAAGATTATTAATCAATTAATTTTGTCATTAGCGCCGGAGTTAATAAATCAGAAGCGGATAATTTCCTCTGCTGAATCGTGCACCGGAGGCTGGGTGGCTAAGACAGTGACTGATTTTGATGGCAGTTCACAGTGGTTTGACAGTGCGGTTGTTACCTACAGTAACAATGCTAAAGTTGGGCTTCTCGGTGTTCAGCAACAGACGCTGGATGATCATGGCGCGGTCAGCCAGCCGGTTGTAAAAGAAATGGTTTTAGGCTTACTTGATCGTTGTGACGCCAATATTGGTATTTCAATAAGTGGTATAGCTGGCCCCGGAGGGGGTAGTGATGAGAGGCCTGTTGGTACAGTCTGGCTTGCCTGGGCGACACCGGGTAAATTAATTGAAGCGGCGCGCTTTCGGTTTGAGGGTGATCGTAATGAGGTTAGAATGCAGGCAGTTGTTGAGGCTTTTAAAGGGGTTCAACGGATACTGAAAAGTTGATAAATTAAAAAGGGATTGTTGTGATTAATAAATCAGCAGACGTTACGTCCTTAAGTATGAAATATTATGACTGATACAAATCGTCTTTTTTTTGCTTTATGGCCTGACGATAAAACCAGACAAGCTTTGTCTCAGACTTTTTTATCTTCGGCTTATGCTAAAGCAGAAGGTCAGTCGTTCAATTTTCTAAACTTACACCTAACTCTACATTTCTTAGGCAATGTTACAGCCGATAAATATTCGTGTGTAATAAAGGCCGCTGAAAATGTAAAGTTTAATAAATTTAATTTAAGTTTAGATACGTTTGGTGTGTTTGAAAAAGCAAAAGTTCTCTGGTTAGGTTTGAGTGATATTCCTGAGGAATTAACTCAACTTCACTGTCATTTGGCACAGGCTTTAACTGTCTGTGACTATAGAGCTGAAGATCGCGCTTTTACGCCTCATGTAACACTGATGCGCAAAATTAAAAAAATAGAACTTGAAGAATGTGAGCAGGTTATTAACTGGTCGGTGGATAAATTTGCACTGATTGAATCCGTAACTGACAGTGGTTCTGTATTGTATAAACCGGTCAAGTTTTATAATGCCTAAGAGGCAATTTGAGTGGCTGTGTTTACATAAAAGCCCAGCCTGCGAATGGCTCAATCTCATCTCTATTGCTCACGATCAACTGGTATGCATTAGGGTTTAGTGAAAAGTCTGAAGTAGTATCAACTTTCATTTGTTGTAATAAGTACCCAACTAGTGAGCGTCTTACTTGCAACTCTATGATTCCATCTAGCATATTGTAGTCATAACTTAATGCCAGGCGTTGTTTCTCAGATAGTGCTGGATGAGCCTCTAGCTTTAAAGTGACTAATTCTACCCAGTCATCATCATAGTTCTGACTAGACTCTGCCTCTAATTCAAGCTTATTGGCTTCTGTAAATCGAGATAAAACAAAGTCTCTAAAATCGTAGTGTTCGTGATCATACGCGCGCACATGCCAACGCAAGCCATTATTGACCAATGCATGGGGTTCAATGATTCTGCTTTGTTGCGTCGTTTCTCGCTGGCTCAACGAGTGATAATTAACTTTTAACTGGTGTTTGTTTTTCATGGCGCGAATCAATTGTGATAGCACTTCTTTTCGCGGTAATCGAACAGGGTAGGGTATTTCTTCTACGCTGATTCCATATATAGGTTCATCGCCGGACGGGTTATCAATAGATAACAAGTTCTGGGCAAACATGGTTAGTACGCTTTGCGGGCTTAAATCAGCAAAGACCTCATCAAATTTATCACTGGGTACAAAACTGAACAGGCTCGGGTTGTACTCAAGATTGTCCGGAGCCAGATCATTGTAAAGCTTGAGGTCTTTGGTTGCTGCCGGGTCAGAAATTCCATAAGCCCTGGCTAGCATGCTGCGGCTTATGTGGCCGTTGTAGTAGGCCATGATCTCTATGAATTGTAATCGCTGACGAGTTGCAAATTTTATCTCGTGCAGCATTTTGATGTTATCAGCCATGATTCTCTCTCGTTTTACAGTCTTAAAATTGTGGTGCTGTAAAAGTCATTTCATTGTTGATGATAAATATAATATACCTAATACTTTTTATCAACATGATAAAAAGTATTGACATCGTAAAATGTATCCACTAATCTACAACTATACCGCAGCGCAGTAATCGCGTTATGCAATGAACAGTGAAAATAAAACTAACGATTAGGGGAATACAGATGGATGACAACAAGAAGAAAGCTTTAAGTGCGGCACTAAGTCAGATTGAAAAGCAGTTTGGTAAGGGTTCTGTTATGCGTATGGGCGATGGTGTTAACGCAAATATAGAAGCTATATCAACAGGTTCTATCGCACTGGATGTTGCTTTAGGTATAGGCGGTTTACCTAAGGGTCGTGTTGTTGAAATCTATGGGCCAGAATCTTCGGGTAAGACAACCCTGACTTTGCAGGTTATTGCTGAAGCGCAGAAAGCAGGTGGTACTTGTGCGTTTGTTGATGCTGAGCACGCACTTGACCCGAGTTATGCTGAAAAGCTGGGTGTTAATGTTGATGAGTTGCTCGTTTCACAGCCTGATACGGGTGAGCAAGCTCTGGAAATTACAGATATGCTGGTGCGTTCTGGTGCGGTGAGTGTGCTCGTTATTGACTCGGTTGCAGCGTTAACGCCTAAAGCTGAAATTGAAGGTGATATGGGTGATTCTCATATGGGTCTTCAGGCGCGTTTATTAAGCCAGGCGTTACGTAAGTTAACGGCTAATATCAAACGTTCTAATACATTGGTTATTTTCATTAATCAGCTACGTATGAAGATTGGTGTTATGTTTGGTAACCCTGAGACCACAACGGGTGGTAATGCGTTGAAGTTCTATTCATCTGTGCGTCTTGATATTCGTCGAATTGGTGCAATCAAGCGAGGTGAAGAAATTATCGGTAATGAAACCAAGGTGAAAGTGGTTAAGAATAAAGTGGCGCCACCATTTAAAACTATAAACTTTGAGATACTTTATGGTGAGGGTATATCCCATGAAGGTGAAATTATTGATATGGGGGTTAACTGCAAAATTATAGATAAGGCGGGTGCCTGGTATTCCTATAATGGTGATCGCATTGGTCAGGGTAAAGATAAAGTGCGTAAATTCATGAAGGATAATCCGGCGGTAGCGGATGAGATTGAAGCAAAGATTCGTTCAGAATTAATGCCTAGTAAAGAAGAGTTGGCGGAAGCGGCGGAGATGAATCAGGAAGCGGAAGTGCCAGAGCTAGCTGAAGAGAAGTAAAAGATGTGATGCAGTGGCGGAGGCCGGAGCGGGTGTTTGGGTAGTAATGCCTTCCTGGTTTCTTGCGTCTCTGTGTTAAAAAAAGGTATTAATATGTCTCGCTCAATTAATGAGGTTGCTATAGCTGCGTTATCACGCCGAGAGCATTCGGTTCTGGAAATGCGTCGAAAGCTAAAGTTGAAAAGCTTTGATGAAGATGAGATCGGGGTCTGCATTGAGAAGTTAATTAATAATAATTTGCTCTCGGAAGAGCGTTTTACTGAAAGTTATATTAATATGCGCAAGCGACGCGGTTATGGTCCCGGGCGAATTGCTCAGGAGTTACGAGAAAGGGGGGTTGATGAATCCCTGTTTGTTGATTATCTTGATCGTAATAATCCAGACTGGCATCAGGTGATGCTTCAGCAGTATTGTAAAAAATACGGAAATAATCATGCGAGTGATTATGCTGAAAAGGCAAAGCGCGCTAAACATTTGCAATCTAGAGGGTTTCCTTTAGATTGGGTATTTAAACTAGATTCTATGGATTTAGACGAGTATTAAACTCATTTAAATCAATATCTTAATAATTAAAGTTAATGTAATTTAATATGATGACGACAGCAGAAATTAGACAACAGTTCCTTGAGTATTTTAGTAATAAAGGTCATGAGGTGGTGGCATCCAGCTCGCTTGTGCCAGGCAATGACCCAACACTGTTATTTACCAATGCAGGAATGGTTCAGTTTAAGGATGTGTTTCTAGGTCAGGATCAACGGAGTTATGTGACTGCAACCAGTAGTCAGCGATGTGTGCGTGCCGGTGGTAAACATAACGATCTGGAAAACGTCGGCTATACCGCACGTCATCATACGTTTTTTGAAATGTTGGGTAACTTCAGTTTTGGTGATTATTTTAAACGTGATGCAATTACATACGCCTGGGAGTTTCTGACTGAGGTTTGTGGTTTACCTAAAGAAAAACTCTGGGTAACTGTTTATGAAGATGATGATGAAGCAGCCAAAATCTGGTTAGAAGAGATTGGCATCGATAATAAGTGTTTCTCTCGCATCGGGGATAAGCCCGGCGGAAAGAAAAATGAAAGTGATAATTTCTGGTCTATGGGTGATACCGGACCTTGTGGACCATGTACTGAAATTTTTTATGATCATGGCGAAGATATTGCGGGTGGTCCACCGGGCACACCTGAAGAAGATGGTGACCGGTATATAGAAATTTGGAACCTGGTGTTTATGCAATTTAACCGGGATAAATCAGGCAATATGAATCCGTTGCCAAAACCTTCTGTTGATACAGGTATGGGTTTAGAGCGATTGGCTGCAATATTGCAAAATGGCCATAGTAATTACGATATTGATTTATTTCAGGTATTAATAAAAGCCGCCGCTAAAGAAACCGGTTTTAAAGATTTAGGACATAGCTCACTCAAGGTAATTGCAGACCATATACGCTCATGCTCGTTTTTGATTGTTGATGGTGTTTTGCCATCAAACGAAGGAAGGGGTTATGTGTTGCGACGTATAATTCGGCGTGCATTAAGGCATGGTCATAAGCTGGGCCAGAATGGTTTGTTTTTCCATAAGTTGGTTCAGCCGTTGGTTGATCAAATGGGAGAGGCTTATCCTGAGCTTGTAAAAGCCCGGAAGCAGGTTGAAAAAGCGCTGAAATTAGAAGAACAGCGTTTTGCAGAAACTCTCGATCAGGGAATGAAGATCTTTGAAGAGGGCGTTGAGTCTATTAAAAATAAATTGATACCAGGTGAAATGGTATTTAAGTTATATGACACATATGGTTTTCCCGTTGATTTAACGGCTGATATAGCGCGTGAGCGTGATCTGACGCTGGATATGCCGGGTTACGAAAAAGCGATGGAAGCTCAGCGTGAACGAGCCAGGTCCGCCAGTAAATTTGGGGTTGATTATAATGACTCAATTGATACTAGCGCAGTAACTGATTTTACTGGTTATGATCACCTGCAAGATCAATCACAGATTGAAGCATTATTTAAGGGTGGTGTGTCGGTTGATGAAGTTTCTGAAGGTGATGAGGCTATTGTTATTCTCAAGCAAACTCCTTTTTATGCAGAGTCAGGTGGGCAAGTTGGTGATACCGGGTTGCTGAGAAATGAAACGGCCAGTTTTGAAGTAATGGATACTCAAAAGCAGGCAAAAGCATTTATTCATATTGGATCAGTTTCTAAGGGTAAGCTATCCGTTGGTGATGCATTAATGGCTGAAATAGATGCCGAAAGAAGAGATGCAACGATTAGAAATCACTCTGCTACGCATTTAATGCACGCCGCTTTACGTGACATCTTAGGTGAGCATGTGCAGCAAAAAGGTTCATTGGTAAATGATCAGCGTCTTAGGTTTGATTTCTCACATAATGAAGCTGTTAAACCTGATCAGCTATTTGAAATTGAGTGTTTGGTAAATCAGCAGATACGCAATAATCTTTCGACTGATGCTGAAGAAATGGCAATTGCAGATGCTAAAGAAAAAGGTGCAATGGCCCTGTTCGGTGAAAAGTATGGGGACGAAGTGCGTGTTGTTTCTATGGGTGATTTTTCGGTTGAGTTATGTGGTGGTGTGCATGTGGGCCGTAGTGGTGATATTGGTGCGTTTAAGATTATAGCTGAGATGGGTATAGCTTCTGGAGTAAGACGTATAGAAGCAGTTACAGGTGTAGCAGCAGTTGGATATTTTAATAATCAGTCCAATAAAATCAATAAGTTATCATCACTTCTTAAAGCAAGTAATGATGAGGTTGAAGACAAGCTTTCTCAGGTTTTAAGTAAACTTAAAGCGCAGGAAAAAGAAATTGCTCAGTTAAAATCCAAGATGGCTACGCAAACGGGTAAGGATTTAACGGCAGATGCTGTAGAAATTGACGGGGTTAAAGTTCTCGCTGTGAATCTCGAAGGTGTAGATAGTAAATCGCTACGTGACACCATGGATCAGCTAAAAAATAAATTGGGCTCTGCGATTATCATGCTGGCAACCAGTGAAGGTAGCAAGGTCAGTTTGTGTGCAGGTGTAACCAAAGATCAGGTTAAACGTGTTAAAGCAGGTGATCTGGTTAATATGGTTGCGGCACAGGTAGGTGGAAAGGGAGGAGGAAGACCCGATATGGCAATGGCGGGTGGTAGTCAGCCTGAAAATATAGAGTCAGCACTGGCTTCTGTTAATGCCTGGGTTGAGCAGCAATTAACTTAATTTTTAAGTAGTTGGTTCTATGCGCAAGCCCGTTTGTATCAGGGTTTGCGTATTCGCATTATGTTTTCGCATATGCCATAATTCGCCACCAAATTTAGATGGCTTTTAATAGATTAGTATCCATGTCAATAATTGTACAAAAATATGGCGGTACGTCCGTCGGCTCAATTGAACGCATCCAGGCTGTAGCCGATCGTGTTATTGCGACTCGTGATAAAGGCAACCAGGTTGTGGTTGTTGTTTCTGCGATGAGTGGTGAAACAAATAGGTTAATTGGCCTTGCAAATCAAATAGATAAGAAACTTTCTTCACGTGAAATGGATGTTCTGGTATCAACGGGTGAGCAGGTTACTATTGCTTTGTTAACAATGGCATTACATCAAAAAGGTGCCGCCGCTAAGTCTTATACAGGCGCGCAAATAAAGATGCTAACGGATAACGTGCACAGTAAAGCGCGTATTAAAGATATCCAGTGCGAGAATATGCAAACAGATCTTGATGCTGGCAATATCATTGTTGTTGCGGGTTTTCAGGGTGTCGATGAGATGGGTAATATCACCACGCTTGGTCGGGGTGGTTCAGATACTACCGCAGTAGCTATGGCAGCAGCATTAAATGCCAAAGAGTGCCAGATCTATACAGATGTAGATGGCGTTTATACTACCGATCCTAGAGTTGAACCTAAAGCGCGAAAGCTTGAACGAATTACATTTGAAGAAATGTTAGAGATGGCTAGTCTGGGTTCAAAAGTTTTACAAATTAGATCAGTCGAATTTGCTGGTAAATATAATGTTCCTTTACGTGTTTTATCATCTTTTGAAGAAGGCGAAGGAGCAGGTACATTAATAACAACTGAGGATGATGAAATGGAACAGGCCGTAATTTCCGGTATCGCTTTTAATCGGGACGAAGCACAGTTAACCATTTCAGGCGTGCCTGATCAGCCAGGTGTTGCCTCTGAAATTCTGGGTTCTATTACTGAAGCGAACATTGAGATAGACATGATCGTACAGAATGTGGGTGAAGATGGAACTACTGATTTTACCTTCACGGTGCATCGAAACGATTATGCAGTGGCAATCGAGCTGCTTCAGGCGACGGGTAATAAGCTGGGCGCCAAGAAAGTTAAGGGTAATGATTCGATTGTTAAGATTTCTTTAGTTGGCGTTGGTATGCGCTCTCATGCGGGTATTGCTTCAAGTATGTTCGCTGCTTTAGCTAAAGAAGCGATCAATATACTGATGATTTCGACTTCTGAGATTAAAATATCGGTTGTGGTTGATGAAAAATACCTGGAACTGGGTGTAAGAACACTACATAGTGAGTTTGGTTTAGAGCAAAAAACTACATAAAGTGAACACAGTCACATTATAGCTGTGCTAATATTACGGTACGGTAACAGAGAACGAGGATATAGGACTCTGGTTGCCTTTGGTGATTGAACTTAGGAGTAGTAAAAATGTTGATTCTAACTCGCCGTGTTGGCGAAACATTGATGATTGGTGATGATGTATCAG
>Ga0316204_10008561_pt1 | contig 14120 bp, 15 predicted proteins | sample 6monrhotite_MG_2_FD_205661 | JGI IMG/M metagenome (GOLD analysis project Ga0316204, IMG submission 205661) | Microbial mat bacterial communities from mineral coupon in-situ incubated in ocean water Damariscotta River, Maine, United States -... | ecosystem: Environmental > Aquatic > Marine >...
GACGACAAGGCTGGCGTCGTTTATCGTATCTCTTACCAGGGATCGTAAACTGTCAATCCAACATGGACCGGCGGCTTTTGCCGGTCCATGTTTCCTTTTTTCGGTAGGAACCATGAAAAAAATATTGTTGACTATCTTCTTAGTGGGATCGATTTGGTCCCCTTCCCACGCCGCCGGCAACACCGATGAACAGGTATGCGATGGCAAGGGTAATTGCATTACCGAGGCCGAATACCAAGCGCACCTGAATTCACCCGATTACTTTTGTCAGTACTATGCCAAGTACATTTGGAAGGAATCCGAGCGCGCATACGGAAAGAAGCAATACGCCTATACCGAAGCGAAGCTGGAACAGATCAAGGCGCTCAAGGACGAAGGTATCGAACTCTGTCAGGCCGGCAATCGGGCTGAAGGCGAGGCACGAATGCTGAAAGCCATCAAGATCATCAGCTTCACCCCACCGGCCAAGTAAATGCTTCGCCATCTGTCGATACTTCTCGCCTGTTTGCTGGGCAGCATCCTTATCGGGTCTCCTGCGGGAGCCGGCGAAGCGGATATCGCCGCCGGGCGCCTAAAGGCCGATCAGGTTTGCGCTAATTGTCACGGCCTTGACGGCCTTTCCGCCAGTGGGGGCAATTCGGCCTTAACTCCGATCCTTGCCGCGCAAAGCCGTCATTATCTTTTGGCGAAAATGAAAGCCTATCGGGATGGTGGCATCGAACATCCGCAAATGACGTTGGTCGCCCGCATGATTACCGAGCGGGATATCGATAATGTCGTCACCTGGTATGCTGGCGTCCCTTTCAAGATCGGCGAGATAACGGCCAACGCGGACGAGTTGGGGCCGGTGGAAATATGCGCCGCCTGTCATGGTCTTGACGGGCAGGCATCGGATCCGGACAACACCGATCCTATTCCGAGCCTGACCGCGCAAGACAATCAGTATCTGGTCATGCGGCTCAATGAATACCGTACCGGCAGGCGCAAACACGAGCAAATGTCGGAGATCGCGCAATCGCTTTCCGAGCAAGATATCGAGGCTGCGGCAGCGTGGTATTCGTCCATCAGGCTCAAGGTTCTAATGCCTCAATAATTTCGGCAACTCAAAACCTCACCCGAAATCGTTCGCTTGGCCGTGATGACGTATGTCCGCTTCTGGCTGAGGCTGTTGAAAAACTCTGGCCGGAAGCCGTTTTCGATGGCTGCTTCTATAACAAGTGGACTTTTTGTTCCCGCCTCCGACGGATGCCGGAGCGGGTTTTTCATTTTTGGCCTGTATTAAAGTCGTTTTACGCGTGGTTCAGGCCATTACCAACCTTGGCCCCCGTCAGTCCACGTAATCTCAGTCTCGTCATCGCCATGTTCCGCTTCGCTTCTCCGAACAGCCTCTCGATCTTTTTGCGATCACGGGCCGACTGGTTATAGGCATCGCTGCCATTGAGGGAGCGGGCGTGATCGCGGGCGGCCTCGTTGATGTCGCGAGGGATTTTTCTTGATGGTGTCTTCGGGCAGCATTTGGGCTTCAGCGGACAGGGATCGCAGTCGTGCTTGGACGATCTGTACAACAGCGTCTTGCCATCATGAACCTTGCCGGTGGTTTTGAGTGTCTTGCCTTCGGGACAGACATAGACGTCACCGTCCTTGTCGAAGGCGAAGTCGTCACGCGAGAGAGAGCCATCATCACGCTTGCCCTTATCCCAGACCGGTATGTGTGGTTCGATCTCACGCTCGGCCAACCAGCCGAGCATCTTGCCGGTACCGTAAGCAACATCTCCGGCAATGCAGTCCGGCTTGATGTCGAAGGTTTTCGATGTGCGCTCAATCATGGTCTCGGTTGCCTCGACCTCTTTCGATATCCGCGTCGGGGTCGCTTCAACATCAACGATGACGGCGTGTTCCATGTCGATCAGATAGTTCAGGCTGTAACCGAACATGACCTTGTTGCGTCCTCGCGAGGTCCAGGCGGCGGAGGGATCGGTCGGTGACAAAGCCTTCGGTTTGCGTTCCGGATTGGTCGGCGAATTGTCGCCTTCAAGGGCTTGCAGATATTCCCTGACCGGGCGTCGGGCCTGTTCATCATCGGTCCAATCAATCTGTGAACCTTCAATACGGGCGAATCGGCTGGTATCGGCCTCGATGACACTGGCGTCAACGGCGAAGCCCTCGCCGCTGACGAGACCCGCTTCCATGCATCGGCGCACCACGTTCTCGAACACAGTGCGTAAAATGTCGCTGTCGCGGAACCGTCCGTGCCGGATGACCGAGAAGGTAGAGTGATCGGGAACCGCATCCTCAAGTCCGAGCCGACAGAACCACCTGTAAGCCAGATTGAGGTCAACCTCCTGACAGAGCCGTCGTTCCGAGCGGATCGAATAGCAGTAGCCGACCAGCAGCATGCGGATCATCAGTTCCGGATCAATCGAGGGACGCCCCGTGTGACTAAAAATGGTGAGAGTTCGGTACGCAGCTAGTCTAAATCAAGAACGGCATCAAGCCGACGCAACAAATGATCGCCGGGGACCCGGTCATCAAGGTTGAACTCATAAAACAGACGGTCTTGTTGCCCAACCTGTTCGCCCAACATCACCATTCCCCCGTTCAATCTTGACTGAACCAGAGAATCACGATCACAGATGGGGTGCAATGGAGTTTTTCAACAGCCTCGGCCATAAGCAGAAGTCAATTATACCCGTTTTGCCGCTTGGATATATACTCATTGGTGGATTTTGTTCCCGCCTGGAGTGTCCGTGTGGCTGTCGGTCACCCATGCCAGAAAAAACCCCAGGTGCATTTTCATGCGCCCAGGGCCCCGGGATTGCGATGTGGTGCAACAACAACCCCGTAGGACGGCAATTGCTCACCGTTCCTTTTCAAAATGTCGCACCCGGTCAGCCTGAAGGTCAAGGATGCGTTGAATTTGCCTAATCATTATGCAGTCTTATTGTGCTGTATAATAAAGAGGCAATTACCGTGAGCTTTCAATCAAAGAAAGTTTTGTTAGGAATTTGCCCAACCGATTGATATTTCACGCTCTATAAGGTTCATATTGGAAATTCCTAATGTTGGCACAGCGATTGCAGATCTTGCTGCGGTGCAACAACAACCCAGTTAGGAAGGATTTTCAGATATGAAAAATTCAATTCGTTCCATTATCGGCGCGGGTGCCGTCGTCGCGGCAACCACGGTCGCGGGCATGGCCCATGCGGCAGAAACCATTAAAGTCGGCGTTCTTCATTCCCTGTCGGGAACCATGGCGATCAGCGAGACCACGCTGAAAGACACCATGTTGATGCTGATCGATGAACAAAATGCGAAAGGTGGATTGCTAGGCAAGAAGCTGGAAGCAGTCGTCGTAGACCCGGCGTCGAACTGGCCCTTGTTTGCGGAAAAAGCGCGAGAACTTCTGGAAAAAGAAAAAGTCGACGTGATTTTCGGCAACTGGACATCGGTATCGCGTAAATCCGTGCTGCCGGTTATCGAAGAACTGAATGGCTTGCTGTTCTATCCGGTTCAATATGAAGGTGAAGAAAGCTCGCGCAACGTCTTTTACACAGGGGCCGCGCCCAACCAACAGGCGATTCCGGCTGTTGATTATTTGATGAGCGAAGAAGGGGGCTCGGTTAAGCGCTTTGCGCTGTTGGGGACGGACTATGTCTATCCGCGCACGACCAACAAAATCCTCGAATCGTATCTTATTTCCAAAGGGATTCCGGCTGAAGACATCCTGGTTAATTATACCCCGTTCGGACATTCCGATTGGCAGACCATTGTTTCAGACGTCAAGAAGTTCGGTTCGGCCGGCAAAAAGACCGCCGTGGTATCGACCATCAACGGTGATGCCAACGTGCCGTTCTATAAGGAACTGGGCAACCAGGGCCTCAAGGCTGAAGATATTCCGGTCATCGCGTTTTCCGTCGGTGAAGAAGAACTCGCCGGGCTCGATACCAAACCGCTGGTCGGGCATCTGGCCGCATGGAATTACTTCATGAGCATAGAAACGCCTGAAAATGCCACCTTCATCAAGAAATGGAAGGCGTTCATCAAGGACGACAAGCGTGTCACCAACGATCCCATGGAAGCCCACTATATTGGCTTTAACATGTGGGCGCAGGCCGTTAATCAGGCTGGTTCGACCAATGTGGACGCCGTGCGTCAGGCCATGTACGGGCAGAAGTTCAAAAATCTGACCGGCGGCATGGCGGTGATGAACACCAACCACCACCTTTCAAAACCCGTCGTGATCGGGGAAATTCAGGCCGATGGCCAGTTTGAAACTGTTTGGGCTACCGATGGCGTGGTCAAGGGCGATGCCTGGTCTGACTTCCTGCCGGAAAGCGCCAAGCTGACCGCCGATTGGACCTATCCGTGGGTCTGTGGCAACTGTGAGAAACCGAAATTCGGCGTCCCCACAATGTAATAGCCGGCCAGACATAAGGGCGGGGTGCCGGGGTTTGTTCCCTGGTATTCCGCCCTGTCTGTTTTTGATTGTTTATCGACCTTCCAGACATTCACTTTTCGTCAGGGACCAATCATGGTGTTTATAAATCGTTTTGCGGCAGTCCTGCTTTTACTGCTCACCATGACATTGAGCGCCGCTCCGGCAATGGCCGGGTCGCTTGAGGATGGCGTTTCCCAATTGGTCACGAAAAGCTTCAAGACCAAAATCAAGGCTATTCAGATGCTTGGGCAATCCGGTGATGAACGGGTTGTCCCCATCTTGACGGCCCTGAGTGCGGGCAAACTGTTCCAATTGAAAGCCGATGACAGCACCGTCATTGCCGAACCCAAAGGCAGCATTTATGAGCTTGTCGATGTCTTAAGTGGTGATCGGGCTGGCGAGGTAGAAAAATCCGCCCTTAAAAAAATTCCCGTCAACAATCGCCTGCGCGGTATCATCAGCGACATTCTTGGATCGCTCAACCTGATTAGTCCTGATCCTGAAAAAAGGATCGAGGCGGCAGACGCGGTTTTTTCTTCAAGATCCATCGCCGCTATTGCTCTTCTTGAAAAGGCGCTGATGCGCGAAACCACCACCGCCGTCACCACCCGCATGCAACGGGCCCTGGCAGGCGTTACCGTCAACACATCGAACGACACCGAAATCCGCCAGGCGGCGCTTGAATCCTTGGCTGATTTTGTTGATCCCGATGTTCGTGGCCTGCTGAGCAGCGTTGCCGCCAACCCAAACGATCCTTTGGCCGACCTGGCCCAGGAAGCACTGCGTAAGATCGATGGCAAGTTGGCATTCTGGAATTTCGTCGGCAACATCTTCTATGGCGTGTCCCTGGGGTCTGTGCTGTTGCTGGCTGCCGTCGGGTTGGCCATTACCTTTGGTGTCATGGGCGTTATTAATATGGCCCATGGCGAACTGGTAATGCTGGGGGCCTATACGACATTTGTCGTTCAAGAGGCATTTCGCGCCTGGATGCCCGGCGCGTTTGACTATTCCTTGTTCGTAGCCATCCCAGCCGCATTTTTGGTGTCGGGTAGTTTTGGTGTGATTATCGAGCGTGGCGTCATTCGTTTTTTGTATGGCCGACCGCTGGAAACCCTGCTGGCGACCTGGGGCATTTCATTGGTTTTACAGCAATTGATACGGACGTTTTTTGGTCCGACAAATCGTGATGTCGGCACGCCAAGCTGGATGTCGGGATCGTTTGAAACTGCGACGGGGCTGGTGCTGACCTACAACAGAATTTCCATCATCGTCTTTTCGCTGATGGTGATTGCGGTGATTGCTCTGATTTTGCGGAAAACATCATTTGGCCTGCAAATGCGTGCCGTCACCCAGAACCGGCGCATGGCCAGTTCCATGGGTATCCGAACGGGTTGGGTCGATGCCATGACCTTTGGGCTTGGGGCCGGTGTCGCCGGTGTCGCCGGTGTCGCGCTCAGCCAAGTCGATAATGTGTCACCGAATTTGGGCCAAGCTTACATCATCGATAGCTTCATGGTCGTCGTTTTTGGGGGCGTCGGAAATTTGTGGGGCACTCTGGTCGGTGCCTTCAGCCTTGGCATCGTCAACAAATTCCTGGAACCCTATGCCGGGGCGGTGCTGGCGAAAATCATCGTGTTGGTTGCCATTATCCTGTTCATCCAGAAACGCCCACGGGGACTGTTCGCGCTCAAAGGGCGCGCGGTGGAAAACTGAGCCATGTTTCAAAACAATACATTTTTGTCGACGATCCTGGCCGAAACCGGTGGACGGGTCCTGCTTGGTACCCTACTGGTCGCCGCAGTGCTTGTTCCGGCACTTAACCTGGTTGTGCCGGAAGGATCATTTTTTCACGTTCCCAACTATCTGGTGACCTTGCTTGGCAAGTATTTGGCATTTGCCTTGCTGGCTCTAAGTGTCGATCTGATTTGGGGTTATGCCGGTATTCTGTCGTTGGGCCATGGTGCGTTCTTCGCGCTTGGTGGATATGCCATGGGCATGTACCTGATGCGACAGATCGGTGACCGTGGCGTGTATGGAAATCCCGACCTGCCGGATTTCATGGTGTTCCTGAACTGGCAAGAACTGCCTTGGTACTGGATGGGATTTGACTCCTTCCCTTTCGCCATGGTGATGGTCGTAGCGGTGCCAGGATTATTGGCGCTGGTTTTTGGCTGGTTTGCTTTTCGCTCACGGGTAACCGGTGTTTATCTGTCGATCATAACCCAGGCCATGACCTATGCGCTGTTACTGGCATTTTTCCGCAATGACATGGGGTTTGGTGGCAATAACGGTCTGACGGATTTCAAGGAAATTCTTGGCTTCGATATTCAGTCCGACGGCACACGGGCTGCCCTGTTTGCCCTTAGCGCACTCGCGGTGGTGGGGGGCTATATCATTTGCAAATTGATCGTCGCATCACGGTTGGGCCGGGTGTTGATTGGTATTCGCGATGCCGAAAGCCGGGCGCGGTTTCTTGGTTACCGGGTCGAATACTACAAACTCTTCGTGTTCGTGGTATCGGCTATGTTGGCGGGGGTCGCAGGTGCGCTTTATGTACCCCAGGTCGGCATCATCAATCCGTCTGAATTCGCCCCTGCGGCCAGTATTGAAATCATCATCTGGGTCGCCATCGGCGGACGCGGGTCGCTGTACGGTGCGGTACTTGGTGCGATTTTGGTCAATTATGCAAAAAGCTATTTTACCGGTGCTCTGCCGGAATTATGGTTGTTTGCCTTGGGCGGGATGTTCATCGCGGTCACTGTCTTTCTGCCAAAAGGCATCGTCGGTACGCTGCCCGCCTTTGACAAACGGTTTCTTCGAGGCCGGGCGGAGAATGCGCCATGACCCCCCATGCTATTCCAAACCGGCACGATACGATCTTGTATCTTGATGGTGTGTCAGTCAGCTTCGATGGATTCAAGGCGCTGAATGATCTGAGTTTGTACGTTGCGGCGGGTGAACTTCGCGCCATTATCGGCCCCAACGGGGCTGGCAAGACCACCATGATGGATGTGATCACCGGGAAGACTCGGCCCGATTCCGGATCCGTGCTGTTTGATGGTGATACGGACCTGACTAAACTGGGCGAGGCGCGCATTGCCAACTTGGGCATCGGGCGTAAATTCCAGAAGCCGACAGTGTTTGAAACCCAAAGCGTGTTTGAAAATTTGGAACTGGCGCTGAAGGGAAACCGGCTGGTGTTTCAGTCTCTGTTTTTCAAGCTGACCGGCGGCCAGGCCGCGCGCATCGACGAAGTTCTCGCGACCATCCGGCTAGATGACGTTCGAGCTAAACTGGCGAGTGATTTGTCCCATGGTCAAAAACAGTGGCTGGAGATTGGCATGTTGCTGATGCAGGAACCGGATCTGCTCCTGATCGACGAACCCGCCGCCGGTATGACCGATGCGGAAACCATGCAGACGGCGGAACTGTTGAAACTGATCGCGGGAGAGCGTTCGGTCGTCGTGGTTGAACACGATATGGAATTCATCCGGGCGCTAGATTGTCGGGTGACGGTTCTGAATGAAGGATCGGTCCTGGCGGAAGGTTCGCTCGAAGCCATGCAAGCCGACGAACGGGTCATCGAAAGTTATCTGGGGCGATAGAATGTTGAATGTGGAAAAAGTTGATCTGTTCTACGGTGCATCGCAGGCGTTGAAGTCCGTTAGCCTGAAGGCGGAAGCGAGTAAGGTTACCTGTGTTATGGGGCGCAATGGCGTCGGAAAAACAAGCTTGATGCGCGCCATCGTCGGTCAGCAAGCGATCAGCGCCGGGCACATCATCTGGAACGATAACGATATCACCACCGCGGCCCCCCATGACAGGGCCTCACAGGGGATCGCCTTCGTGCCGCAGGGCCGGGAAATTTTCCCCCTGCTGAGCGTGCTGGAGAACCTGCAGACCGGCTATGCTCCGCTGCCGCGCGCCTTGCGTCATATTCCTGATGAAATTTTTGAACTTTTCCCGGTTTTAAAAGATATGCTGGGGCGTCGAGGTGGAGACCTGTCGGGCGGCCAGCAACAACAACTGGCGATCGCCCGTGCACTCGTCATGCGTCCTCGCCTTCTGGTGCTGGATGAACCGACAGAAGGCATTCAACCCTCTATCATCAAAGATATCGGGCGGGTAATCTCTCATCTGGGCAGCCGGGGCGACATGGCCATCGTGCTGGTCGAACAGTATTTCGAATTTGCCCGTGATCTGGCCGATACCTTCGTCGTCATGGACCGGGGCGAGGTTGTGATGAACGGTACGCGCGAGGAAATGGTCGAGGAAGATGTCCGTCGTTATCTCACAGTCTGAAGCCGTCGCGCCCGCCCTTACCGTTCACGGCAGGGGAACGGTCAGCTATGGGCTTGGCCCTGACGGGGTCTGTCGCCTGAAAGACCTGTACCAGGGCGACCCAGTGCGAATTTTGTTCCCCACCCCGCCGCGTGGAGAAATTCCGTCCGCCGTTTTTGTTACAACGTCGGGTGGCCTGGTCGGAGGCGATGTGATTGAACTTTTTGCGACGGCCGAAAAAGACGCTCGCGTTTTGATGATCGCCCAGGCGGCTGAAAAAATTTATCGCTCGACCGGGGCAGATTCCAGAATTGATGTTTCTCTGACGGTGGAAAATGGGGCTTGGCTTGAATGGTTGCCTCAGGAAACCATTGTTTTTGATGGTGCCCGCCTGCGCCGGACCACCCGCGTCAATGTCGCCAAGGGGGGCAGGTTGCTGGCCGGTGAAATATTGGTGCTGGGCCGTGGGGCTATGGGCGAAACCGTGCACACCGGACTGGTTTGTGACGAATGGCAGGTTTGCCGCGAAGGGCGCCTGACCTGGGCCGATGCGCTGCTATTGGAAGACGACATACCGGCCGTGGTCGATCACCCCGCCGGGCTGGGGTCGGCAAAGGCCGTGGCGACGGTGGTTTTTGTGGCCGATGATGCAGGCGATTACCTTGCAACAGCACGCGAACTTCTGGACACCGTGAACGACGATGTGCGCTGCGGGGCGACGGTCGTCGGCGGTCTTTTGGTGGTCCGTTTCCTAGCCCTGGACCCCTACTTATTACGAAACGCATTTGGAAATTTCTGGGCCGGATTCAGACGCGCGGCGGCAGGGTTGCCAGCCGAGTTGCCCCGTCTTTGGCATATATAAGGGAGGAAATATCATGAACCTGACACCCCGGGAAAGAGACAAACTTCTGGTCGCCATGGCGGCCGAGGTTGCACGCAAACGGCTGGCTCGTGGCGTCAAGCTGAACTATCCGGAAGCCATCGCGCTGATATCTGATTTTGTCGTCGAAGGTGCCCGCGATGGTCGTACCGTTGCCGACCTGATGAGCGCCGGTGCAGGCGTGATCGGTCGCGACCAGGTGATGGATGGAATTTCCGAGATGATCCACGATATTCAAGTCGAGGCAACTTTTCCTGACGGGACCAAACTGGTCACCGTTCATCAACCCATTCGCTGAGGAGGTCCCGATGATCCCAGGAGAAATCTTTCCCGCTGATGGCGACATTATCCTGAATGAAGGACGCGACACCCTGAGCCTGCGCGTCGCCAATACGGGTGACCGTCCGGTACAGGTGGGGTCGCACTATCATTTTTTTGAAGTCAATCCGGCCCTTGAGTTTGACCGTGAGGCGGCCCGCGGGTTCCGCCTTGATATTCCCGCCGGAACAGCGGTGCGGTTTGAACCCGGTCAAACCCGCGAGGTGACGTTGGTCGGATATCTGGGCCTGCGAATCATCAAGGGCTTCAACGCAAAAATTCACCGGCCACTGGAGGACTGAACACATGGCATACAATATTGACCGCGCGGCCTACGCCAGCATGTTCGGCCCGACCACCGGCGACAAGGTAAGATTGGCCGACACCGACCTGATCATCGAGGTTGAAGACGACAAGACGATTTACGGCGAGGAAGTAAAATTCGGCGGCGGCAAGGTGATCCGCGACGGCATGGGCCAGTCGCAAATCAGCCGGGCCGGGGGGGCGATGGATACCGTCATTACCAACGCCCTGATCATCGATCACTGGGGCATTATCAAAGCCGACATTGGTCTTAAGGACGGTCGCATTGCCGCCATCGGCAAGGCTGGTAACCCGGATGTGCAACCGGGTATCGATATCATCATTGGCCCAGGTACCGAAATCATCGCCGGGGAAGGGCGCATCGTCACTGCTGGTGGTATCGATTCCCATATTCACTGGATTTGTCCGCAACAGATGGAAGACGCGCTTTATTCCGGCGTCACCACCATGTTGGGGGGCGGCACCGGTCCGGCAGAAGGCACCAATGCCACCACCTGCACGCCCGGTCCGTGGCACATGCAGCGAATGTTACAAGCGGCCGAGGCGTTTCCCATGAACCTGGGTTTCTTCGGTAAAGGAAATGCATCGGAACCCGAAGCCCTGGTCGAACAGGTCGCAGCCGGGGCCATTGGCCTTAAACTGCATGAAGACTGGGGCACGACACCCAGCGCCATCGATACGTGTCTGAACGTTGCCGAAGATATGGATATTCAGGTGGCCATCCATACCGATACGCTAAATGAGTCAGGCTTTGTCGAAAACACCGTCGCCGCCTTCAAGGGCCGCACCATCCACTCCTTTCATACCGAAGGTGCGGGCGGGGGGCACGCACCGGATATTATCAAATTGTGCGGCGAAATGAACGTGCTGCCGTCGAGCACAAACCCGACCCGGCCTTTTACCATCAACACGGTCGATGAACATCTCGACATGCTGATGGTCTGCCATCATCTGGATTCCAAAATACCCGAAGACGTGGCCTTCGCCGAAAGCCGCATCCGTCGCGAGACCATTGCGGCGGAAGATATCCTTCATGACCTGGGCGCCTTTTCCATCATCGCATCGGACAGTCAGGCCATGGGTCGGGTCGGCGAGGTCATCATTCGCACATGGCAGACCGCCGACAAGATGAAAAAACAGAGGGGGGCTGACCGGGGCGAAAAGGGCGATAACGATAACCATCGCGTGCGCCGCTATATTTCAAAATACACCATCAATCCGGCTATTGCTCACGGAATTTCCGCCCATGTGGGCTCCATCGAAGTCGGCAAGTTGGCCGACTTGGTGTTGTGGAAACCCATGTTTTTTGGGGTCAAACCCGATGTGGTGCTCAAATGCGGCACCATTGCTGCCGCCGCCATGGGGGATCCCAATGCCTCGATCCCGACGCCGCAACCGGTCTATTACCGGCCCATGTTCGGCGCCTACGGAAAATCGTTGACGGCCAGTTCGGTGACGTTTGTTTCCGGGGCGGCGGCCCAGTCGGGTGTTGCCGACACGTTAGGGCTTGCGAAACTTATCCTGCCTGTTTCCGGCTGTCGAACCGTGACGAAGGCGAATATGATCCTGAACGATTATACGCCGACCATGGAGGTCGATCCGGAAACCTATGAAGTGCGCGCGGATGGCGAATTGCTGACTTGCGAACCGGCGACCGAACTGGCCATGGCCCAACGCTACTTTCTGTTTTGATAGGACCGGACATGCGTCAGGCGATACATGTAAAACCCCAGGGATCCTGGAGCGGGGATGCGGTGGCAACCGTGACGCTGGCATTTGACGATCGCCATCGGCGGCGTATCCGCTTGAAGGATGATGCAGGGAATGCATTCTTGCTGGACCTTGCCGAAGCGGTGCTGCTGTCAGACGGGGATGGGCTGGAATTGAACGACGGCGGTATTATCGCCGTTCGTGCCGCCGCCGAACCGGTCGCCGATGTTCGCTGCCAAAACGCGGCACATGCGGCTCGCATCGCCTGGCACATCGGCAATCGCCATACAGCGATAGAGGTCCTGAATGATGGTAGCCTGCGTATTTCAGACGATCACGTGCTCGTCGCCATGGTCGAAGGGCTTGGTGCGCAAGTGATACGCCATGACGCTCCATTCCAGCCGGAACCAGGCGCGTATGCGACAAAGCATCAGGAAAACAAGCATGAACACGCTCACTGATAGTGCCCTGATCAGGCTGCAGACCTGGCTGTCGCCCAGTTTCCCGGTCGGCGCATTTGCCTATTCCCATGGGTTGGAATACGCCGTGGAAACGGGCGCCGTCCATGACGTCGATAGTCTGGCCCAGTGGGTCTCAGGTATTATATCGTTTGGTGCCGGCAGGCTGGATGCGATGTTGTTTCGCGCGGCCTTCGAAGCCATGCGCGACGGCAATGATGAGCGACTGGCGCAGATTGTAGAACGCGCCGATGCCCAGCGCGGAACCCTGGAAATGGCACTGGAGAGCACATCTCAGGGCCGGGCGTTCCTGGAAACCCTGCTTAAAACGTGGCCCCAGCCGGAACTCCTGCAATGGCAGGCCCAGTTGAATTTTGCGCAACGCCAACCGGCGTATTGCGTGGCCCTGGGGGGCGCCTGTGCTTTGGCCCATATGCCTCTGCGCCCGGCGTTGGCGGCTTATCTGAACGCCTTTGCGGCAAATCTGGTGTCGGCAGTGGTCCGTCTGATCCCCCTGGGGCAGACCGATGGGCAACGGGCGCTGCTAAGCCTGGAAGATACCATCATCGAGGCGGCGGCGGCGGCCATGAAACGCGATCCTAACGATCTGGGAGGCGCATCTCTATGCGTCGACTGGATGTCCATGCAACACGAAACCCAATACACAAGGCTATTCAGATCATGAGCAATCCCCTGCGCGTCGGTATCGGCGGCCCGGTCGGGTCCGGAAAAACAGCCCTTTTGGAACAATTGTGCAAAGCCATGAGTGGCAACTACAGCATCGCCGCCATCACCAACGACATCTACACGCGCGAAGATGCTGAATTCATGACCCGGTCGGGCGCATTGCCGCCTGAACGCATCATCGGGGTGGAAACGGGAGGATGCCCGCACACGGCTATCCGCGAAGATGCCTCCATGAATCTGGCCGCAGTTTCAGACATGATAGACAAATTTCCTGGTCTTGATCTGGTGTTTGTAGAAAGTGGCGGAGATAATCTGTCGGCGACCTTCTCGCCGGAACTGGCCGACTTAACCATTTATGTGATTGACGTTTCGGCGGGCGATAAAATTCCTCGCAAGGGCGGACCGGGAATTACACGGTCTGACCTGCTGGTCATCAACAAGACCGATCTGGCCCCGCTGGTTGGCGCCGACCTGGGCGTCATGGACCGGGACGCAAAAAAGATGCGGGACGAGCGACCGTTTGTATTTGCGCAGGTGAAACATGGAAGGGGTATCGAAACTATTATCAATTTTATAATCGAGACCGGTGGTTTGTCGGAAAAAGGATTAGGTAAAGCTTTCTGATGAAGAAAATGTCAGCTTTGGGTCAGGAACGGCCCTTTTCACAAGCCCTAAATGACTTCCGCTTTACCCCCTGATTCTGTTGCAAAACTCGATTGTCTGCGGATTTTTGACGTCCGCTTTTAGTAATAGCGGACGTTTTTTCTCCCGCTTTCGGCTGATGCCGATGCGGGGGTTTCTTTTTCGGTTTGTTGTTTCGTTAATTCACTTGGATTTCAACCTGTCGCAGGGATTGGTGGCGGTCTGCTCACATATCGCGCCAGTTTTCGAAGGTTCTGCGCCGTCGCGGTCAGCAGCACCTCGTCGCGGGCGCCGCTCAGTCCGCGTAGTCGGAGGCGATCCAGTTTGAAGATGCGTTTCATGTGGGCGAAGGCCATTTCCACCTTCTTGCGCTCGTCGGACA
>Ga0316204_10008562_pt1 | contig 14119 bp, 11 predicted proteins | sample 6monrhotite_MG_2_FD_205661 | JGI IMG/M metagenome (GOLD analysis project Ga0316204, IMG submission 205661) | Microbial mat bacterial communities from mineral coupon in-situ incubated in ocean water Damariscotta River, Maine, United States -... | ecosystem: Environmental > Aquatic > Marine >...
GTGCGTTGGTACCGTGTTGAGGATATATTGAAATACCAATGCTAATTCCTATGTATAACGGGATGTCATCTACGATAAATACTGTTTTAAACTGTTCGGATATTTTGTTTGCTATCAACGTCGCTTGTTCTTCTTGAGCAATATTAGCGAGTACAGCAAACTCATCTCCACCTAGGCGAACGACAACATCTACATCACGTAATGTGGCAATGAGTCTTTCGGCTACTTGTTGTAACAATTTATCACCAACAACATGGCCTAATGTGTCATTGATTTCTTTAAATCTATCTAAGTCCATTATAAAAATGGCAAAAGATGTCAAGTCTTGTTTGCAGTTATGTATAGTAGTTTTTAATCGATCCTTCATTAATTCACGGTTTGCTAAGCCGGTCAAGCTATCATGCAAGGCATGATATTCAAGCTCTACTTGCCTAACATGTATTTGTTGTTGCATATCATTAAATGCAGATATTAATTCTTTAGTTTCTAGAATTGACGTGTCTTGCTTAATTTCATTTTTTATTCCTTTTGATTCATTCTTAAGTGCGTATGTGAGATTAGCTATAGGATTAAGTATTATTTTAATCAGAAAGATAAATCCACCTGCAAATATCAACAAGCTTACAATGGTTGTCGTCCATAATAAGTTGACTTGGGCTTGACTGGTATTTGAAAGTTGATTGATATCTTGTGCAATAAATTTTTCTATCGCTAGATCGATAGAGTTGAGTAATATAGTTATTTTTTCAAGTTTTGGCTCTAGTTCATTTTGATAAATTATTGTATCTTTTCGCCATTCACCCGACTGATTGATTTTTCTTACATTACTAAATTCATTTATCCATACCATACCTGCAGGGTAAAAAATATCTAAGGCATTGCTGGTGTTGAATGTAAGTTGATTTTTTTCATCAAGTTTTTTTAACTCATTTAATTTTTTAATGATGGTGTTTTGACGTTCTGTAATGAGAATTAGTTGGTTAGGTATAAATGATTCTTGAAATGAATTTAGCCTATTTAGCATGTACATTCTAAAATCAGAGATCAATCTTGACCACTGGTATCTTAGTTGAATCAATCGAGTATGTTCATCCAAGTTTTCTGTGCTTTTTTCATCCTCTAATTCTTTAATAGCTAAATTTAGACTTTCTAAGAAGCGACTGCTCGAAGGCTGCATCATAGAATTTGCGATTTTTAATGAAGGGAATAAATTCGAAGGCGATAAACGTACTTTTACTAAAGCTTCTGTACTTACTATGAGTTGGTTTAGAGTATCCATTAACTCATTAATGCTGGCATTATAATTTTGATGTAGCCAGGGATACTTTTTTAAATGCCAGATATCTTCAATTGCTTGTTCAATCGTTATAACTATAAATTTTGCATCAGCGTATTGTTTGGGATCGATCTGGAATTTGCCTAATTGATCGCGAATTCGTAGTAGCGAAATTCTTATTTTTCTGTTTTGTATAAATAAAGCATGTCGAGTATCAGTATTATTTTTAATAATTTGCGTCACATCGTTAATTCGTTTTTGAGCAACAAAGCTAAGAGATAGCATGATAACGAGTAATGCTATTAACAAAATCGCATAGCGGCTTTTTAAACTATTAAAATTAATCCAAGCCATAAGATACGGGGTGCCATTTACTAGAATGTGATATTAAAAGTCGAAATAGTGTTTTTCGTGCTATCAAGCCGTTATTTTGTTTTTATCGGCAGTAATATGTCTTTTCTTTAGATATTAGTGACTTAAATCACTAATATCTAAAAATATGTAGGGGATTTCGGGCTAAGAGGAGTAAAGGAAGGGGGTAAATCAGAGGGCTATTAGGATAGCTTATTTGTCCTTTTTGTTGCCAAGATCCATCTTTACAACCACAGAGCTTGAAGGCTCATCAACATAGCGAGGACGCATTGTACTTTCACGGCCAGCATCTGCTGCCAGCTCTGCTTCCCGACTACTTATGAGTGATAAACAGTCGCGAATGCTGACAATAGTGTTTTTTGAAAGAGGGTGCTTTAAATCAGCAGGAGTGTAAGTGTCTTTTGCAACATCAGTTAATACTTTGCGCATGACTTGAAGGATTTCTTCTTCTTTTGAATATGTATCGTTGCTCATTGAAATAGACCTATAAAACGGTAGTAATTAAAGTTTGTATTTAACCTCCTATTCTAACAGCTTTATCAATAAAGTGCGGCAAAAGCGCTTCTGAGTGTGACTCTTTTCTGGGCTGGGGTCCCCTCTCATCGTATAATCTGTAAATAATGAATTTTTTGAGAGTGTTCCATGCCTAAATTGGTTTTTCATGCAGTTGATCCTGATTATGTTCCCACAAGCATTTCTGAGATTGTTGCGGTTTTGCAAGAAACAGGTTTTCTGGCTGAAAAATGGCAAAGTCCTGAGTCTGTTCTGGGTGAGCGCTATTTGATTGGCGACTCGTTTTTAAGTCAGGTAACATTTATGGGTTGTGCGCCTGCTATTGAGCTTGAGCCATTAAAAGCTGAACCAGCTTCCACTGAATTTTGCCATATAGAAATCGAAGCTTTAAAGGACGAAGTGACTTTTGTGGCGGGTTCAGAACATTTAATTTCTCGTTGCCCACATTGCCGCCAACGCCATGCAAAATGGCAAAATATTCCGGATTCATTGAGTTATATTTGTGATAAATGTCAGGTGAGAAGTCATTTAGCTGAATATGACTGGAAACACACAGCCGGTTGTGGACGGTTTTTTATAAGCCTACACGGTATTTATCCACAAGAAGCTATTCCAACTTCATCGTTATTAAAAACGTTAGAAAAAATAAGTGGCACGCCCTGGACTCATTTTTATATTAAGTAATTATTTTATTTTTTTGCGTGTTGACAGTTTATATAACTAAGCGCAGAATCTTTCTCATGAGAATTTCAATGCACAAACCAGTCATTCGAGTAGCACGCAAAAATGTGTGGCTCTGTAACTGTGTGCTGGAGAAAAAATTATCATCTAAATAAGTATTAGACACAGAAGATTTTTTTAAAGGCCACAGTTTTGCAGACTGTGGCCTTTTTTGTTTTATATTGTTGATAAATATTTTTGCTAGTAAGAAATATCATGGAGAGAAAAATGTCAGTTCCACTAGCGTATCTAGGCGTTATTATAATTTGGTCTACTACTCCGCTTGCAATTAAGTGGAGTGGTGCAGATGCAGGCTTTTTATTTGGTGTCACCGCAAGAATGTTAATTGGGCTATTATTAAGTAGCGCATTAATCCTTTTTATTTCTCGTCGGCGTTTACCGTGGGACGCGCTTGCGCGAAAAACATATTTTGTTGCTGGCATTGGTATTTATGGCGCGATGCTGAGTGTGTACTGGGGATCGCAATACATATCATCCGGTTTCATATCAATTATCTTTGGCCTAAATCCTATTGTTACAGGAGTAATGGCCGCTATTTGGTTAAATGAGCGCAGCCTTACAGCCGCTAAAATAATCGGCATATTATTCGGTCTGCTTGGTTTGGTTGTGATTTTTAGCCAAGGCTTAGTATTTGGTAAACATGCCGTGATTGGTATTGCGGCAGTGTGCCTGTCAGTATTACTGCATTCTGGTAGTAGTGTTTGGTTTAAAAAGCTAGATAAGAATTTGAGCGCGCTTGAAATTACTCATGGTGGTTTACTGGTGAGTGTGCCTTTATATTTATTGACATGGTTTGTCTTGCAGGGCTCATGGCCAGAAAACTATAGCCAAAGAGGATTGGGTTCAATCATTTATTTAGGCGTTTTTGGCTCAGTACTTGGTTTTATTTTATTTTTTTATATTTTAAAACATGTTGATGTCAGTCGGGTTGCGTTAATTACACTGATTACTCCTGTAGTGGCACTGCTTTTAGGCTATAGGCTTAACAACGAAGTATTAAATACAAGTATCTGGGTAGGCACAGGAATGATCATGTTAGGTATAAGCTTCTATCAATGGAGTGATAAACTGCTGACAGTAAGGTATGCTGACTATGATTAATCATTCATTGCTATTGTATGGTCAAGTGATAATTAAATTTTGATTTAAGGATTTAAAGTGGCTAATTGTTATCGCAAGCTCAATCTTATTATCTTGGTGATAAGCTCATTAATATTAAGTGCATGTTTTAGCAATTCTGATCGATTAGATAATATTTTATCTAAAGGTGAGCTAGTGGTAGTGACGCGTAATGCTGCAACGACATATTATGAGTCACGCGAAGGCGAAGTTGGCTTCGAGTATGAAATGGCTAAAGACTTTGCAGATTCTATTGGTGTTAAGGCTCGCTTTGTGACTAAGGATGATCTTACTGATTTGTTTTCTGAGATTTCGGTAGGTAACGCTGATATCGCAGCTGCAGGCTTAACAGTAACCGATGGACGAGAAGATGATTTTTTATTCGGTCCTGTCTATCAATATGTGAGTCAACAAGTTGTTTGTAGAAGAGGTGGAAAAAGGCCAAAAACTATTGAAGACATTGTTGGTTTGAATATAAAAATTCCAGCTGAAAGCAGCTATCAATCACAGCTGGAAAAACTAAATCAAAACTATCCTGCCTTACAATGGAATGCAGTTGAAGATATAGATACTGAAACGTTATTAGAACAAGTATGGTCTAAAAAAATAGACTGTACGATTGCTGATGAGAATATTGTTGCAATTAACCGACGTTATTATCCTGAATTATCGGTTCGTTTTAATATTACTGAACCAGAACCATTAGCTTGGGTGGTGACAAAAAATGCCGGTGGTTTACAAAATGCTATCGAGGATTGGTTTGAGTTGTACCAAGAAAGCGGCAAGCTCGAAGCTCTTAAACATCGATATTATGGTTACATAGAAGGCTTTGATTATGTTGACACAAGAGCTTACCAACGCAAAATAAAATCACACCTGCCTAAATACCAGTCAGTCTTTAAAGATGCGGCTAAACGTTACAATCTTAAATGGACATTGTTAGCGGCGCAGGCATATCAAGAATCTCATTGGAATGCTCGAGCTAAAAGTCCCACTGGGGTTCGAGGTATGATGATGTTAACCCGAGTCACGGCTAAAGAGTTGGGTATTAAAAATCGCCTTGATGCCAAATCGAGTATTATGGGTGGGGCTAGGTATTTAAATAAACTTCGTAAACGTTTACCGAAAACAGTAGTTGAACCAGATAGAACTTGGATTGCACTAGCGGCTTATAATGTTGGAATGGGGCATATTTGGGATGCGCGTAAATTAGCAAGAGAGCTAGATAAAAATCCAGATAGTTGGCAAGAGATGTCTACTGTCTTGCCATTACTATCAAATAAAAAATATTATAAAAATTTAAAGCATGGTTATGCTCGCGGTATGGAGCCGGTTAACTATGTGACAAATATTCGAGATTACCAAGACATGTTAGAAAAGATTTCACAACATAATTCATTATAACTTTTCATAAAGTTAATATATTCAAAGTTAGATAATTTAAATTTTATAATTTTCAGTTACGTAATCTTGCACAATCTTCTGAAACTCTTCTGCGATGCTATCGCCTTTTAACGTTACTGTTTTAATGCCATCAACATAAACTGGGGCAACTGGTTTTTCACCTGTACCGGGTAAGCTAATACCAATGTTGGCATGTTTACTTTCGCCAGGCCCATTTACGACACAGCCCATAACCGCAACATTCATTTCTTCAACACCAGGATGGCTATCACGCCACTTGGGCATTTCATGTCGTAAGTAACTCTGAATGTCCTGAGCTAAAGTTTGAAAATAAGTGCTTGAAGTACGACCGCAACCTGGGCAGGCAATAACCATGGGTGTAAAAGAGCGTAAGCCCATCGATTGAAGTATTTCTTGTGCAACGATAACTTCATTACAGCGATCGCCACCCGGCTCAGGTGTGAGAGAAATGCGTATGGTATCGCCGATACCTTCTTGTAATAAAACAGCTAATGCTGCAGTTGAGGCTACTATACCTTTTGAACCCATACCGGCTTCTGTTAATCCTAGGTGCAAAGCATAATCACATTTAGCAGAAAGTTCTTTATAAACACTAATGAGATCTTGTACGTTGCTCATTTTAACGGAAAGAATAATTTTGTCTTTTGCCAAACCGATTTTTTCTGCTTGTTGTGCACTTTCAAGCGCAGAGGTGACCATGGCCTTATGCATAATGGCTTGTGGTTCAAGTGGTTCTGCTAGTTTGCTGTTTTCATCCATAATACGGGCCAGTAGCGCTTGGTCTAAGCTTCCCCAGTTAACTCCAATGCGTACAGGTTTATCATTTTTAATGGCCACTTCAATCATGCTGGCAAATTGCTCATCGCGCTTTTTGCCTTTGCCAACATTACCAGGATTGATACGATATTTAGCGAGAGCTTTGCCGCATTCTGGATAATCGTTGAGTAACTTGTGGCCATTGAAATGAAAGTCGCCAATGAGAGGGACAAAGCAACCCAATCGATCGAGCTCAGCTCTGATTTTGTCTACGGCTTCTGCCGCTTCAGCAGTATTTACAGTGATGCGAACCAGCTCTGATCCTGCTTTTGCTAATTCCATAACCTGTTTTACGGTGCTGTAAACATCTGCGGTGTCCGTGTTGGTCATTGATTGAACAACAATGGGCGATGTGCCGCCAACGGTGACATAGTGCTCGGTAGTACCTATTTGCACTGCAGTAGTGTGGCGTGGTGTCTTGCGCTTTTGTGACATAGTTAAACCGTAAATAATTTGATTGAAGCCTGAATCATAACATTTTAGACCGTTTTAGTTGCTGTCGATGTTGAAAAATTAATCGACTCATTCCATATCCTTAAGTTCTCTAGGGGTGTATCGAATCCTTTGCTGAAACGGGATATACTAGCGAAATTATATAATCAATGAGAAAAACTCGAACCACATTTAGGGGCAGATCAATGAGTAAGCAGTCAGGACAAAAAAAACCGACAAAGGCGGAACAAGCCGATCGTCACGTTTTATATCAAGAGTCGGTGCAATTTCCAGAAGCTGAAGTTGATTTCATGAGCAAAACATTTCAAAAACTGCGTGGCCGCAAAGCCATCAGTATGAAAGAAGATTTTTGTGGTACAGCTTATCTTGCAACAGAGTGGTGTAAAAGTGACCCGGAAAGAACCGCGATTGGTGTCGATTTTGACGGCCCGACATTAGACTGGGGTCGCAAGCACAACCTTGCAACGGCCGGAGATGATGTTGCTAATCGTATTCAACTTATCGAAGATGATGTCCGTATCAAGACTGATAAGGTTGATGTCACCTGCGCCTTTAATTTTAGTTATTGCTTGTTTGAAAAACGTGATGAGTTAATTAATTACTTTAAGCTCGCTCGAGAAAGCTTAAATGATGATGGTATTTTGGTTCTAGATTTGTTCGGCGGCACGGAGTGTGCGGATACGCTGGAAGAAGAGACTGAACTAGAAGATCAAAATGCTACTTATATTTGGGAACATGTTTCGTTTAACCCAATTAATAATCACATGGAATGTGCGATTCATTTTGAATTTGATGATGGCTCCCGCATGGACGAAGCGTTTACTTACTGTTGGCGTTTATGGGCGATTCCAGAAATTTTAGAATTACTTGAAGAGGCTGGTTACAGTAAATCGCGTGTCTATTGGGAAGAGTATGTTGAATCTGATGATGAAGACGATGATGAACTCGAAGGTACAGGTGAATACTATGAAACCACAGAAGTTGAAAACCAAGAGTCCTGGATGATTTATATCGTCGCTGAAAAATAGGCCTCAAGGCTTATCCTTATATAAATAAAAAGCCGACAAAAATGTCGGCTTTTTATTTTAAGCCTTTAATCCACCATTCAAAAAAAACATCAGCACATTGCTGTAATGCGATAATTTTATTGTCTAGATCGTTCAAAATCTCATCTGCTGATTGGGCGCAAGCATGGCCTTGTTCGAGATCAGAACCAAATAATCTGACCCACTCTTCTACCATTTCACTTGTCATTTCAGGATGAAACTGAATCGCTATATGATTATTCATGATGTAGGCTTGATTTTGTCGACACTGGCTGTGAAATAAAGGTGTCGCACCTTCTGGAATTGAAAACGAATCGGCATGCCAATGAAAAGGTACATTATTATTGGGGAGTGCGTTTAACCATGGGTATTTCGTTTCATCATAGCAAGGATTTACTGCATGCCAGCCGATTTCCATATTGGGATCATGCGTGATAGTGGCCCCTAATGCGGCACTCATTAATTGTGCACCTAAGCAAATGCCCATAACAGGGATGTTTTGTTTGTCGGCTTGAAGGATCAGCTTTTTTTCTTCATCAATCCAAGCCAGTGGATCGGTGACATTCATTGAACCACCCATAAATATCAACCCAGAAACCGCGTCTATTTGTTGCGGGATGTGACTATCTTCATCTATACAAATCATTTTATATGGGATGCCATGATTTTCTAAGAAATCACCCAAATAGCCAGGTCCGACGCAAGCAGCATGTCGAAATATATAAACAGGTTTCATATCGATAAATGATTATTTTAGTTTTGCTTCTGCATGGTAGGGAGACTCACGTGTTTTATCATGTATATGCATGCGGTATTCAGTAAATTCGTCGGCGTTATCATAAAACATAAAAGGGTTACCTTCACATTGCTCATGCATGGTAGATGTGCTTTTTTCAGCGTAATTATGGCCGGGTAATATGAGGGTCTCTCCCGGCATTTTTCCAAGTTTATTGAGTGTGTCGAACATAATATTGGGATCTCCGCCGGCTAAATCGCAACGACCACAGCCAAATACGAATAAAGTGTCTCCGGCAATAAGGTTATCATCGATGTGATAACAAGCAGAACCTGGGGTATGTCCAGGTGTGTGTAAAATATTAATTTCTGTTTCTTTGGAGCCTCCGATTGTTATGGTATCGCCACCATGATGGAGTGAAGGGTGAGCAAGAGACTCTCCCCAAAATTTAGCCTCAGCCTTAAGTAAGTGAAGTTGGGCATCAAAGCTGTCTAATATACCTGCAACACCATTGATATGATCGTGATGACTGTGAGTAAGTAAAATATCGGTGATGGTGACGCCCTTATCTTTGGCTAAGACCAAAATTTTGTCGACCTCCCAAGCAGGGTCGACCACGGCAGCTTGTTGGGTTTTTTTGTCACTAATCAGATAGATGAAGTTTTCCATGGGGCCCAATTCAAGAGCATCGATACTGTATCGATTATTTTCAACAATGAGAGTCATTTTCATTCCTAAGTTTTCGAGACGATTACTTTCCGATAAAGCTTATCTTGCCATATTAGAGTGTAATCAGGCCATTCGTTCTAACAAGGCTAGTCAGATTGGGTAATTAACGTGGCGTAGCTAAAAATAGACCAAGAATAGTATACAATTCGCAACCATTTTAATCTCATAAAATCCAACGCAACATGATTACGAGGTATCTGCTGTGGAAACAGATTTTTGGCACAGTCGCTGGGAAAATAATTTAACCGGTTTTCATCTAAATGAGGTCAATCCTTATCTAAAAGCGCATTTTGTGTCGCTCGGTTTAAAGAGCGCAGCACGTATTTTTGTTCCCTTATGTGGCAAGTCACTCGACTTAATGTGGTTAGCTGAAAAAGGTTATGAGGTGGTTGGGGTAGAGTTAAGCCCTATCGCTGTAGAGGCTTTTTTTACCGAAAATAATATGCAGGCGCAATTAGACACAGTGGATGGTCTATCTCGTTGGCAATCCGGCAATATTACTGTTTTTTGTGGTGACTTTTTCAATTTGTCTGTAGCTGTCTTGGGCCAGGTTGATGCAGTCTATGATCGGGCATCACTGATTGCGCTTCCTGTATCGATGAGGAAAGAATATGCCGACAAATTGACTCAACTCGCTGAGAATGCGCCAAAATTACTCATTACATTGGAATATCAGCAATCAAAAATGGATGGCCCCCCTTTTTCAGTGACAGAAAATGAGATAACAGCGCTATATGGCGAGCATTACCAGATAAAATGTCTTTCGGCACAAGATGTGCTTGATAATAATCCCAAGTTTAAAGAACGTGGGCTTACTTACATGAATGAGAGCTGTTATTTATTGCTCGCTAAATAGCTAATACACATAATAAAAGTGTAAAATTAATTAAGTTATGTGAACCAGTACCGATATACACCATATGAATAAGCAATCGAATTTTTTACATACAGCCTCTAAAGGCGCACTTTGGCTTATAGTGACCGTTTTACTCGGCATTAGCGTCCCAGCTCAGGCTCGTGTTTATTTATACCAGATGCCAGATGGTAGTCGTATCATTAGTGATCGCCCTCTAATTAACAGTAAAGCAAAGCTGGTTCGCCGCAGTAAAGATTTAACCAATATGGGCCATTACGCTGCCAGGCGCACTCTGCGTGCAAAACGCCAAATGCGTATACTGTCTTATTTTATTTTTCATGAATCAAAAAGACAGGGAATCGATGAGTCATTGGTGAAAGCAGTAATCCATACCGAGTCTTACTTCAACCCAAATGCAACCTCACATAAAGGCGCTTCTGGCTTGATGCAGTTGATGCCCGCAACAGCGGCTAAATATGGTGTGAGTGATTTATATAATCCTCAGCAAAATATTGTGGCAGGTATTAAGCATTTAAAGTATCTACTTGGTTTGTACCCTAATAATTTAAAGCATGCCATTGCGGCATATAATGCGGGGGAGAATGCAGTAGACCGCTATAATGGCATTCCACCGTATCGAGAAACTCAAGGTTACGTTAAAAAAGTCATGAAGCACTTTAAGCGCTATCAATTAGCATCACGATAAATTTAACATCGAAATTAAATCCTGTTTCATTTCTAAGAATTTCCTTTGCAATTAAAAATTTATCCTTTTCCTCATTTATCATTTTTTTCATTATAATCTCATAATGATTATTCACCTGGATATGGACGCCTTTTACGCCTCAGTAGAAGTTAGGGAAAATCCTGAGCTTGCGGGGTTACCCGTTGTTGTTGGTGGGCCATCTAAAACGCGTGGCGTGGTTGCTGCGGCGAATTACGAAGCACGAAAATTTGGTATACACAGTGCAATGCCTATGTCGCAAGCATCGCGTTTATGCCCTGATGTTAACGTTGTGCGACCCAATATGGCGCTATATGTTTCTGTGTCAAAGAAAATTCATGAAATATTTCACCGCTACACACCTGAGATTGAACCTTTATCTTTAGATGAAGCCTTTTTAGATGTAAGTGGTAGTTTGAAGCTTTTTGGTTCGGCCGAAGAAATTGCGAAAAAAATTAAAGATGACATTAAGCAAGAATTAAGCTTGGTCGTTTCAGCAGGGATTGCACCGAATAAATTTGTCGCCAAAATAGCTTCTGATATTGATAAACCGGATGGCTTTGTTGTGGTAGAGAAAGATAACATGCAACATTTTTTAGACCCATTACCTGTCAAGCGAATTTGGGGTGTAGGAAAAAAGACGGAGAAGCAATTACATAATTACGGTATTACAACCATTAAAGATTTACGTAACCAATCTTCACGCTGGTTAATTGATCGTTTTGGTAAACAAGGCGATCATATTCATCGTTTAGCAAATGGTTTAGATAAAAGAGAAGTTGTTTCAGATGCAAAAGCAAAATCGATTTCATCAGAAAATACTTTTATGGAAGACATTAAAGATAAAGACATATTACTGAATGTTTTATCGCAATTAACCGAACAAGTTGCCACTAGGCTGCGTGAAAAAGAACGCAAAGGTAAAACGGTTAATATTAAAATTCGTTTTCATGACTTTACAACCATTATTCGTTCAAAAACCTTATCAGAAAACACCAATCAAACGCAGAAGATTTGGCAAGCAGTCAAAATATTATTTAATACAGAAATTTCTAGAATATCGACAAAAGTTCTTTCTGTCAGGTTACTTGGCGTCGGTATGTCAGGTTTTGGAGAAAACACCGTTCAGCAAGCGGATTTGTTTTCTCAAGACAAAAAACATGATGAGTTAGACGGCGTTGCAGATGAGATTAATCGACGTTTTGGTAAAGCTAAAATCCATCGAGGAAGAAATACATAAGCCGTCTAAATGTAAATCGGTTATTTGAGTAAAAGATCGCTTATAATAATTTTAAGATTAATGAATAACTTAAGATAATCAGGTTAAATTTATGGCAGATATAAAAGCTACAGAAACAGCTCCTAATACTATTTTTTTAAAAGATTACCAAGTGCCGAATTATCTGGTTAAATCGGTAAATCTCACCTTTGAACTTGATGAAACGCAAACATGTGTCACATCACTATTATCTGTACAACGTAATCCTGAAAGCGCAGCAAAAGAGACGACATTAGTATTAGATGGACAAAATCTTGAACTTATTGATGTTAAGGTCGATGGTGTTGAGAAAAATAAATCTTCATATACAGTTAATGATGAAAGCTTATCTATTCACAATATGCCTGATAGCTGTGAAGTCGAAATTAAAGTACACATTAATCCAGTAGAAAATAAAGCACTAGAAGGTTTATATTTATCAAGCGGTATGTTTTGTACTCAATGTGAAGCACAAGGCTTTAGACGTATTACATACTTCCCTGACCGTCCAGATGTCATGTCAACATACACTGTTAAGTTAATAGCAGATAAGAAGAAGTACCCTATTCTTTTGTCGAACGGAAATTTAATCGATAAAGGAGATACAAATGATGGTACTCATTGGGCGTTGTGGCAAGATCCGAGTTTAAAACCAAGTTATTTGTTTGCTATCGTCGCCGGTGATTTATATGTTCAGCAAGACAGTTTCACTACAATGTCTGGTAGAAAAGTTGCACTGCAAGTTTTTGTAGAGCATGAAAACAGCCATAAGTGTGACCATGCCATTATGTCTTTAAAGCAGGCAATGAAGTGGGATGAAGAAAGCTATGGCAGAGAATATGATCTTGATGTTTATATGATTGTTGCAGTTAATGATTTCAATATGGGGGCAATGGAAAATAAAGGACTGAATGTATTTAATGCTTCTTGTGTATTAGCTAGCCCTGAGACAGCAACAGACGCGGATTATTATAATATTCAAAGCATTATTGCTCATGAATACTTTCATAACTGGTCTGGTAACCGTGTAACGTGTCGAGACTGGTTCCAATTAAGTTTAAAAGAAGGCTTTACTGTATTTCGCGATCAAGAATTTTCAGCGGATTTAAATTCGCGCGCGGTCAAAAGAATTGATGATGTTAATGTTTTGCGTAACCACCAGTTTGCCCAAGACTCTGGCCCCATGGCTCACCCTATTCGTCCAGATCATTATATAGAAATAAGTAATTTTTATACCGTTACAGTGTATAACAAGGGTGCAGAAGTAGTGCGTATGATACGTAACCTTGTTGGTGTTGAAGGATTTAGAAAGGGTACGGATTTATATTTTAGTCGTTTTGATGGCAAAGCCGTAACGACAGAAGATTTTGTTTCAGCAATGGAAGATGCGAATAATATTGATTTGAGTGTATTTCAACATTGGTATTCACAAGCTGGCACCCCAGAAATTACCGTATCATCTGTTTATAATGATGTGGATAAAACGTTTAGTCTGACATTAAAACAATTTTGTGCTGATACAAAAGGTCAAAAAAATAAGAAACCCTTTCACATTCCATTTCAGATTGGCTTGTTGGATAAAGAGGGTAAGGCAATACCTTTGTTTCTTGATAAAGACAATACCTCTGAAGGGAAAACACAAATAATCTTAGAATTAAAAGAAAACGAACAAACTTATGTATTCGCTAATATTAATAGCGAACCTGTTGTCTCTCTTAACCGAGGATTTACTTCTCCCGTAAAAATAAAAAATTCACATGATAATGAAACGCTTATTTTCTTGTTTTCATATGATAGTGATGATTTTAATCGCTGGGATGCAGGGCAAACATTAGCGCTTAATACGCTCTTAGATTTAATTAACGCTATTCATAATAAAGAAACACTTCACCTTTCTGATAAAATCATTCAGGCATTCAAAAGTACTTTAACGAATAAGAGTTTAGACCAAGCACTTATTGCTCAAGCGATAACGTTGCCGTCAGAAGGTTATCTTGCTGATCAAATGGATGTTGTTGATGTTGATGCTATACATGTGGCGCGTAAATTTATGCG
>Ga0316204_10008563_pt1 | contig 14116 bp, 9 predicted proteins | sample 6monrhotite_MG_2_FD_205661 | JGI IMG/M metagenome (GOLD analysis project Ga0316204, IMG submission 205661) | Microbial mat bacterial communities from mineral coupon in-situ incubated in ocean water Damariscotta River, Maine, United States -... | ecosystem: Environmental > Aquatic > Marine >...
TCGGCGTTTAGCCAACCCCCGTTCCATTCCCAACCACCCGCAATAGGATAGATGATGGCCGTCATGACAATGGAAAAGATGACATAAGTAGAGTATTTGGTACGACCAGCGATAGCTCCCGAAACAATAGTAGCAGCCGTCGCAGCAAACATGGTTTGAAAAAACAAATCTGCTCCTTCCCCATGCATCAAGCCACTCCAGAAAAACCAGCCATTTTCCGATGAGCCATACATGAGCGAATATCCCACAAGCCAATAGGTTAATGACCCAGCGGCAATATCCAATAAGTTCTTCATGGCTATGTTTACCGCATTTTTAGAGCGAGTCATGCCAGATTCGACCAACGTAAACCCCGCTTGCATAAAAAATACGAGTATCCCAGCAATCAGCATCCAAAGCATTCCCATATCCGTGTGTATGGAACTAATCGCATCCTCTATATCTTTGGTGCTAGCGGGCACAACTTCTTGAAGTGTATTGATATGATAAAATAGCGTAGGGTGAAGTGCCATATGTACGTTTTAAAATGAAGGCTTAAAATTACATATCTTGAATTATACGCCCTATAAAACCCCCGGCAAATCATCTAAATTTGTGGGATTGAGAATTTTTCCCCAATAAAATTATGGGGTTTAAAATTTATAGGGGGTAAAATTGTGATTTTCAAAAAAGTTGTGTGAATAAAAAGGCGCTTTTTTTATCAAATTGGGATCATTTTGGGTCAAAAACACATCAAATGGAGCCTATTTCTTCTAAAAAGATCAAATTTATCGTTAAGACGAATATAATTTCAACCCCTCTACCAAGAAGCTAATTGGAGCCAACATTTCTGAGACGATTTAATTTATTTCAAAAGTGTTTATTTCGTGGGCATCGGATAATTACCATCATTAAATAATTGAAAATCAGGAGTATGGTACAAATATGCCTCCATTGGGTTTATTCTGAAGAACAATCAGAAGTCGGCTATTAGCAATACAAAAATTAATTTCGACCTATACCACGTATCAAGTGCGCGATACGCCTCAAAAATTGAGAGTTGAAATGAACGAATTAAATAAGTATAGCAAAACGGTCACTCAAGACCCAACGCAACCAGCTGCCCAAGCGATGTTGCATGCCATTGGATTAACGAAGGAAGATTTTTATAAGCCCATTATTGGTATTGCTAGCACTGGCTATGAGGGCAATCCTTGCAATATGCATTTAAACGATTTGGCCAAATTGGCTAAAAAGGGTACGCTGCAAGAGGATGTTATTGGCCTTATTTTTAATACCATTGGTGTAAGTGATGGGATTTCAATGGGAACACCGGGAATGCGCTATTCTTTGCCTTCCAGAGATATCATTGCCGACTCCATGGAAACTGTAGTGCAGGCCATGAGTTACGACGGACTCATAACTGTGGTGGGTTGCGATAAGAATATGCCAGGTGCCCTTATGGCGATGATTCGCTTGAACCGCCCCTCTATTTTGGTGTATGGTGGCACCATCGATTCAGGTTGTCACAATGGAAAAAAACTAGATGTGGTCTCTGCTTTTGAAGCTTGGGGGAGTAAAATGGCTGGCACCATGACCGAAAACGAATACGACCAGGTAGTGCAAAAAGCCTGTCCAGGGGCAGGAGCGTGTGGAGGAATGTATACAGCCAATACCATGGCTTCTGCTATTGAGGCCTTAGGGATGTCACTTCCATTCAATTCATCCAACCCTGCTTTAAGTGATGCTAAGCAAAAAGAATCTATTGCCGCTGGCCAAGCCATGCGCGTATTATTAGAAAAAGACATAAAACCTAGCGATATTATCACCCGGAAATCACTGGAGAACGCACTTCGCTTAGTAACTGTTCTAGGTGGATCCACGAATGCTGTCTTACATTTTTTGGCGATTGCTAGAGCTGCAGCTGTTGATTTTACGCTGAAAGATTTTCAGAAAATAAGTGATGATACTCCTTTTTTGGCCGACTTAAAGCCAAGCGGACAATACTTAATGGAGGATGTGCACGCGGTAGGAGGTATTCCTGCGGTGCTAAAGTATTTATTAAAGAAAGGCTTACTGCATGGAGATTGCCTTACCGTAACAGGAAAGACGTTGGCAGAGAATTTACTCGATGTGCCAGATCTAGCAGAAAATCAAGACGTAATCAAACCATTGGAACATCCTATTAAAGCTTCCGGGCATTTACAAATGCTCTACGGAAATCTTGCAGAGGAAGGAAGTGTGGCTAAGATTACTGGAAAGGAAGGGCTAAAATTTAGAGGAAGCGCGCGAGTCTTTGATAGTGAGTATGATGCCAATGATGGGATTCGCGACGGAAAAGTTAAAAAAGGAGATGTGGTCGTTATCCGCTACGAAGGCCCTAAAGGTGGTCCAGGAATGCCCGAAATGCTCAAGCCCACGGCAGCCATAATAGGCGCCGGACTTGGCAAAGATGTCGCATTAATTACCGATGGAAGGTTTTCTGGTGGGACCCATGGATTTGTAGTAGGGCATATCACACCAGAAGCACAAGAGGGAGGTGTGATTGCCTTTGTAAAAGATGGAGACTTTATTGCCATTGATGCCGAACAAAAGACCATTAATCTGGAAGTGGATGCTGCCGAATTATTGCTTCGGAAGAAAAACTGGATAGCACCAAAGCTCAAGTTTGAGCGAGGGGTACTCTATAAATATGCAAGAACGGTCTCTTCTGCATCCAAAGGATGTGTGACCGACGAGTTTTAAAACTTCAGAATAAAAAAACCGATAGATCAATTAGATAAAAAACAAGCATGGAAGTAAAAACCATACAAAATGAACAAACAACTACCTCCACCACGGAACGGATCACAGGAAGTGAAGCGGTCGTAAAATGCCTTTTGGCAGAAGGGGTCTCCATTATTTACGGATATCCTGGAGGGGCTATCATGCCTGTATATGACGAATTATACAAGTATCAAGATAAATTACATCACGTCCTTACACGCCACGAACAAGGTGCAACACACGCAGCGCAAGGCTACGCGCGCATTTCTGGGAAGGTGGGGGTTGCCATTGCTACTTCTGGACCCGGTGCGACGAATTTAATCACAGGTATTGCCGATGCTCAAATTGATTCCACCCCCATGGTTTGCATCACAGGTCAAGTTGGGTCACATTTGTTAGGCAGTGATGCCTTCCAAGAAACAGATATTGTTGGAATTTCTACACCTGTAACCAAATGGAACCACCAAATCACCAAAGCCAGTGAGATTCCAGAGGTGTTAGCCAAGGCGTTCTACATTGCAAAAAGTGGACGTCCAGGCCCAGTATTAATTGATATTACGAAAGACGCCCAATTTGAAGCATTTGATTTTGAATATAAAAAATGCACGGCGATCCGTAGTTATATTCCAGTACCACCAGTTGATGATTCGGCGATAGTGGCTGCAGCTAAACTTATCAATGAAGCCAAAAAGCCCATGATTGTGTGGGGACAGGGAGTGGTTTTAGGCGAGGCAGAAAAAGAATTGACGGCAGTCATTGAAAAGGCAAACATTCCTTCCGCTTGGACCATACTAGGCGCTTCTGCAATTCCAACATCTCATCCCTTAAATATTGGGATGGTGGGCATGCACGGAAACTATGCACCCAACGTTTTGACCAATCAATGTGATGTTTTAATCGCTATTGGGATGCGATTTGATGACCGTGTGACGGGTAACCTAGCCACCTATGCCAAGCAGGCAAAAGTCATTCATTTTGAAATTGATCCTTCTGAAATAGATAAAAATGTAAAGGCGGATGTGGCAGTTTTAGGTAACGCCAAAGAAAGTCTCGAAAAAATACTACCCTATTTAAAGCGGAATGAACATCCCGAATGGCGACAACAATTTCAAGATTTGTATGATATTGAATTTAAAAAAGTAATCAATAACGATTTGAACCCAACGAAAGAAGGATTGACTATGGGAGAGGTTCTCAAAGAAATCAATATTCATAGCAAGGGCAACGCAGCCTTAGTGAGCGATGTGGGTCAGCATCAAATGGTGGCCTGTCGGTATGCCGAATTTAATGTCACCAAAAGTAATATCACTTCGGGTGGTTTGGGAACGATGGGCTTCGCCTTACCAGCTGCTATTGGAGCTAAAATGGCAGCGCCAGATCGAGATGTTGTTGCCATTATTGGTGACGGAGGGTATCAAATGACCATTCAAGAATTGGGGACCATATTTCAAACACAAGTGCCCGTGAAAATAGTAGTGCTGAACAATGATTTCCTTGGGATGGTTCGGCAATGGCAAGAACTGTTTTTTGATAGACGGTACGCTTCTACCGAATTGGTCAATCCAGATTTCGTAACCATAGCCAAAGGCTATCATATCGAAGCCAAACGAGTCACGAAACGAGAGGAGTTGGCAGCTTCCATTGAAGCTATGTTTGCACATGAGGGTGCTTATTTCTTGGAGGTTTGTGTGGAAAAAGAAGGGAATGTATTTCCTATGATTCCAACGGGAGCTTCCGTTTCAGAAGTACGTTTGGAATAATCAATAAGAATAAAAACAACCATAAATAAATAGATATGGATACAGAAACACAACTGTTTACAGTTTCAATTTATACTGAGAATAATGTCGGGTTGCTGAATCGTATTTCGGCAATTTTTCAACGTCGAAAAATTAATATAGAGAGCATCAATTCATCTATTTCTGAAATAGACGGAGTATCACGATGGTCGATTGTAGTTGCTGTTTCAGAAACACAAATGAGGAAGATCATAGGGCAAATAGAAAAGCAGGTAGAAGTGATAAAGGCTTATTATCACGACGATGAGGAGACGATCTACCAAGAATCTTGCTTGTTCAAAATAAAGAGTGATTTACTTTTTGAGGACCGTCAAATTCAGAACATTATCAAAGAAAGTCATGCTCGTATTGTCACGGTGAATCGGGAATTTTTCGTTTTAGAGAAATCGGGTAGAAAAGAAGAAGTCGAGTTGCTCTATCGAGAGTTAAAACCGTTTGGAATCATGCAATTTGTGCGTTCGGGACGTATTTCAGTCACCAAAGAAGAATTAAAAGTAACACCAATATTAGAGGCATTTCACGCCTAAAAACTATCACCATGGAAAATTATTTCAACACCTTATCACTTAGAGAAAAATTACAACAATTGGGAGAGTGCCGTTTTATGGAGGCGGACGAATTTAGCGATGGCATCCAAGCACTGGCAGAAAAGAAAATCGTCATTGTTGGCTGTGGAGCACAAGGACTCAACCAAGGAATGAATATGCGGGATTCAGGGCTGGATATTTCTTATGCCTTGCGCGATGCGGCGATTAGTGAAAAAAGAACCTCCTATAAGAACGCAACTGAAAATGGATTTCAGGTGGGGACTTATGAAGCGCTGATTCCTTCGGCGGATCTGGTGTGTAACTTAACACCGGATAAGCAGCATACTTCCGTAGTGCAAACCGTGATGCCATTATTAAAAAAAGGCGCGACACTTTCCTATTCGCATGGTTTCAATATCGTAGAAGAAGGAATGCAGGTACGTGAGGATGTTACCGTGATTATGGTAGCACCCAAATGCCCCGGAAGCGAGGTGCGGGAAGAATACAAGCGTGGTTTTGGAGTGCCAACGTTGATTGCGGTACACCCTCAAAATGATCCACAGCAAAAAGGCTGGGCACAGGCAAAGGCCTATGCATTTGCCACAGGTGGTCACCGAGCTGGAGTGCTTGCTTCTTCTTTTGTTGCTGAAGTGAAAAGTGATTTAATGGGAGAGCAAACGATTCTCTGTGGCGTGCTTCAAACGGGATCGATACTTTGCTTTGATAAAATGGTGGAACACGGCGTAGCGCCATCCTACGCGGGTAAGTTGATTCAGTATGGTTGGGAAACAATCACCGAGGCCCTCAAACATGGTGGGATCACCAATATGATGGATCGATTGTCCAATCCGGCAAAATTGAGAGCGTATGCACTTTCAGAAGAATTAAAAGAAATTTTAAAACCATTGTTTGAAAAACATATGGATGATATCATGAGTGGCCATTTTTCAGAAGGGATGATGGAAGACTGGGCCAATGATGACACTAATTTACTGAAATGGCGCGCGGCTACTGCTGAAACTGCCTTTGAAAAGACCGAGGCCACAGCGGCTCATATTACAGAACAAACTTATTTTGATTGTGGCACCTTGATGGTAGCCTTTGTAAAAGCAGGGGTAGAACTCGCCTTTGATACGATGGTAGCCTCTGGCATTGTGAACGCCTCCGCTTACTATGAATCATTGCACGAACTACCGTTAATTGCGAACACAATTGCACGTAAGAAATTATATGAAATGAATCGTATTATCTCTGATACTGCCGAATATGGCTGCTATTTATTTGATCACGCCGCCAAACCATTGTTAACGGAGTTTATGAAAAAAATTGATGCAGCAGATATTGGACAACCCTATCCAAGTGCTGCCATTGATAATGTTCATTTGATAAAAGTAAACGAAGCCATCGAATCACACGATATTGAAGCGATTGGTAAAACCTTACGCGGCGCGATGAAGGCCATGAAATCTATTAATACCGCGGTGAAACCAGAAGCGGCCTTGGCCTAATATGGAGACAATTACCACATATTTTCCTCATGTGAAAGACATTCGTGCAGCGGCGGCTATTCTGCAGTCGATAGTCCACAAAACCCCCTTGCAGCGAAGTGATCGCTTCTCGGAGGCCAAGCAGTGTGATGTGTTTTTAAAGCGGGAAGACTTACAGGCTGTTCGGTCGTATAAAATTAGAGGGGCCTATCATAAAATGGCTTCGATAGCAGACTGCGACAAAGCCAAGGGAATTGTTTGCGCTAGTGCGGGGAATCATGCTCAAGGAGTGGCTATGTCTTGCAAACTTTTAGAGATTCATGGCACTATTTATATGCCGCAAACAACACCGGTTCAGAAGATTGAGCAAGTTCGAATGTTTGGTGGTGATTATGTGAGTGTAAAATTAGAGGGGGATACCTTCGATGATTCATTTGAATTGGCGATTCGGGAATGCGAAACCCTTCATAAAACCTTTGTACACCCCTTTGATGATCCGAAAACAATTGAAGGGCAAGCGACGGTTGGTTTAGAATTGTTGGAACAGTCACCAAAACCGTTGGATTATGTTTTTGTTCCCATCGGAGGAGGTGGTTTGGCATCTGGTTTGAGCAGTATTTTTCACCAACTGTCCCCTCACACCAAAATTATTGGTGTGGAACCAGAGGGTGCGCCTGCGATGAAAACGTCTATAAAGAATGGTGTGAATACCACCTTATCCAGTATTGAGAAGTTCGTGGATGGTGCGGCGGTAAAGCGTGTTGGCACGATAAATTTTGAGATTTGTAGAGAATTATTGCACACTGTTATTACCGTGCCTGAAGGCAAAGTATGTGCGACCCTTTTAGAGCTTTACAACAAAGACGCTATTATTGTGGAACCAGCAGGTGCCCTGAGCATTGCTGCCTTGGATTTCTTTTCTGAAGAAATAAAAAATAAGCAAGTGGCTTGTATCGTGAGTGGTGGCAATAATGACATTACCCGTACCGCTGAAATTAAAGAGCGAGCCTTACTTTACGCGAATTTGAAACATTACTTTATCATCAAATTCCCACAGCGAGCAGGTGCGTTACGACAATTTGTGGTTGAGATTTTAGGGCCTAATGATGACATTACCCATTTTGAGTATACCAAGAAAACCAATCGGGAAAATGGTGCGGCTGTCATAGGCATCGAATTAAAAGACCCAAACGATTTACGATCGTTGGTCGCAAAGATGAAACAACATAATTTTTATGGAGATTATCTCAATGATAAGCCTGAATTGTTTCAGTTTTTAGTATAATTACAACAACATTTTAAAAAATAATGACGTGCAGGTAGTAAAGTTCGGGGGGACATCGGTTGCAAACGCAGCCACTATTTTGAAGGTGGTCGAAATACTCAAGACGAAATCGGCGCAGGGAAACCCTGTAATTGCAGTGGTTTCAGCCTTGGGCGGCATGACAGACAGTTTGCAGCAGGCTGGAGAATTAGCCAATAAAAAAGATACTCAATACTTAACTTTGTTTGAATCGATCCACGAACGCCATCTCAATGAGGCACGTCTTTTGGGTTTAAGTCCTGAAGCGATGGAAGCCTTGGAGGTACTTTTGGAAGCGTTAAAAAGTATCTTGAAAGGCGTATTTTTAATCAATGAATTTTCAGAAAAGACCAAAGATAAAGTCCTCAGTTATGGGGAGTTGTTGTCTTCTTTTATTATTTCTGAATGCCAAGCACTTCAAAATTCGAATGCAAGATTAAAGGACAGTCGAGATTTAATTACGACCGACTCCAGTTTCACGAAGGCCCAGTTGAAACAGGAAGTTACCTATCAAAAAATACAAGAATTCTTTGTTGCTAGCACATCCAAAATAACCATCATGCCTGGCTTTGTAGCCCGGAATACGGCAGGTGACACCACCACACTTGGTAGAGGAGGTTCAGACTTTACCGCGGCTGTAATTGCAGGAGCCTTACATGCTTCCGTGCTGGAAATTTGGACGGATGTAAGCGGTATGTTTACCGCCAACCCTAATTTAGTGCCGCAGGCATTTCCTATTGAGACAATTTCGTACCAAGAAGCCATGGAGTTATCGCATTTTGGAGCAAAAGTACTTTACCCGCCTACGATTCGTCCGGTACTTGAGAAAGATATTCCGATACGGATAAAAAACACTTTTGAGCCTACAGCCGCTGGAACTTTAGTGGATAAACACAATGATACTGCCAAGGGACCGATAAAAGGGATTAGTCATTTACCAGATATTGCCTTACTAACCTTGGAAGGCAATGGAATGGTGGGTATTCCCGGTTTTTCAACACGATTGTTTGAAGCCTTATCTCAGGCAAAAATCAACGTGATTCTAATCACACAAGCTTCTTCCGAACATTCTATTTGTGTTGCAGTCCAGGCCGCATTCGCAAAGGAAGCTGAAAAGGCCATCAACCAGCAGTTCGCTTATGAAATCACCCTTGGGAAAATTGATGCAGTACAAGCCGAATTTGATTTGGCCATCATCGCGGTCATTGGGGACCATATGAAAAGTCACCAAGGGATTAGTGGTAAAATGTTTAGCGAGCTTGGAAAGAACAATGTGAATATTAGGGCCATCGCTCAAGGCGCTTCTGAACGAAACATATCCGCTGTCATCGCATCAAAAGACGTAAAAAAAGCACTCAATACGCTGCATTATCGCTTTTTTGAGCGACAAGTAAAGACACTCAATTTATTTATAGTAGGTGTTGGAAATGTGGGGAGAATATTATTGGAACAGATTAGACAGCAACAGGGCCACCTTTACGAAAACCTGTTTTTAAAAATACAGGTTGTGGGTTTAAGCAATTCAAGAAAAATGGTGTTTGATGAGGAGGGAATTGATTTAGCCAATTGGCAAGAAACCTTGGATGCAGGTGAGCCCAAAGACAATAATGCTTGGTTCCAGAGGGTGACAGGGCTAAATTTGCGGGACAGTATCTTTATGGATATAACGGCCAATGCCACGATCGCTCAAACGTACGATCAGTATCTAAGGCAAAGTATCTCTGTAGTTGCTTGCAATAAGATTGCCTGCTCATCGAGTTATGGGTCGTATAGAGAATTGAAAGAGTTATCCAAACGATACAACGCATCTTTCTTATTTGAGACTAATGTTGGTGCGGGATTACCCATCATAAATACACTTCATAATTTAATCAATTCAGGGGATAAACTCACCTCTATACAAGCGGTTTTATCAGGTAGTTTGAATTTTATTTTTAATAATTTTTCTGAAGAAACCTCTTTTTACGATGTAGTCAAACAAGCCCAGGAAGAAGGTTATACGGAACCTGATCCACGCATTGATCTTAGCGGTGTGGATGTAGCTCGCAAGATTTTGATTTTAGCCAGGGAAAGTGGCTATGAAATGGACATGGAAACCATTGAAAACCAATCGTTTTTACCTGAAGCATCTATGGCTGCAACTACGGTGGAAGATTTCTACGAAACTTTAAAAACAGAAGCTGTACATTTCGAAAACCTCTATACGGAAGCTCAGAAGAAGGAATGCCGTCTCAAATACGTGGCAGCCTTCCACAATGGAGCTGCAAAAGTGAGCCTACAAGAAATTCCGACGAATCATCCCTTTTATAATTTGGATGGGAAAGATAATATTGTGTTATTTTACACCTCCAGATATGCTGATCAGCCACTAATTATTAAAGGAGCTGGTGCTGGCGCGGCAGTGACCGCATCAGGTTTATTTGGGGATATTATCAGCTTAGGTAAAAAATAATAATGGACCAACTTCGAATATTTTCTCCGGCCACTGTGGCCAATGTTTCCTGTGGCTTTGATGCGATGGCGTTTGCACTTGAAACCTTAGGTGACGAGATGATTTTCAGCAAAAATAAGTCTGGAAATGTGACCATTTCGAAGATTGAAGGGGCTACTCTACCCTTTGAGCCATCCAAGAATGCGGCTGGATTTGTAGCAGAGCAGATGCTGAAAGATAGCGGTCTTTCCATGGGTATCGACATCGAAATTTATAAAAAATACAAACCGGGTAGTGGTTTGGGGAGCAGTGCAGCCAGCAGTGCTGGAGCGGCCTTTGCCATCAATCAATTGCTTGGAACTCCCTTTTCACCTGCACAATTGGTTGCTTATGCCATGCTTGGGGAAGAAGTAGCCTGTGGTTCGCAAATTGCAGACAATGTCGCGGCAGCTATTTATGGCGGCTTTGTTTTGATAAGGAGTTATTCGCCTTTGGACATCGTTCCAATTCCAACTCCAAACGAACTATTCGCAACCGTCATTCATCCACAAATAGAAGTCAAAACTGCAGATGCACGAGCGGTACTTCCTAAAAAAATCCCTTTAAGAACGGCGATTGCACAATGGGCGAATGTTGGAGGGCTTATAAGTGGGCTACATAGTGGCGATTATCAATTAATTGGTCGTTCGTTGCAGGATCAAGTAGCCGAACCAGCTAGAAAACAATTCATTCCACACTATGATGCTTTGAAAAAGGCGATACTAAATTGTGGTGCTTTGGGTGCCGGAATTTCTGGATCAGGACCTTCTGTCTTTGCCCTTTCTAAAGGAGAGGCGCAAGCTATAAAAGTGGCAGATATGATGGCGGATGTTTATCAGAATACGGGAATTGAATACCATATTTACACCTCAAAAATTGCCAGCGGTGGCGTGCGAATACTACCAACACAATGAAATATTTTAGTTTAAATCATAAAGCAGCTGAGGTTTCCTTTAAGGAGGCTGTTGTGCGTGGATTGGCGCCGGATAAGGGGTTGTATTTTCCTTCGGAAATAACTCCCTTACCAAGCTCGTTTTTTGATGCGATAGAAAGCCTGGATCCTGTCACGATTGCTTATGAAGTGATTCATCAATTTGTGGGCAACGAAATCTCCGAAGTGGATTTAAAACAAATCCTTGCCGATGTATTATCCTTTGATTTCCCATTGGTGGAAGTGGAAGAAAACGTACTAGCATTGGAGCTCTATCACGGGCCTACTTTGGCTTTCAAGGATGTGGGCGCCCGGTTTATGGCACGCTGCTTAGGGCACTTTAATAAAGATGCTGAGACTGCCGAACAAGTGACTGTTCTGGTTGCAACTTCTGGAGATACTGGTGGTGCGGTGGCGAGTGGTTTTTACGAGGTGCCGGGAGTGGATGTGGTCATTTTATATCCAAGCGGAAAAGTAAGTGATATTCAGGAGAAACAACTCACCACTTTGGGTAAAAATATCGCTGCCTTGGAGGTAACTGGGACTTTTGACGATTGTCAGGAAATGGTAAAACAGGCCTTTTTGGATCCTGACTTTTTGGGCAGACGGAAACTGACTTCAGCCAATTCTATCAATGTAGCTAGATGGTTGCCACAAATGTTTTATTTCTTTTTCACTTATAAGCAGCTTAAATCCAAAGGGAAAGACTTGGTGTTTAGCGTGCCCAGTGGAAATTTTGGAAATATATGCGCAGGCATGATGGCACAGCGTTTAGGCCTTCCTATCAAACATTTTGTGACGGGTACCAATGCCAATAATATTGTGCCTAGGTATTTGAATACGGGTGTTTACGATCCAAAACCTTCGGTGGCTACTATTTCCAATGCGATGGATGTAGGAGCGCCCAGTAATTTTATTCGGATTCAAGAACTATATGAAAATGACCGAGCGCGGCTACGTCAGCATTTGTCAGGCTTTAGTTATTCTGATGATGAAACCAGAGCCGCTTTAGAGCATTTGTATTCAGAAAGAAAATACATCGCCGATCCTCATGGTGCTATTGGTTATTTGGCTTTGACTGAATATATGGCTGTTTCTGAAGAAAACATCATGGGCGTGTTTTTAGAAACGGCACATCCCGTAAAATTTATAGATGTTATTCCGAAGCATATTTCCGAAGCAATAGAAATTCCGAAATCAATTCAGTCCATTTTAACCAAAACCAAAAAGGCCGATAAAATCTCGACCTATGCGGAACTAAAACAGTATTTACTCAAGGAAACTACTGCTAAATAATCGTGGACTGACCCATATGAACATTGGTAAAGTTGATGTTACTGTCTTCAGGATTTAAGATGTAATCTTCAATAAAATTCCCTACTTGGGTGGTGGATATATGGGTGTTGCCTTCAAATAAATCTGGCGTAGTAATCTCCAATTCCAAAGATTTATCGACTGCATCAGTAATTCTTTTTGCTTCTTTAATTAGTCCAAAATGCTCCAATAGCATGGCTGCCGAAAGGATGGAGGCGATGGGGTTGGCAATTCCTTTTCCAGCACCTTCTGGGAAAGATCCATGTATGGGTTCAAACAGGCCAATTTTACCACCAATGGAAGCTGAGGCTAATAGGCCAATAGAGCCTCCAATCACACTGGCTTCGTCACTGAGGATATCGCCAAACATGTTTTCGGTAAGAATCACATCAAACTGTTTCGGGTTTAAAATAAGCTGCATGGCAGCATTATCCACAAACAAAAAGTCTAAGGTGACATCTGGATACTCCTTCGCTAATTGAGTCACCACACGGCGCCACAATCGAGAGCTTTCTAAAACATTGGCTTTGTCTACCAAGGTCACTTTTTTGCTTCTGTTTTGTGCTGCTTTGAAGGCAAGATGTGCGATGCGCTCTATTTCTTCTTGGTGGTACTCACACAAATCGGATGCCGTTGTGCCCGCTTCGTTTAGTTTCTTTTCACCAAAATAGATGCCACCCGTAAGTTCACGGTAGATACTAATATTTGTCCCTTCTATGTTTTCTTTTTTTAAGGGTGATTTATCCAATAGCGTGTCGTACGCTTTCACAGGACGGATGTTTGCAAATAGACCCAGCTCTTTTCGCAAGCGGAGCAAACCCTGCTCGGGGCGTACCTTAGCGGAAGGGTCGTTATCATATTTTGGGTGTCCAATAGCGCCAAAGAGAATCGCGTCGCTTTTTTGACAAAGCTTTAATGTTGCTTCGGGTAGGGGGTTGCCGGTTTTGTCAATCGCCACAGCACCTACCGGTGCTTTGGTGAAGCTAAACTCGTGATTAAATTCGGATGCAATGGCCTTCAAAGTTTTGATGGCCTGTTGGGTCACTTCTGGTCCAATCCCGTCTCCGGGTAAGACAGCAATTTTAAGTTTCATAGGTGGTTAGTTTCGGTTTAATTCAAAAGCTTCGATGACTTCGCGTTTACTCAGCAAAAAGTCAATATCATCATAGCCATTAATCATACATGTTTTTTTATACGGATCGATGTCGAAATCTTCGCTCAGATTGGTTTGCAGCACTTGGATGGTTTGTGCTTCTAGGTTTACTTCAATTTCAGTATCAGGATTTGCTTTTAATTCTTGTAGTACCTTCTTTAAAAATACTTCGGAAACCTGAACAGGTAACAATCCGTTGTTAAGTGAGTTTCCTTTAAATATATCAGCAAAGAAACTGGAAACAATCACTTTAAACCCGCAGCCTGTTAAGGCCCAAGCCGCATGTTCTCGGCTAGATCCGCAACCAAAATTATTGCCGGCCACTAGGATAGCGCCACGGTAATTTGGATCATTCAGAATAAAAGAACTTGTAACATCACCATTTTT
>Ga0316204_10008564_pt1 | contig 14114 bp, 16 predicted proteins | sample 6monrhotite_MG_2_FD_205661 | JGI IMG/M metagenome (GOLD analysis project Ga0316204, IMG submission 205661) | Microbial mat bacterial communities from mineral coupon in-situ incubated in ocean water Damariscotta River, Maine, United States -... | ecosystem: Environmental > Aquatic > Marine >...
GCGCAACATAGAATGCACGCCTGTTTAGTTATTGCTGATCGCTATTAATGGCGGTGAAGCATAAATCGAGGTGAAAAATGAGTGAGAATAAACCCAATAAACCCAAGCAAGTGAGCTGGTTCAATGGTTGCGGTGGGCGTATAGGTGTAGTGATTGGTCAGAGTGGTGAAAGTGCTTATATAGGTGCAGCCTTGTTGCATGATGAAGATGCGGATGTCGCGCATATTCTGGCCTTTGGAGCTAAATTTCCATTGGATGCAGCGCTATTGCTGCCCGCATCCAAAAGCTATCCCACAGAGGAATAACAATGTATCGCTACGATAAATTTGATCACCAGATTATGTCTGAGCGCATCGCGCAGTTTCGCGGTCAAGTGCAGCGCAGATTATCTGGTGAACTGAAGGAAGACGAATTCCGTGTGTTGCGTTTGCAGAATGGTTTGTATTTGCAGATCCATGCTTACATGATGCGTATCGCCGTACCCTACGGCATGTTGAGTGCTGCGCAGATGAGAGTTTTTGCTCACATCGCAAGAAAATATGACCGAGGTTATGGGCACTTTACGACTCGACAAAACATCCAATTTAATTGGTTGAAGTTGCAAGAGGCACCGGATGTTTTAGCCGATTTGGCAACAGTGGAAATGCATGCCAACCAGACTTCGGGTAACTGCATACGCAACATCACCAGCGACGAATTGGCTGGAGTTGCACAGGATGAACTTATAGACCCGCGCCCTTATGCTGAGATATTGCGTCAGTGGAGTACTTTTCATCCTGAATTTGCTTATTTGCCACGTAAATTTAAATTTTCGATTACGGGCGCTGCACAAGATCGCGCTGCAATTGAGATCAACGATGTGGGTTTGCAAGTGCTGAAGAATGCTCAGGGTGAGGTGGGTTTTCGGGTGTTGGTCGGTGGTGGATTAGGACGTACTCCTATTATCGGCACCGAGATCAGTTCGTTTGTACCTTGGCAGCACATCATTACTTATGCTGAATCTATCGTGCGTGTTTATAACGAATACGGACGTCGCGACAATTTATATAAAGCGCGCATTAAAATATTGGTGAAAGCTATTGGTATTGAAGAGTTTCGCCGTCAAGTTGAAGAGGAGTGGCAGTTTAGCAAAGATGGTCCTTCCACAGTCACTCAAGCAGAGTTGGATCGTGTCGCAGCATGCTTTTCAGTATCCGATTATGAAGCATTGCCCTCAGAAGATGCCGCTGTTGCAACATTGCAGCGCGACAATAAAGCCTTTTTTAACTGGTTGAAGCGTAACGTTAAGCCGCACAAAGTGTCTGGATACGCGGCGGTGGAGTTGTCGTTGAAACAGGGAGGTGCCGCACCGGGAGATGCCTCCGCTGAACAAATGGACGCTGCAGCGGATATGGCAGATAAGTTTAGCTTTGGTGAGTTACGCGTGACGCATATGCAAAATTTAGTGTTGGCTGATGTTAAACAATCAGACCTCATCGCATTGTGGGAGGCTGCCAAAGTACATGGTTTTGCGACTCCGAATATCGGGCTGCTTACCGACATTATCTGCTGCCCAGGTGGTGATTTCTGCACCTTGGCCAATGCACGTTCCATTACGCTGGCTAAGGCGGTGGATGAGCGCTTTGACAATATTGACTACTTGCAAGACATCGGCGAGATTGATTTGAATCTGTCTGGCTGTGTAAATGCTTGCGGACACCATCACGTCGGACACATCGGCATTTTGGGCGTGGATAAGTCTGGGAAAGAGTGGTATCAGGTTTCCATAGGTGGCTCTAAGGGGAGCCCCGCTAAGATCGGCAAAATCATAGGGCGCTCATTTTCTTTTGCACAGATTCCAGAGGTGATTTCACGCTTGTTGCATGTGTATGTGGAGCAACGCTTTGCAGCCGAGCGTTTTATCGACACGGTGCGCCGTATCGGTCTTGATGCATTTGTTGAATATGTCTATGCGACACCGGTGCCTGAAGATGAAAAGTTGTTACTGCCGGATTACGATTTAATTCAAGCAGGCACGCCGTATGAAACACCTTATTACTCACCGAGGTTTTGATGTTAATAAAAGATAAAGTAATTATTACGGATGATTGGACGGTTTTACGTCTCAAAGAAGGGGAGGCCGCAGATAGCGTGCTAGTCCCTTCCGGCAAGGTGATCGTGCCGCTTCCCGTTTGGAATTGCCAACACGAAACCTTGCAGGCGCGCCCTGAGCTAGGCGTGTGGTTGGCAAGTTTCGAACGAGTTGAAGACTTGCAGGATGATGTGCACCGCTTTCCAGTGATCGCGGTAGATTTCCACAAGTTTTCTGATGGTCGCGGCTATACGCTTGCATACCGGCTGCGCAAACAACTGGGATATCACGGCGAATTGAGGGCGATGGGAGACATACTGCAAGACCAACTGTTTTATTTGAAACGAGTGGGATTCGATACTTTTACAGTGCGCGCAGATAAGGATGCAAACGCAGCCTTGGCAGGTTTTGAAGATTTTTCACAGGGCTATCAAGCCTCGGCAGATATAGATAGCCCCTTGTTCCGCCGCGAAACACGAGGAGAAGCAGCATGAGCGGTTTGCAGGAAAAGCTTGCGCACACTCTTGCCGTGATGGAGCAAGCGCTGGGGGCGTTTTCGCCCGTGACATTTGCCAATAGTCTCGGTGCGGAAGATATGGTGCTGACCGATTTGATCGCCAAACATCAGCCAGATATTGCGATATTTAGTTTGGACACGGGACGCTTGCCGCAAGAGACTTACGATCTTATGCAGCAGGTGCGTAACAAATATAGTGTAGAGCTACAGGTGTATTGCCCAGATGCGAGTCAACTTGAAAAATATGTGGCGCAACACGGTGTAAATGGTTTTTACGATAATGTAGAAAATCGCAAGGCTTGCTGCCATGTGCGTAAAGTTGAGCCTTTGCAGCGAGCATTAGCGGGCAAAAAGGCTTGGATTACCGGTATGCGTCGAGAGCAAGCCGTTACGCGTGATGCCCTGACCGAGTCAGCCTTTGATGAAGCTAATGGTTTGCAGAAATTCAACCCTTTGCTAGATTGGACGAATGCCGAGATATGGGAGTACATCAAGGCTAATGATGTGCCGTATAACAAACTGCATGATCAGTTTTTCCCCAGTATTGGCTGCGCACCTTGTACCCGCGCCATCACGCCGGGTGAAGATATTCGTGCTGGAAGATGGTGGTGGGAAAACCCAGAAAATAAGGAATGCGGCTTACATGTTGGCAAGAGTTCGCAAATGAAATTCACAGCTGCAACATAAAGATTGAAGAGAGAGAATAGATGAGCAAACACACTTTTACACACTTGGACGCATTAGAAAGCGAATCCATCCACATCATGCGCGAAGTCGCGGCGGAATGTAAAAATCCAGCGCTGCTATTTTCCGGCGGCAAAGACTCCATCGTGATGTTACGTTTGGCCGAAAAGGCTTTTCGTCCAGCCAAATTTCCGTTTCCCTTGGTGCATATCGACACTGAGCACAACTTTCCTGAGGTAATCACCGCGCGGGATAAGCTGGCAACGGATCTGGGTGAGCGATTGATCGTACGTTCTTTGGAAGGCTCCATAAAGCGCGGCACTATTGTGATTAAAGACTTAGATAAGCCTCGCAATCCTTATCAATCTGTGACGCTGCTGGAGACCATTGAAGAGTTTGGTTTTGATGCCTGCATGGGCGGCGCGCGCCGTGATGAAGAAAAAGCACGCGCCAAGGAACGCATCTTCTCTTTCCGCGACGAATTTGGTCAGTGGGACCCGAAGAATCAACGCCCGGAATTGTGGGATACCTACAATACGCGTGTACAAGCGGGCGAGAACATTCGCGTGTTTCCGATTAGTAACTGGACAGAGATGGATGTCTGGGAATATATCGGCCGCGAAAAACTATATATTCCAGAAATTTACTTTGCACATGAGCGTGAAGTAATCCGTCGCGGCGACTCAGTTATTCCGGTGTCGCACTTAGTGCAGCCCAAGCCGGGTGAAAAGGTAGAAGTGGTTTCAGTGCGCTTCCGTACCGTGGGCGATATGACCTGTACTGCGCCAGTAGAATCGACGGCGCGCACAGTAGACGAAATCATCGCCGAAACTGCGACCACGCGCATCACTGAACGCGGCGCAACACGCATGGATGATCAGACTTCGGAAGCGTCGATGGAACTACGCAAGAAGGAAGGCTACTTCTAAAAACCCGTTATCCGCAGATTACACAGATTAGATGGATTAAAACCTAAACAAAAATCTGCGTGAATCTGCGGATAACGTTTTTGAATTTTGGGATATAAAAAATATGAACAATACGACACAACTATTACGTTTCATTACCGCCGGTTCGGTTGACGATGGCAAAAGCACATTGATCGGTCGTTTGCTGCACGACTCGAAATCTATCTTCGAGGATCAGTTCTCAGCCATCTCTAAAACCAGCGAAAAGCGCGGCATGGGAGCCGTAGATCTGTCGCTGCTTACCGACGGCCTGCAAGCTGAACGCGAACAAGGCATCACCATCGACGTAGCGTATCGCTACTTTGCTACGCCTAAGCGCAAATTCATTATCGGTGATACACCGGGCCATGAGCAGTACACACGTAATATGGTAACCGCTGCTTCGACTGCGAATCTGGTTGTTATTTTGGTAGATGCGCGCAGGGGTGTGCTGGTGCAAACACGCCGTCATACATATCTCGCTAGTCTGGTGGGTGTGCCGCATATTGTATTGGCGGTAAACAAGATGGACATGGTTGATTACTCCCAAGAACGTTTCGACGAGATTGTCACAGAATATAAAAAATTCGCTGCTCAGCTGGAATTGCATGATGTGACTTGCATCCCCATGTCCGCCCTAGTTGGCGACATGGTAGTAGATCGTGGTGACAAGCTGGATTGGTACCAAGGTCCAGCCTTGCTGGGGCTGCTAGAAACAGTTGAAATAGATCACGATGTAAATACCAGTGATTTCCGTTTCCCTGTGCAATGGGTATGCCGTCCACAGACCGAGGCGTTTCACGATTTCCGTGGTTTCATGGGGCGTATCGAAGCGGGTGAAGTATCGGTGGGCGACGAAGTAACTGTTTTGCCAGCCGGTCGCAGTACGACAGTTAAAGAAATTGTCACTTATGAAGGCAATCTACAAACAGCTTTTGCACCGCAATCAGTCACGATTACGTTGGCTGATGAGATTGATATTTCACGTGGTGATATGTTGGTGAAGAGCAGCGCGAATTTGCCCAAGGTTGAGAAAGAATTTGAGGCTATGTTGTGCTGGCTGTCAGAAACACCTTTGGACAAGAATCGTAAGTATCTTGTTAAACATACCACGCGTACCGCAAAGTGCTTGTTCTCGCGAATTTTCTATCGTGTGGACGTAAATACATTGGAACCGCTTGAGGTGGAAAAATTAAATATGAACGACATCGCCCGTGTATCGCTTAAGGTTCAACAAGCGCTGGTGTTCGACAGCTATGGGATCGACAGAGCCACAGGCAGCTTTATTGTTATTGATGAAGCGACCAATAATACCGTGGCAGCTGGCATGATTGCCTAAAATAAAGAGTTGGATAGGGCGTGACGCAGTTCACGCCCTATCCAATGCTGTGGTATTGTGTGCGCCAGTTTGAGCTTTATCATCTAAATTATCGCCATGAGCCTGCTTGCCTTGATTGCTGCTTTTTTATTAGAGCAATTTCACCCTCTTGCAACACGCAAATATCTGTTCACATGGATGAACAGTTATGCGGATTTCTTTCAGCATCATTTCAATGCGGGACAGCACAAACACGGCAAAATTGCCTGGCTGATAGCCATGTCTTTGCCTTTGCTGCTGGTGTCTCTTGGATTTTGGTTGCTAATGTCAGTCAACCCAGTGCTGGCTTGGCTAGGCTGTGTTTTAGTGCTGTACTTTACGATGGGTTTTCGCCGCTTTAGTCATTACTTCACCTCTATTCACAAGGCATTACGTAAGCGCGAGCTACACGAGGCGAGCACTTCGTTATCTGAATGGTGCGGCAAGTCATGCCACGAATTAAGTATGGAAGAGGTGGCGCGGGTTACGATTGAGCAGGCAATACTTGCTTCGCATCGCAATGTTTTTGGTGTGGTGACATGGTTTGTTATTTTCATGTTGCTGGGACTTGGCCCCGTAGGTGCAATCTTGTACCGCTTGGCTTTGTTTTTGAATTCACGCTGGGGTTCGGAGGCTAACGAAGATTCTGATAGCTTTGGTGGCTTTGCGCGCACGGCGTATCACATCATGGAGTGGTTGCCGCTACGTTTGACAGCCTCGACTTTTGCCATCGTTGGCGATTTTGAAGAAACAGCGTATTGCTGGCGCACGCAAGCGCAAAGTTGGCCCGACCCAGAAGCGGGAATTATCCTCGCTAGCGGCGCGGGAGCATTGGGTGTGCGTCTAGGCATGACGATAGTGCAGGATTCATCTCCGGTATATCGCCCTGACATAGGAATGGAGCAAGCGGCTGATGTTGACGTGATGCAGAGCGCGGTAGGTCTTGTTTGGCGTGCTCTGGTGTTTTGGCTGTTCTTATTGCTGCTGTTGAGTATGGCAAGCCAGGTTGGATAGATGATGGGCGGCGAGGGCAGGGAGCGCATACAGGCGGACACTGCATCGTTGGCACTCAGGCATAAGCCTTCTGGTTTGAACACATCTTTTACTTCTTCTCAATTAACTTTTCCCCAATACATCGCAGCCAGCAGCGAAATGATCGCTCAAGCGCGTACTGGGGCTTCTCCTGAATTACTGAATAAAATCGTTGCGGGAAACTCGCCATTTGAATTGCATCCCACTGAGGGCTTTGCGCGGGGACGAGACAAACCTTATTTACGCGGTATATTGTTGGTTCATGGTTTGACTGACTCGCCTTATTTTATGCGCCACCTCGCCCGTTTTTTTCAAGACGAAGGCTTTCGTGTTATGGCGGTACTGTTGCCGGGGCACGGTACGCAGCCAGGTGATTTGCTCGACGTGTGTTGGCAGGACTGGCTAAAAACGGTGACGTATGGTGTTGAGCAACTTGCGCTTGAAGTTGATGAGATTTATTTAGGCGGATATTCGGCAGGGGGCGCGCTGAGTGTTTGTCAAAGCCTGTGCGATGCGCGGATATCGGGCTTGTTTTTGTTCGCTCCTGCATTAAAAGTGTCGCCCAAAGCTGCGTTAGCTAATTTTCATAAAAGCTATAGCTGGCTGTGGCCGTCAGCAAAATGGTTGACTCTTCACCCAGACAAGGACATCTACAAATACGAATCCTTCCCTAAAAATGCAGCAGCACAAATGTATGCTTTAACTCAGGCATTGCTGATGTTGAATCGAAAAATGCAAATACCTGTATTCGCAGCAATAAGTCAGGATGACGAGACGGTAGACAGCGCAGCCACGGTTGAATTTATGCAGCATGCTGAGCACGTTGAGTCAAAGTTGGTGTATTACTTTTCTGATGAAAAAAAGATTCCGAGAGAATTGTTAAATGCCAAGACGGAATTGGTAAATAGCGTGATCCCCGAGAAAAACATTATTAGCTCGGCGCATACCGCTATTGTGTTGCCTGCTGAGGATGCGTATTACGGGGAGAGTGGGGAATATCGCAATTGCCTGCATTACCGCTCCAACAATATTGAAAAATATGAGGCATGCATGCATGGCTGCGAGGCCGTGGCTTCAGGTGAGATTACGCGCAAAAACCTTCACGCGTATACCGTGCGCAGACTGATGTATAACCCGCACTACGCCACCTTGCAAAATGCAATGCGTCAGTTCATCAGTCGTTTGCCGGCTGATGAAAGTGCAGTTTAGAGGTTCCCTTTAGTATGCTGTGCGAATACTGCAAAAATTGAGCATCTTGCCAAGTGCATCTTCGGCTTCACCCAAGGACTGAAAAGTGCCAAGCAATTTTGTTTCGCTGTCATACAGTCCGCGTCGTGTTTGTGGGTCTATGGTAAGAAATATTTTTAGCATGATAGCCTCCTTGTTTATTCATTTATCGGACGTTTATAGATAAACTTAAGACCTTAATAAAATTAATATTTCAGGAGAGTGAAATGGCTACTGATCTTGATGCATTTATTAAACTACTTTCTTTGGCTAAGCCACTTAAAGGCTTTGGCATGGAGGATGTGCGTAGTTTGTTGAGTATTTCATCCAAAGCAATTTGGATAGAGGGAGAACATATCTTTCTCGAAGGAGAAGAAGGGAGGGATATGTTCATCCTTTGTTCCGGAAAGGTGAATATCTGGCGTAAAAATGGAGGGCATGCAGTGAGCTTGGCTAGACTCTCTGAAGGAGAGAGTTTTGGCGAAATGGGACTGATTCGCGGTGGTGCTCGTAGTGCTGGAGCTACTGCTTTGGAAGATGCCGTGGCATTGCGCATTTGTCATGAAAGTCTGCATAAGGCGCCTTCTGCCGCAGCCTTGTTGTATAGAAACCTCGCTAGAGTCTTAGCTGAGAGGTTGCAAATAGCAGACGACATCATCGTTTTTCAATCGCAATCTGGTAAGAATAGTCCGCACTTGATGACTATTGGAAGCCGTCAGCACTACAGTTAACTGGAGAAGTGTATGGATTTAAAAGAAACGCAAGTTGATACTGAACTGGTTTATGCAGGAGGTTTTGTCCAGGTTCATAAAGATCAGGTACGTTTGCCGGATGGAAGTATCGGCATCCGTGAATACATAAAACATCCCGGAGCGGTGACGATCATCGCATTGTTAGACAACGGAAATTTGATTATGGAACGCCAATTTCGCTATGCGACCAGACAAGAATTTATTGAGCTACCTGCAGGAAAAATAGATCACGGTGAAGATGCAATGCTGACAGCGCAACGTGAATTGCTTGAAGAGACTGGCTATATTGCCCAAGATTGGACACACCTCAGTACAGCGTGGCCTTGTATTGGTTTTTCTGATGAGAAAATAGAATACTTTCTAGCTCGTGGCCTCCGTCACAAAGGGCGCAAGCTTGATGAAGGTGAGTTTTTAGAAGTATTTGAACTTTCACCAGCTGAAGCCATTGAATGGATCAGGCTCGGCAAGATTACGGACAGCAAAACCATCGTAGGTCTATTTTGGCTAGAAAAAACACTTAATGACTGGGTATAACTGCGCACCATTTATGTGCATTAATGTGGTGCGCAATTTGGCGTAAGCGCACCTAAATAGAGCGTTGTTCCTGGCTTGCCTGGCTGGAGAATAAATTAAATCCTTTCTAATCAATAAATCCTATCGCTGGAACGAAACTTGCATACAGGGTTACGTTTGCACTTTATCGCACATATTGAGGGAATTATGGAAGATCTAAAGGTTGGTAGTGATGCACTATTTATTCTTCTTGGCGCTATTATGGTGCTTGCCATGCATGCGGGATTCGCATTTTTGGAGTTGGGGACTGTTCGTAAAAAAAACCAAGTTAACGCGCTGGTTAAAATAATCACAGATTTTGCAATCTCGACCTTGGCCTATTTCTTTATTGGCTACAGCATTGCATACGGCGTTAATTTCTTTAGTGGAGCGGAAGAGTTAGCGCAGAAAAATGGCTATGAGTTAGTTAAGTTCTTTTTCCTACTCACCTTCGCGGCAGCAATTCCCGCCATCGTATCGGGTGGCATAGCCGAGCGTGCAAAATTTAATCCGCAATTGGCTGCAACATTCATATTGGTTGGCTTCGTTTACCCCTTCTTTGAAGGCATCGCATGGAACCATCGCTTTGGCGTGCAAGACTGGCTGAATACCAGCTTCGGTGCAGAGTTTCATGACTTCGCCGGATCTGTAGTGGTTCACGCAGTAGGCGGATGGATAGCATTAGCCGCAGTCTTATTACTAGGCGCGCGTCATGGTCGCTACAACAAAGACGGACGCATCTCCGCTCATCCCCCTTCCAGTATTCCGTTTTTGGCGCTTGGTGCTTGGATACTGACAGTGGGATGGTTTGGCTTTAATGTTATGTCAGCACAGACCATAGGTAATATTAGCGGCTTGGTCGCGGTGAATTCCCTGATGGCAATGGTAGGCGGCACGTTGGCAGCATTATGGGCCGGCAAGAATGATCCCGGCTTCGTGCATAACGGCCCGCTAGCTGGTTTGGTTGCCATCTGTGCTGGCTCGGATGTGATGCACCCTATTGGTGCGCTCGTCGTTGGTGGTGTTGCTGGCGGCTTATTCGTATGGATGTTCACCCTGACCCAAAACCGCTGGAAAATTGATGACGTTCTAGGCGTGTGGCCTTTACACGGATTGTGTGGTGCATGGGGCGGTATCGCCGCCGGTATATTCGGCCTGAAAGTATTCGGTGGACTAGGTGGTGTTAGTTTTATGTCGCAATTGATTGGCACAGTTATGGGCATATCAATCGCATTAATCGGCGGATTTATCACCTACGGCCTAGTTAAAAAAGCCGTAGGCATACGTCTTGATAAAGAAGACGAATTTAACGGCGCAGATTTGAGCATCCACAAGATTAGCGCCACCCCAGAGCGCGAGTCGGGTTGGTAGGTTCTTGATGCCGACCACTTAATGGGTGGAACTGCCGCTTTAGGAAAAAAAGCGGCGGATAGGCAACTGGTTTGGCACGAAATGGAGGCATTGCCGTCCTGCGAGTTTCGTGCCGCCAGCGTACAGCTAGCTTACGGCCACCATGTGCTGTGAATTTGTAGAGCCAAATAAGGATTTTATCTAATTGAATTGTATGGATTTTAGTCAGTGTCGCCATTCGACCTTAAAGCCGCAGTTGCACCATATAAGCAGCGATTTGGCTGGTGTATTTGTAAGGCTTACTCTATGGGTGGTCGCCGCCAAAGCTGTAAGTTATTGATGTTTTGCTTTTCTATATGGTGAGGTTTTTAGGTTCTCTTGCTTATTTGGCCTCTTCTAGAATGTCTTTGATTTGTTCTTGTATCAACTCCGTATCCTGAAATATTTTTTCAACTATTTGAGAACTGTGAAGCGTTTTTTCAATATCCTCACTCAGTTCGGTAGTGGATTTACCTAAACTCTCAATTGATTTCAGCATTCCCTGTATACGTGTAGAAATAAGCGAAGTCATTGACGCAATATTGGAAAGGCTTGTAACTACTTCGGTAACCTGACTTGCCGAACTCTGTGCCGCTTGGCTTCCAGATTCCATGGCGATAATCGCGCTATCAGCTCCTTTCTTTAACTCTTCTGATATTTTGTGAATTTTTTCGGTAGCCTGTCCGGTTTGGTCGGCTAACTTTCGTACTTCATCCGCCACAACTGCAAATCCGCGTCCTCCTTCACCTGCTCTTGCTGCTTCAATAGCAGCATTTAGTGCCAATAGATTGGTTTGCGAAGCAATCTCCTTAATCACGTTCGACATATTACTGATCTCAAGTGATTGCTTAGCGATATTGTCGATGATTTGCTTATTCGTATTGGTATCACCCACGAGACTATCCATAACAATAACAACTGCTTGTCCTTGCTTCTCTCCATTTGCAGAGGATTCTTGAGCTGAAATAGCTGTTATTAAGTTTTTACTGACATTGGTGAAGACGACATTTATAGCCTCAGCCATACCTTGTGCTAATTCAAAGTATTGCTCTAAAGAAATTATCTGAGCTTGGATAATTGTACGTATTTTTTCTTGGCTTGCTATTAAATCGGTAACTTTTGTGGCGACAGCTTCAAGCGGATAACTCGATTGAATTATTTCGTTCGTTGGTGTGTGGTTATTCGCGGAGTGTTCGGTGTTTAAGTCTGAAATATGTGCAATGGAACGCAACGCTTTTAAAAATAAAGAGGCGAGCAAGACTAGGAAAACAGTAGATATTACAAGAAAAATGAGCAGTTCTTTATGGGCCATTTCAGTAAAAACGCTACGCGTTTCAAACAGAATGTAGGCAATATAAATAATTAGAATTGAAAAAAAATACAGAAATTTATTTGCGATGCTTTTACCACTAAGCTTATTTGCGTGCATTGATTCACCTCAATAAAGATTCAATATGGATCCTTGCTGTTGCACCACGAAATACACGCTGATGGTGTGATGAGTATACACACTAAATATGGTGTTATTTTGCAATCCAAGTCTAGCTGTCGGGAGTTGTCTTATATCTGATTGTAGTGGTCAAGTAATTTCGGACACCTCAATAGGTTGTTTTGCTGCAAACTGCTTTTCATAAACGATAGGTGCTAAATTCCCCAAGGCGGAGTGCCTTCGTGTGCAGTTATAGAATGCCACGATGTAATCCGTCACGTCTTTACTGGCCTCCATTTGGTTTGCATATTCCCGTTGCCACACCCGTTCCATCTTCAAGTTCAAGAAGAAGCGTTCCATCACTGCATTATCCCAACAATTACCTTCTTTTTGAAACGCGCAAACTTTTTACCATTGTCCAGCGTTAAGATGTGCGGTAGTTTTTTTGGGATGCGCCGGTACGCCCCAGCGGCAACTTTGGCTGTCTCCGCCGCTGTATTGTTGGCGAGTTTAGCAGCGATGAGATAGCGACTTTTGAGTTCAACGTAGGTGGTGATATAACCACTCCCTTTTGCACCTTCCACCGTAGCGCCTCCCCAATCCCCGTATCGCTGACGGGTGGCAACAAGATCAGGGCGCAAATGAATGCTGACGCGACCGGGTATCAATCCACGTCCCGTCCCGTAACGGCGCTGTGTGCGGCGCTTCTTGTGGTAACGGCACAAGCAGATAAACAATTGCTCGCCCTGGCCAGCATCCCGATAAACCCAGCGGTAGACCGTCTCGATGCTAACGCGCATCTTGGTGTTGTCGGGATAGTCCTGCACCAGCTTTGCCGTAATTACCTCTGGCGACCAGTCATCGCGCAATTTGCTCTCGACGCAACGCAGCAGTGGCTTGTGGGCATGGCGTCGAAAGTGACACGGCTGCTTTCTGCGCTGCATGGCCTGCTGGTGTGCACCTTGATGCCAATAGACCCAGGTTGGGATGAACGGCCCATTGCGTTTGAGTTCACGACTGATGGTGGCGTGGGTGCGGCCCACCGGTAGAGGATTAAGTTTTGGCCTTCGCGTTTTTCAATCAATCTATTTTTGAACTCAAGAAGAGATGGTAAGCTTGCCTAACCATTGATCAAGTCGAGCTTTGAATGGGGCATCTTGAAGAGAACGCATGCGAATACGACGAACACCACCACTGATGGTTGCAATATCGCGGTTAAACAACTTCGCCAAATGACTGAGCGTTGCTGCGCCTATTTCCATACTTAGCCAGCCAATAACACTTCGCGCTTCGGATGCCTTGTGGCCTCTGCTTTTGAGTCCAAGCGTGGATGATTTTATCTTATAATAATCAGCTACAGTCTGGATAACAAATTTAAGTTCAGGAACTTGAGCGCAAGTGGTTTCTGATTCGGCGAATGCCTGTTCCATAAAATCATCGTCACCTAGCACCCGAGAATCCTCGTATTGTTGATGAAATGCCTTGGCGTGATCCTCTTCAATGCCTGCTTGTACAAACTCGTTATAACGAACCCTTGCCCGTTCGACATCATCAGCCAGTTGCCGCAGTAGATAATCGGTCGTTAGCCATGGCAGCCCCTCATCCATCGCCGCCTTGGCGCGGGTGTTGACGTGACGCGGTGTTTTTGCACCGTTCTTTTTGCCGGAGCTGTTGTCTAGCGCCGTCATACCCATGTACATCGCAAGCCCTGATTCCGATTTGAATCGCTCTAGTGTGCCGACTTCTCCCGCGATTTCCGCCATCGTTGTTTTGCCGAAGCCCGGTATGCTGTTGATGGTTTGCGCCAGTTCAGAGCGGGTGGCGATTTCGGCAATTTGCTGATCAACAGCTTTGATGTCTCGTCCCAGCGCCAGTATGCGACGCGCGTCTTGCAAAACCATCTCGCCCACCCATTCAATATCTGGTGCGAATTGCGCCTGCGCTTGCCATGCCTGTATTTGTGACGCATAGGTCTTGCCCACGCCGTGTATCGCCAACAGGCTGGATTTGCGCAGCTTTGCAAGTTGGGTCAATTTATCGCGGCAAGTGAGGAAGTTTAAAAACCAGATATTGTCCACATTCCCGGTAATTGCCATCAGGCCGGGGCACACCGCATGAAGATCGCTTTGTATCCGGTTGACGACGCGCACCCGTTCC
>Ga0316204_10008565_pt1 | contig 14112 bp, 12 predicted proteins | sample 6monrhotite_MG_2_FD_205661 | JGI IMG/M metagenome (GOLD analysis project Ga0316204, IMG submission 205661) | Microbial mat bacterial communities from mineral coupon in-situ incubated in ocean water Damariscotta River, Maine, United States -... | ecosystem: Environmental > Aquatic > Marine >...
TAACAATGGTGCAATATATGTGGACTCCATAATTAATAAAGGGACATCTATCAATTTATACTTTCCAAAATATCAGGAAAATAAACAAAGCACTAAAACTATTGAAGATATTTCACTTGATCTAAGTGGAAAGGAGACAATTCTCATTGTTGATGATGAACCATCCTTAGTTAATTTAGCTTCGAATATTTTACGAGCTAAAGGTTATAAAGTATTTGGTGTGGGGAATGCGAAAGATGCACTTTTACTTTTACAGGATGAACAAGTCGACTTAGTTTTGACAGATGTTATTATGCCTGAGGTAGACGGCTATCAACTGGCTAATGAAATTAACGCTTTATATCCTAATATAAAAATTCAGATGGCAAGTGGTTATAGTGATGAAAGGCATGTAAAAACGAATAATACTGATTTAAAAAATAATCTATTAAATAAGCCTTTTACTGCAAAAGAGTTATTAATGAAAGTTAGAACGTTATTGGATGATTAAATAAAAATCAATAAAGGCGCTAGTGCCTTTATTGATTTTGTTTTTTAAAGTAGCGGCACGATGAGTAGCGCAACGATGTTCATAATTTTAATCAACGGATTAATGGCAGGGCCGGCGGTATCTTTATAAGGGTCACCAACTGTATCACCGGTTACTGCTGCTTTATGTGCATCAGAACCTTTACCACCATGATTGCCATCTTCAATATATTTTTTCGCGTTATCCCATGCACCACCACCGGTCGTCATCGAAATAGCCACGAATAAACCTGTTACGATAGTACCAATTAGCACACCACCTAAAGCTTCTGCACCTAAGGTTAGACCTACAATAATAGGAACAGCTACGGGCAATAAAGAAGGGATAATCATTTCTTTGATAGCGGCTTTAGTCAGCATGTCGACTGCTTTTGAGTAGTCAGGTTTTTCTGAGTAATCCATAATGCCGGGTTTTTCTTTAAACTGACGACGTACTTCATTCACAATATCACCTGCAGCACGACCGACCGCTTCCATTGCCATTGCGCCGAATAAGTAAGGAATCAGACCGCCGATAAAGAGACCAATGATAACCATATGATTAGACAGATCGAATGCAACAACTTTACCAGCAGCACCCAGAGTGTTTGTGTAATCTGCAAACAAAACCAGTGTTGCTAATCCTGCGGAACCAATGGCATAGCCTTTAGTCACTGCTTTCGTTGTATTACCTACTGCATCTAATGCATCTGTTGTATTACGAACATCTTCAGGAAGTTCTGCCATTTCAGCGATGCCCCCTGCGTTATCGGTAATAGGACCATAAGCATCAAGTGCAACTATAATTCCAGTCATTGATAACATTGATGTTGCGGCAATCGCAATACCATATAAACCTGCAAAATGATAAGCACCCCAAATAGAAGCACAAACAGAAAGTACCGGTAGAGCGGTCGATCTCATTGATACACCTAAGCCAGCAATAACGTTAGTACCGTCACCTGTGGTGGATGCTTGAGCGATATGTCTTACCGGGCTGTATTCAGTTGCTGTGTAGTATTCTGTAATAATGATCATTGCAACGGTTAATGCTAAACCAATCAGTGCTGAGAAATAGAACTCTGCTGCACCAACTATTGTTCCATTATCAAGTGTTAGCGCTATATCGCCCATCATATTGTTAGTTACAAAATAAAATGCCACTGCTGAGAAAACGGCTGCAATACCCGTTGCTCGATAAAGTGCATTCATGATTTTTGCACCATCAGATGTTTTTACAAAGAATGTACCAATGATTGAGCCAATGATTGAGACACCACCTAAAACTAATGGGTAAGTGACAGCAAGTTCACCAACATCTTTTAATAACAAGCCACCAAGTAACATTGTTGCGATAATGGTAACGGCATAGGTTTCAAATAAATCTGCCGCCATGCCAGCACAATCACCTACATTGTCACCTACGTTATCAGCGATAACAGCTGGGTTACGGATATCATCTTCAGGAATACCTGCTTCAACTTTACCTACTATATCAGCACCAACATCTGCACCCTTAGTAAAAATACCACCACCTAAACGAGCAAAAATTGATATCAGAGAACCGCCAAACGCTAAGCCAACTAATGCATGGAGTGCTTCGTCTTGTGGCACCCCCATGTAGTGTAAGACAGTGTAATAACCTGCAACACCTAATAGGCCCAAACCCACAACTAGCATTCCGGTGATAGCACCACCTTTAAACGCAACTTGTAAAGCAGGGTTAATTCCGTCTCTGGCTGCTTCTGCAGTGCGTGAGTTTGAACGAACAGATACATGCATTCCGATGTAACCAGCAAGACCAGAAAGTAATGCGCCAATGGCAAAGCCGATGGCAGAGTAAGCGCCCAAGGCAAACCACATGGCGATAAAAAGAATGATGCCGACAACTGAAATAGCTTTGTATTGTCTTGCAAGGTAGGCAATGGCGCCTTCTTGGATCGCATTTGAAATGCGTTTCATTTCATCGTTGCCTTGTGATTTTGATAAAACGCTAAAGATAGAAATGATGCCGTACGCAATGCCGGCGAGGGCACAGACTAGAGCAATGGTTAGACCCGTTGACATGATGCTACTCCCTTTGATTTGAAATTAATTTAGTTGTTAGATTTATTGTGCTTTGATGCTAACGGGTTTTTGTTAATGACGTCATCACTAGTTTTTATCGGTACATCTTTTGACTTAATAACCATAATAGGTGCAGTGTTATTGTGTGTATTGTCACTAAAGAAATAAGTGTTCAGATGCTGGATATTTGTTAAATATTGATTTTTATTTCAAATGGCAGATTTTTCTAAGTTACTGTAAAATAATGCACTTCACTGTAAGTTTTGTCGGAAAATCGTTTTGCAAACTCGTATCAAAATATGTGGTATTAAGCACCTTGATGACGCGCTTAAGGCCGTTGAGTGTGGCGCAGATGCTATTGGCTTAATATTTGTCGAAAAAAGTCCACGTTATGCGAGTTTGACGGATGCTCGCTTAATAGCAGAATCTTTGCCGCCGTTTGTAACGGTTGTTGGCCTTTTTATGAATCCAACTGAAGAAGAAGTTCGAGAAGCGTTAAAAGTCGTACCGATAAATTTATTACAGTTTCACGGAGAAGAATCTCCCGCCTTTTGTGATCAGTTTGACACGCCCTATATTAAGGTGCTTCGTATGCGAGAAAATGTGAATATCATTGCCTTTGCGCAAGAGTATTCCAATGCCTCAGGGATACTGCTGGATACCTATCACGAAAAAGGTGGAGGAAGTGGAGAAAGCTTTGATTGGAACCTTATCCCAGAAGAGGTGTCCTTTCCTTTGATATTGGCCGGCGGCTTAAATCCTGAAAATGTAGCTGCGGCGATAGAAAAAGTAAAACCCTATGCTGTTGATGTCAGTAGTGGTGTAGAGTCGGGACCCGCAGTTAAAGATCATAAAAAAATAGAACAGTTTATTAAAGAGGTACAGCGCGTTGGCTGAAGCAGAAACAAAGTATCATCAACCTGATAACAAGGGACATTTTGGTGTGTATGGCGGTCTTTTTGTCGCCGAAACATTAATGGAACCTTTAACCGAATTGCGTCTTGCCTATGAAAAATATATGCAAGATAAAGACTTTTTGGCCGAACTGGATTGGGAGCTACAAAATTATGTCGGTCGTCCTTCACCTCTCTATTTTGCTGAACGCTGGTCTAAACAGTTAGGTGGCGCCAAAATTTACCTAAAACGTGAAGACTTAAATCATACCGGTGCGCATAAGATTAATAATACGGTAGGTCAGGCTTTATTGGCTAAACGTATGGGTAAAACACGTATTATTGCTGAAACCGGAGCAGGTCAACACGGTGTGGCAACTGCGACAGTATGCGCTCGTTTAGGGCTTGAGTGTGTTGTTTACATGGGTGCTGTAGACATCGAACGACAAGCAGCAAATGTGTATCGAATGAAGTTATTGGGTGCCACTGTTGTGCCGGTAACATCAGGCTCTGCGACCTTAAAAGATGCTTTAAATGAAGCGATGCGCGACTGGGTAACCAATATTGATAATACTTTTTATATAATTGGTACAGTGGCTGGACCTCACCCATATCCTGCGATGGTGCGTGATTTTCAAACCATTATTGGCCGTGAATCGCGGGAACAAATCCAACAGCATGAAGGTCGCTTACCTGATGCCTTAATTGCCTGCGTCGGTGGCGGTTCGAATGCTATTGGTCTTTTTCATCCTTTCATTGATGACAAAAATGTCGAGATATATGGCGTAGAAGCCGCGGGTGATGGCATTGAGACGGGCAAGCATGCTGCTCCTTTATGTGCAGGTACACCCGGTGTATTACATGGTAACCGGACCTATCTGATTGAAGACAATAATGGTCAAATTATTGAGACACACTCAATTTCAGCCGGTTTAGATTATCCTGGTGTTGGGCCTGAACATGCCTGGTTAAAAGATATTGGGCGAGCGAACTATGTTTCTGTTACAGATGATGAAGCATTACAAGCTTTTCATGATGTAACAAAAATTGAAGGTATTATTCCCGCTCTGGAATCAAGCCATGCTTTGGCTTATGCCACTAAATTAGCGCCGACAATGGGCAAAGATAAAATTATTATTATTAACCTCTCAGGTCGTGGAGATAAAGATATCCACACAGTGGCAAATATTGGGGAGATTACGCTGTGAGTGAATATGTGAGCCGAATTACGACTCGATTTGATTTACGTGCAAAAGAAGGCCGTAAAGTGCTTATTCCGTATTTTACTGCCGGTGATCCGCAGCCAGAGAATGCAGTAGCCATGATGCATGCAATGGTTGAAGCTGGTGCGGACTTAATTGAGTTAGGTGTGCCATTTTCAGATCCGATGGCAGAAGGACCGGTCATTCAAAGAGCCATGGAACGCGCGCTTGAATATAACGTTAGTTTGCATGATGTTATTAATATGGTGGCAGAATTTCGTCAAAAAGACTCAGAAACACCTGTAATATTAATGGGTTACCTTAATCCTGTTGAGGTAATGGGCTATACTGAATTTGCTAAATTGGCAGCAAAAGCAGGCGTTGATGGGTTATTAACGGTTGATATTCCACCAGAAGAAGCAACTGACTATGTCGCGGCAATGAAAGCAGAAGGTATTGATCGTATATTCCTTATTTCACCGACCACAACCGAAGATAGAATTAAAGCTATTAACGATGCGAGTGGTGGATTTTTGTACTATGTTTCTCTAAAAGGGGTCACAGGTGCAGGTAATATCGATATAAACGCGGTACAAGATCGCGTTTCAATTATTCGCAAGTTGACAGATTTACCGGTCGGAGTAGGCTTTGGTATCAAAGATGCTGAGTCTGCCGCAAGTGTTGCCAGTGCTGCAGATGCCGTTGTTGTCGGTAGCGCCATCGTAAAACAGATTGAGGAAAATCTCGATTCAGCCGATAATGCCATTAAAGCGGTCTGTGGACTATTGTCTGAAATGCGCCAAGCATTAGACGCAAATAAATAAAATAAGATAGGACCTTATTTATGAATTGGTTTAGCAAATTATTACCAGAACGTATTCGTACTGATGGCAACACGCGTAAAAGTGTACCTGAAGGCTTGTGGACAAAATGTGCAGCTTGTAGCGCTGTTTTGTATCGAGCAGAAATGGAACGTAACTTAGATGTTTGTCCTAAATGCGATCAACACGCTCGAGTAGGTGCGCGCTGGCGTTTGGAAAAATTTCTTGATGAAGAAGGTCGTGTAGAAATTGGTGAAAATCTCAAACCGGTAGATGCCTTAAAGTTTAAAGATTTAAAAAAATATAAAGATCGTATTACTCAAGCACAAAAAGCCACTGCAGAGAATGATGCTTTAATCGTAATGAAAGGCAGCGTTAAGGGTGTGCCTGTTGTTGCAGCAGCTTTTGAATTTAAATTCATGGGCGGTTCTATGGGTTCAGTAGTGGGTGAACGTTTCGTTAGAGCGGTTAATGTTTGTTTACAAGAAAATATGCCATTAGTCTGTTATTCAGCTAGTGGTGGCGCACGTATGCAAGAAGCATTGTTTTCCCTTATGCAAATGGCCAAAACAAGTGCAGCTTTGGCAAAAATGCGTAAGCAATCTTTGCCTTTCATTTCAATAATGACCGATCCCACCATGGGTGGTGTATCGGCTAGTTTAGCGATGTTGGGAGATATCAATATCGCTGAACCAAATGCACTTATTGGTTTTGCGGGTCCTCGTGTTATTGAGCAAACGGTTCGTGAAACACTCCCTGAGGGTTTCCAGCGAAGTGAGTTTTTGTTGGAACATGGTGCAGTGGATATGATTGTTGATCGTCGTGATATGCGCGATAAGGTGGCAAGTTTGTTATCACTGATGATGCATAAGTCAGCAGCATAAACTTTAAACGCTTTTAAAAGTATAAGCGCAGGGATAGCAAAGTTGAGTCAATCTTTGCCTTCTCTGCGCTTTTGCGTTTAATGGTCTTAATTTTCCGAGTTTGAATGAATGCAGTTTTCTACTCTTTCTGAATGGTTACAGTGGCAAGAAACCTTACATCCTTCTGATATCGATTTGGGGCTTGAGCGTGCATCTCAGGTTTTTAAAATATTACATGCAGATATTGCTCCTTGTCCTGTTATTAGCGTTGCAGGGACTAATGGTAAAGGTTCCAGCGTTGGCTTATTAGAGTCGATTTATCAAGCCGCTGGATTTAAAACAGGGGTATACAGTTCTCCTCATTTAATTCGATATAACGAACGAATTCATTTAAATGGTGAAGAAGTCTCCGATGAAGCAATCTGCACAGCATTCGACCGAATTAATAAAGCTCGCTTTGTGGATGGTAATGAGATTTCATTAACCTATTTTGAGTTTGGTACTTTGGCTGCACTCGACATTTTTTACCGTGCGCAACCGGATGTTATTATTTTAGAGGTTGGACTTGGTGGACGGCTAGATGCTGTGAATATCATTGATGCGGATATTGCTTTAATCACTTCCATTAGTATTGATCATGTTGCTTGGCTTGGAAATGATCGTGAAACTATCGCAAAAGAAAAAGCGGGCATTATGCGTACTGGTAAACCTGTTATATTCAGTAGCCCAGATATGCCTGAAAGTATCTCGACAGTGGCTGATGAACTAGGCGCTGTGTTATACAAAAGATCAAGAGATTTTGACTGGAAAAATGGCGCGGCTCATGGCTCGTGGGATTGGCAATCGAGCAAACAACAGCGGGCTGCATTGCCTCATCCTAACTTACGTGGCACGCATCAATTAGATAATGCCGCTGGTGTATTAATGGTCATAGAATCCTTAGCCGGGAGGCTGAGTGTCAATCAAAAGCAAATTAAAGCCGGATTATTATCGACTTCAGTCACAGGCCGTTTTCAATGTATCGCTGGCGATCCGATGCATATTTTAGATGTTGCACATAATGAAGACAGCATGAGGTGCCTAGCTGAATTACTCAATGCTCAAGCCTGTGCTGGTAGCACTGTGGCGGTTTTGGGAATGTTAGAAGATAAACAGCATGAAGAAGCTTTGGCCGTAATGTTGCCGCAGATTAAAAAGTGGTTTATCGCTGATTTAGATGTACCAAGAGGCGCAAAAGCTGAGCAATTAGGGCAGGTCTTATTGAATTTAGATAGTCAGACTGATATCAGCTATTTCAAGGAAGTAAAAGAAGCGGTTGCGGCGGCAGACATGGAGACACATCAAGGCGATCGAGTAATTATTTTTGGCTCATTTTATACAGTGGAATTAGCTATGCAGCTAGGAATATAATACGCTCCGTAGGGAGTATTTAATTAGGATTTATTGGAGAAAAAATGTGGAAGAAGGTCGCTTAAAACAACGTCTACTAGGTGCTATGGTGCTGGTCGCGTTAGCGGTGATTTTTATTCCAATGCTGCTTAGTGGCAGCCGAGAGATGGAAATGCCGGTGTTTGGTAGCAATGTCCCAGCAGAGCCTGTAGAAATTACTAATATTAAACAGATTGATATTGAAGCGTTTAAGCAGAATGACGTGAAGCTCAAAAACCCCACAAGTGTACCCATATCTGAGGGAGTACCCGAACCTGAAGTCATTAAAGACACAACGTCTAAATCTATTGTAGATGTGATTAAGGATGCCACACTTGTAAAAGAAGAAAAAAAGCAAACTAAACAAACTAAACAAAGTGTTTATGCTGTTCAGGTTGGTAGCTTCAACAACAGATCAAATGCATTAGGGCTAAAGGAAAAAATACGTAATAAAGACATGCATGCATTTGTTGAACGTATTATGAAAGATAATAAGCCTGTTTATCGTGTACGAGTCGGGCCGGCAATAACAAAACAAAGAGCCGAAAAGCTTAAACAAAAATTAGAAAAAGAATTAAAATTAACAGGCTTAATCGTCAATCATCCTTAGTGATGACAAAGATGGAAAGAGTATAAATGGTTTTAGCTGATTTTATTGTTCTAGGTATCATAGGGATATCGATTGTAGTGAGTATAATGCGTGGCTTTGTTAAAGAGGCTCTATCATTAGCCGGTTGGCTAGCCGCATTATGGATCTCAATGACTTTTTCATCAGGCATGGCTGAGTTGTTTGGTACTTCAATAAAAGATCCTACTTTAAGATTGCTTGCGGCATTTATTACCTTATTTGTTTTATCGTTAGTCGTATTTGCGATTGTTAATTTTTTTGCCACTCAACTTGTTCAACGAACAGGAATGTCGGGTGTGGATCGAACGATTGGTGTTGTATTTGGTTTTCTTCGCGGTATTTTGCTCGTTACTATTATTGTGATGTTATTAGGTTTAACAACATTGCCAAAAGAAACGTGGTGGGATGAGTCATTTTTTATGTTTCGCTTTGAAGCGATTGCAACATGGTTGAAAGACTTACTGCCAGATGATATTGCACGATATTTTAAATTTTAATTAATGTTTTTAACCACAGGATAAACTTATGTGTGGAATTATTGGACTCGTTGGACATACTCCGGTCAATCAAGCCTTGTATGATGGCTTAACTGTATTGCAACACCGTGGGCAAGATGCTGCTGGTATGGTGACGTGTGAAGATGATCGTATGTACTTACGCAAAGACAACGGTCTGGTTAAAGATGTATTCCATACGCGTCATATGGTGAACTTGAAAGGTAACATTGGTATTGGTCATGTACGTTATCCAACTGCAGGTTGTTTCTCTTCGGCAGAGGCTCAACCTTTTTACGTAAACTCACCTTATGGTATTGCTTTAGCGCATAATGGTAATTTAACAAATGCAAAAGAATTAAAACGAGATTTATATATTCAAGATCGTCGTCACATCAATACCAATTCAGACTCTGAAATTTTGTTAAACATTTTTGCCCATGAGCTACAAAAAACAGTGAGTTCAAAACTAGATATCACTGCAGAAAATGTTTTTGATGCTATTGAAAATGTGCATAAACGTTGTAAAGGTGCTTATGCTGTAGTAGCGATGATAACAGGACGTGGTATTGTGGCTTTTCGTGATCCAAATGGTATTCGTCCTATTGCTTTTGGCAAACGAGAGACTAAAAAAGGTGTAGAGCATATTGTGGCATCAGAATCAGTTGCCATAGATTCCTTGGGTTTTGAAATGGTGCGGGACATCGATCCAGGCGAAGCTATTTATATAGATAACGAAGGTGAATTATTTTCACGTCAATGTGCGAAAGATCCAATTTTATCACCTTGTATATTTGAGCATGTTTATTTTGCGCGCCCTGATTCTATTATTGACGGTGTTTCTGTATACAAGGCGCGCTTACGGATGGGAGATTATTTAGCAAAGACTATCATGAAAGAATTCCCTAATCATGATATCGATGTTGTTCTACCTATCCCTGATACCAGCCGTACTTCTGCCTTAGAGCTCTCATACACTCTTGGTGTGAAATACAGTGAAGGCTTTATTAAAAATCGTTATATTGGCCGAACCTTTATCATGCCGGGACAAAAACAGCGTAAGAAATCTGTAAAACAAAAACTGAATGCAATAGAACTCGAGTTTAAAGGTAAAAATGTTTTATTGGTTGATGACTCGATAGTACGTGGAACAACGTCACAACAAATTATTCAGATGGCACGTGATGCAGGTGCAAACAAAGTATATTTTGCTTCTGCTGCACCTGCAGTTCGTTACCCTAATGTTTATGGTATAGATATGCCGGCAGCACACGAATTAATTGGCCATAATCGTGATGTAGATGAAATAGCAAAAGAAATTGGTGCAGATAAACTGTTTTATCAAAAACTAGATGATTTAATTGAAGCTGTTCGTAAGAAAGCGCCAAAAATTAAATCATTTGATACATCTGTTTTTAATGGTGAGTATGTTACCGGAGATATTGATACTGATTATTTACAGCATATTGAGTCACTAAGAAATGATTCAACTCGATCTGATGATGATGCTGATAATGAAGTTATTGAAATACATAATAATGCTTAATAGCTAACGTATTAGATAGAAGAGTTAGCGTGGATGAGTCAATTATATTGACAAGAATAAATTCATCACCTAACCTGTCAGTCACAGAATGTATTCTGTGGTTAAAAACATATAATGCGCCGATTTGTTATCAGCTTGCGGGCGCTTTAAAAATACAGCTAAAGAGAAAACCTACTTTAGCTATATGTTTTTATTAACTGTAGCGAGTAGGTTTTTTTATGCCTACGAAAATATGAATATAGTATAGACACTATGGTGGTAGAAAAATGTCAGATATAGATGAAAACTGGGCACTAGAAACATTAGCAATAAGAGCGGGTCAAGTACGTACCGCTGAAGGGGAACATAGTGAACCTATTTTCACCACATCAAGTTATGTGTTTCCTAGTGCTGCTGAAGCAGCCGCGCGTTTTAAAGGTGAATCCAAAGGTAATATTTATTCGCGCTTTACCAATCCAACAGTTCGTACTTTTGAACAACGTTTAGCTGCGTTAGAGGGTGGAGACAGTTGCGTGGCAACAGCCTCTGGCATGTCAGCAATTTTAAGTACCTGTATTGCTTTGTTGAAAGCAGGCGATCATATTGTTTCGTCACGTTCAATTTTTGGTACTACAGTTGTATTGTTTAATAAATATCTCCAGCCTTTTGGTGTTGATACAACGTTTGTTGATTTAACGGATATCGATGCTTGGAAAAAAGCCATTAAACCTGAAACTAAAATACTCTTTTTAGAAACGCCATCAAACCCTTTAACTGAAGTTGCAGATATTCAGGCGTTAGCAGATCTTGCGCATGAAAATGATTGCTTGTTAGTGGTTGATAATTGTTTGTGTACACCAATATTGCAGCAGCCATTAAAATATGGTGCTGACATTATTATTCACTCTGCGACTAAATATATTGATGGTCAAGGTAGAGCAGTGGGCGGTGCTGTAGTAGGTAATGAAGAGATCGTTGGAGAGACTATTTTTGGCTTTTTGCGAACGGCTGGCCCGACCTTAAGTCCATTTAATGCTTGGGCTTTTCTTAAAGGTTTAGAAACACTGTCGTTAAGAATGAAAGCACATAGCCAAAATGCATTCGAGTTAGCGACGTTTTTAGAGAGCCACAAAAATGTTAATAAAGTTCATTATTGTGGTTTATCATCACATCCTCAATATGAGTTAGCACAGCGGCAGCAGCTTGCAGGTAGTGGTGTTTTATCCTTTGAAGTGAAAGGTGGAAAAGCAGCAGCATGGAAATTAATTGATTCGACTCGATTACTCTCTATTACAGCAAACTTAGGTGATACAAAATCAACTATTACTCATCCGGCCACAACGACACATGGCCGTTTAACAGATGAAGAGCGAAATAATGCCGGGATTAGTGACGGTTTAATACGTATATCTGTTGGTCTAGAATCTATAGACGACATAAAATCCGATATTGAACGAGGACTTTAACTGTTTATGGATAACATTTTTATCGCACGGCAACCTATATATGATAATAAGAATCAATTAATAGGGTATGAATTACTATATCGTGCAAATGATGTTGAGGAAGCCATAATTGATGACGGTAACTTAGCTTCATCAGAAGTTATACTTAACAGTTTTGTTAATATTGGCGTTGATAATCTTGTTGGAAGCGCAAAAGCGTTTATTAATATCACTGAAGATTTTATTTTGAATGAATCTTTAACGCCTATGTTTGAAAATCAAACGGTGTTAGAGGTTTTAGAAGATATCAGCCCAACCTCAGAAATAACACAAGGCGTACAACGCTTGAAAGATCAAGGGTATAAAATTGCTCTGGATGATTTTCAATATAACCCAGAATATGATGATTTATTAGAAATAGCTGATTATGTCAAAATAGATGTTATTGAATTAACTGAAGCTCAAATAATTGAAGAACTAAAGTATATTGAGAAGTTTAATGTAAAGATAATTGCTGAAAAAGTTGAAACACCTGAGTTATATGAGTTCTGCAAAAAACATAATTTTGATTTCTTTCAAGGATTTTATTTCTGCAAACCACAGTTAGTCACACAAAAACATATTCCTGCTAATAAGTTAGTCGTTTTAAATATACTCGAAAAAATTAGCCAGCCAGATTTTGATTTTGAAGAAGTTGAAAAAGCAATAGCACATGACGCTATTTTAACATTTAAAATATTACGTTATGTCAACAGTGCTGCATTTGCAGGACGAAAAGAAATTCAATCTATAAAAGAAGCGCTAGCGCTTGTCGGTGGCGACACTATTAAAAAATGGATTGGCCTTATTTTAATGACAGATTTGATGGATGGAAAACCACAAGCACTTTTAATTACGGCTTTAGTGCGAGCAAGAATGTGTGAGTTAGTAGCAAAAAAAGAAGAGCGTGATAATGATCAGGTTTTCACTATAGGGCTGCTCTCTTTATTGGATGCTTTATTGGATAAGCCTATGCTTGATCTTTTAGATGAAATAGCTCTGTCTACTGAAATTAAATTAGCGATACTTGATTATGAAGGGGTTAATGGCGATATATTAATGAACGTTATATTATATGAGCAAGGTCAATGGAGTGAACTCATTACTCATAATGTAGATGCGAAGCTATATTTTTCATGCTATATGGAAGCTGTTAAATGGGCTGATTCCACCATGTCTACACTGAGCCAACAATAAACATAATTATTAAATATCTTTACTCTCAAACCATCCGGTCAAAATTCAGGCTGAAGACTGAACGACATACTTTTCTCGGTAAAAGGATGTTGGAAGTGTAATTCACTTGCATGCAGTAACAATCGACATGATTCGTTTTTAACGTTCTCGTTATTACTGTAGAGTTCATCACCTAATATGGTATGCCCAAGTTCTTTTACATGGACGCGTAATTGATGAGTGCGGCCTGTGAAAGGCGTAAGTTGCAACCGCGTTGAACTCTCATTATGTTCAAGTACCCGATAATGAGTGAGTGCTTGTTTCCCAGTTTTATAGTCAACCTTTTGTTTTGGTCGATTTGGCCAATCTGTTATTAAAGGCAAATTAATAGCGCCTGATGTAGGTTTAACTTTTCCTTCTACAATTGCTATGTATTTTTTATGCACTTTTCGTTTTTGAAAAAGAATACTTAAAGCACGCTCACTTTTCTTGCTTAGAGCGATAATCATTAATCCTGATGTTGACATATCTAAGCGGTGAACAATTAATGCATTTGGGTACTCTCTCTTCAGTCTTACGATAAGTGAGTCGTACTTATCTTCGCCTCGTCCCGGTACTGATAGTAGTCCGCTTGGTTTGTCTACAATGAGTAAAAATTCATCTTGATAAATAATATCGAGAGGTGAGTCGACTGGTGGCTTATATGTTGACAATGAAAATTTTGACCTAAATGTATATTTTATATGAGAGCACACTTCACAGACATAAATTTGATGTCATATAGGCATCCATTAAGTACGAAGCATACTCGATTGTAATATTAATTGAGGATACTGTAACCACGATTACGTAGGCAGTTTTTCACCACTCGAGTGCGTTCACGTTTGCTAGCAGCGTCACCAACAACACCACCTTTTAATGCGCCCAATCCTGCTGCTACATTAGTGCGGTTTCCACCTCCCACTATTTCCCCTGCGATAGCGCCAATAATGGCTCCACCAACTGCACCTTTTACCGCGCGAGA
>Ga0316204_10008566_pt1 | contig 14110 bp, 9 predicted proteins | sample 6monrhotite_MG_2_FD_205661 | JGI IMG/M metagenome (GOLD analysis project Ga0316204, IMG submission 205661) | Microbial mat bacterial communities from mineral coupon in-situ incubated in ocean water Damariscotta River, Maine, United States -... | ecosystem: Environmental > Aquatic > Marine >...
CGATAGAGTGCCATGCTTAAGCCACCCGATCGGTTAAATCAACCACACGCGCCACTTCATCCAGGCTGGTAGCGCCCTGCATCACGTTACGCACACCATCCTCGGCCAACGATCGAAACTCAGTGGTCATGGCGTAGTCGTGCAATTCACGCAATGTGGCACGTTGCGCAATCAATTCATCTATCCCCCTATCCATCCGCAACACTTCCATCAGGGCCAACCGCCCCTTATAACCGTGATAGTCACATTGTGGGCAGCCCTGGTGATGATAGATGGTGACCGGTGCCGCATCATCGGCGACACCGAGCAGCTTGCGCTCGATTTCATCGGCCTCTTTGGCCTGTTTGCAGTGAGGGCAGAGCTGCCGAATCAGACGCTGCGCGACCACCCCGATGATATTGCCCGCCATGATGTCCGGCAGGATACCGATATCCTGCAGACGCGGTACGGCACCCAGCGCGGAGTTGGTATGCAGGGTGGCAAAGACCTGATGACCGGTCATCGCGGCACGGAACGCCATTGTGGCAGTATCCTGGTCACGAATCTCACCGACCAGAATAATATCGGGATCCTGACGCATCATGGAGCGAATGCCGTTGGCAAAATCGAGCTTAACCGCTTCATTAACAGAGGTCTGACGAATCATCGCCATCGGATATTCAACCGGATCCTCCAGTGTCATGATATTCACTGTCTCGTCATTGAGGTGATTGAGCATGGAGTAAAGCGTGGTCGTTTTACCGCTACCGGTCGGGCCGGTAACGAGGATGATCCCTTCCGGGCGGGCCATCATCAACTTGAGCAGCATCATCGCCTCGTCGGTCAGATCGAGACTCTCCAGCGGCACAATCCCTTTTTCGCGATCCAGTACACGCATCACGATATTTTCGCCGTGGGTCGTCGGCTGTGACGCGACACGAAAATCGATTGAGCGCCCAGCCAGCATCATCGAAATGCGCCCATCCTGCGGCGCGCGGGTCTCGGCGATATCCATCTCCGCCATCACCTTGAGACGCACCGCAATGCCTGACCAGTAATTTTTATGCAGCGTCTGCACCTGGCGCAGCACACCATCGATACGGTAGCGAATGCGCAGAAAACCCTCTTCCGGTTCAAAGTGGATATCCGAAGCGCCACGTTTCACCGCATCCATCATGGTTGCGTCTACCAAACGCACCAGTGGTTGACTATATTCATCACTGCCGGCCTGCAGGCTTTTGTAATCGATCTCGCCGGTTTCCAGCTCATGCAGGATCCCTTCCACCGACAACTCGTAACCATAGAACTGATCGATCGCAGCTTCGATCTCGGTCTCACCAGCCAGGATCGGCTTGATCTCGATGCCGCTCTCCAGTAGCGCTACCGTCTGATCCAGCGCCACCACATTAAAGGTGTCGGCCATCGCCACTGTCAGCACCCTCGCTTTAGCGTCATAATCGATCGGCAGCAGCTGAAAACGTTGCGCATGTTCCTTTGGAATCAGCTTGATGGCATCGCGATCCGGCACCGCCTTGGTGAGGTCGATACTCTCCTGTCCCAACTGATCGCCCAGCACATCACGCATCACCGCTTCGGCGATAAAACCCAGATGTACCAGAATCTTGCCTAACGGTTCATCCTGCTGTTTCTGTTCGATGAGCGCGATGCGTAGCTGATCCTGGGTGATATAACCCTTGTCGATCAGCATATCCCCCAGGCGTAGCGGTTTCTTCTCTGTACTCATCGGGCCACTTCCTGTGAACTCAGTTTCGCGATACGCTGGTTCAGCTGAGCAAGATCAAAGCCGACCGTCTGACCCACTGCGGTCTCTCTGGCACGGCGGTAATAGTCCAGTGCTACTTTGAGCTGCCCCAGCTGCTCCAGACTCACGGCCAGATTGAAACTATATTCGGCATTGCCAGGGGCGTAATGATAGGCCTGAAAGAATGCCTGCTGCGCCTCCGGCCAACGCGTCTGAGCGACATACTCAACACCGAGTGCGAAGTGGAGATGGGCTGCCGTCGGCTCTTCCGCAAGCAACATCTTGATATGGGTTTCATTCTCTCCCGAGGCGTTAGCGCCCTGCAGCGACATCAACCCGGTGAGCGCAATACTATCTTTGGGATTGAGCACCAGCAGACTCTGATAGAACAGCCGTGCCCGCTCTATTCTGCCACTGCGCTGCGCGATCACCGCCAGCCCGAGACGAGCATCACGGTTATCGGCATCGATCTCTAGCGCTCGGCGGTAATCAAGCTCGGCCGGTTGAAATTCTCCGCGCTGATACGCCTGATAGGCCTGCTGAAGTGCTACTTCCAGTGGGTCACGGCGCTCGTTACGTGAAATCTCGATCGCGGCTGGCGGTGTCGCTACAGGCTGCGGTTCTTTTATCGCGGCTGGCCGAAGTGTCGCCACGCTGGTTTTTGCTGGCGTGGCGGTGGCAATCTGCTGCGGCGACACCGATTCAGTGGTAACAGCTGGTTCGATCTTAGCCTTAGCCTTAACCGTATCCTTAACTGGCACCTGCTGCGGCACTCCGGAAACGACAAGCGACTGACTGGCCTCCTCCTGCGCTACGACCGCTGCAATCGACGCTTCTGCAACGGGTTGTGCTGCAGGGATAACCGCGACACTCTGACCGGTTTCATCCAGCACCATATTGAAGTAGTAGACCATCGCGCCCAGCACCATCACGAAAAACAGCATCAGGCCACTCCACAGATAGTGGCGCCCTGCTCTTCTTTTCGCGCCGACCCCGATGATAGGCGGTGTCTTTAGTTTAGGTGGCTGTTCCGCTGCTGGCTCAATCACCCGCTCAGGTTCTTTTCTGCCAGCCGGTGTTTCTGGCGATAATTTCGCAGCTATCTTTGGGGGCCGTTGTTGGGTCGGTGCTGGTTCTGGGGTTTCTGCTGGAACTGGAAGCTGGGCCTGTTCAGAAACTGCTTCGACGGCCTGTTCCGGAGTTTTTTCTGGCGCTGGCTCAGAAGCTAACTCCGCAGTGATCTCCATAGTATCCGGGTCAAGCGGTGATAGGTCATCTATCGAAAATTGATCTATCAGGTCTACTTCCACAGCGCTTTCTGCAGGCTCGCTTTCATCTACTGATGCGACCTCTGAAGCACTACTGAGCATGACAATGTCATTTTCTACTGCCGTTGCCGTTGGCGCTGCTTCAGTAACTGTTTCAGCCGGTGCCGCTTCGCCCGGCATAGATTGATCCGCTACAATGTCATCTTGTGTAGCATCGGCTAGCGCTGTTTCACTCGGAACGTCCGAGGCATTCGAGACACCCATCGCCACCAGCGTTAACGCATCATGGTCCGGCGCTAAATTATCATCTGTGCTCGGCATTTCGGTAACCGACTTCGAAGCTGCTGGCGATGGCGTCTCATCCGCCGGGGCCGGTAAGGTGGTGATTGCGTTCGGCTGTGGCTCAGCTGTCACTTTATCGGCCACCGACGTCAATGAAGGTTCACTGCTATGTGGTAAGTCGGCCTGTGCCACTTCAACCGTACCGATCGTTTTTTTAACCTTATTTTTAGCCTTTTCTGCCTTCTTTAAGGCGTCCATTAACAGACTCATGGCGCACCTTTATCATCTCTGCGCGCCATACCCAGATGACTATTCTCTCTTTGCAACAACCTGTCCAGGTTCGCCAGATCAAGTCCCACGCCTGCGCTCTTGATCACCGTTGGCCGCAGGAAGATCACCAGTTCTGACTTGGTCACTGAATCGTCACGATAGCGAAATAACGAACCGATAAAGGGAAGCTTCGATAACAGCGGTACACCACTATCGTTTTTATCGGTCTTATCCTGCATCAGACCACCCATCACCACCATCTGGCCGTTACTGATCTGTAACAGCGACTCCATTTCACGCACCTGTATCTCTGGAATCAGGTTATCAAAACCAGACTCTGCCAGACGCGGTGCCGGGTCAACCGCATAACCAGTAATGCGTGAGATGGTGGGGCGGATATTAAGGGAGACATTGTCCGCTTCATTGATCTGTGGTGTCACACTCATCACCAGCCCCACCGGCACGGTATGTATTTCACTGAGAAAGGTACGCCGTTCAGGGGTGTTTTCGGTTGCGTCTTCGATCTCCATTTCCACGGTAAAATAGACCTTTTCATCGACCACCTTGAGCAGAGCGGTCTGATTATTCAGCGCCATGATCTTGGGGCTGGATAACACTGACACATCACCGAAGGTCTCCAGCATACGCAGTGTCGTGGAATAACTGCGGCCACTGGAGGTGGTATTCGAGTAGTTTAGTGCGAAGACCGGGGCCACAGAGAGGTTGGACCCGGTCATCGAGGAGAGCGCTGCCAGGCCATTCCCACTCGCCAGCTGCTGCCAGTCCACACCCGCCTGATAACGATCACTCAGCTCGACTTCTACAATCGTCATCTCAATCAATACCTGGCGCAGCGCACTGGCCATCACCTTATCCAGCACGAGCTGCACCTGCCGATGCTCTTGCTGGGTTGCACTCACACTGATCACACCACTGACAGGATTGACGATCACCGGCGATACCTCCTCCTCGTCAGCGGCTTCTTTCTTTGCGACAGCGTCACCCTCCGAAGGCTGCGTTACGATCGCCAGAATGTTGGCCTCGATCAGCGGCCAGAAATGGTTACTCGAACTGTTTTTAACCTTTGTCGTGGAGATATTTCCCTGAGCAGCACTCGCACTACCTGACACCGAACCACCGGCGGTGGCAATCTGGGTGGCGACGCTCACCTCACTCTCGCTATCACGCGTCATATTGACATAGCCTACTGTGTAGGTGTGCCAATAGGGCGTATCCGGCGCTACCACCAGATTGGGCCCATCCAGTTGATATCGAAGCGAGACCTGTCTGGTAATACGGTTCAGGATCTGCGGCAGGCTCTGATTGACCGCATTCAATGTGACAACGCCCTCGATACCGGGATGAATATCGACGTTGAGGCGAGCATCCCGCGCGAGGCTAAACAGCAGGTCCTTTACTGGCGCTTCATTCACCACCACTGTATAGGTTTCCAGTTTTACCTGTTTTTTAGGCGGCGGTAGCATCGGTGCCTGTCTGACCAGCGACGGGATATCAGTCTGCTGAGGTGGCGGCGCAGTCAGATGCCCTGTTGATGGCCTGGGCGGATTTGTCGTCGTGCAACCCGATGCAACCACCATGCAGGCCAGCAAAATTCCATATCTGGTTTTATTCATCATGTGCTCAATATTCACCATAAGAGGACCTTCATTACGCTATTCAACTAACCGTCCGGCGAGGACGTTTTCTGGACTCGGCCTGGACTCGGCCTGCACGCTGCGCACGTTTCGTAAATAAGGCTGGAAGCGACGCAACGCGTCAGGCAGAGCCTCAAGGGCTGCCTGCGCCTGAGAAAAACCTCCATATTCGCCCAGCAACAGGTTCAATGTCTGCTGATCGTTATTGGTCGCATGAGTAATAAAGGTGCTCTCCAGATACGGCGCCACCGCATCCTTTCTCAGGAATCGTTGCATCGGTTTTATATCATCCGCGCCCGACCACATTAGCTGAATGGTGAAATGTGCCGCTTCAGCTCGGGATAGCCAGAGCTGGCTCGCTGCGACGCGTTGCTCAAACAGACTTGCTCGCTCTACCGCTGCTGCGGCCTGTATCGGTACCACTTCCGCCGCCTGTTCCGGAGGAGATGTCTTAACCTGCGCAGTCATGGCCTGTGCAACCTCTGGCTTGATCTCCACCAGCACCGCCTCTGAACTGGCCGAGGTCAATACCCCAACCGCAATAGCTGCAGCCAGCCACGGCACCAGCACAACGGGGCGCAGCCAGGATTGAGAAATGAAAGATTTCGGCGCGAGGAACTCACTGTCACGCAGCGCGGCGATCGCATGACGCGCGCCGATGACCCGGCAATCATTGGCATAGGCCGCCAGCATCGCCTTGTCCGCAATGATATTGATACGCCGCATCAATCCCCTGGAAAAATGGCTGATCAACCAGATCGCAGCGGGGGTGAAGATATCCGAGCCACGCAGGCCAACCAGGCGCAGACGAAACGAGAGGTAATCACGTAATTCACAGCGGCTCAGTGCCGGCAAATAAAAGCTGTTGGTGATGCGTTCTTTAATCTGGCGAACATGGGAGGCGTTAAGACCATCATCCAGTTCCGGCTGGCCAAATAACACCACCTGTAACAATTTGTGCTGCTTGGTTTCCAGATTGCTTAGCAAGCGAATCTCTTCCAGTGTCGCCAACGGCATGCTCTGCGCCTCTTCAACAAACACCACTACCTGACGATTGGCGGCATGGCGCTGGAGCAGATAATCCTGCAGGACTTTCATCACCTTGAGGCGATTATCCTCGGCTGTTACTGGCAGATCGAGTTCGAATGCGATCGCATGGAGGATATTTTCAGGCGACAGGCTTGGGTTGGCGAGAAACACAATCTCAACATTCCCCGGCATCTTCTGCTCCAGCATACGACACAGCATCGTCTTGCCGCTACCAACTTCGCCCACCACCTTGGTGATTGCCTCACCGCTGATCACTGCATAGAGCAGCGCATCAAGAATCTCGCCTCGCTCCGCGCCAGCAAAAAACAGATCGGTATCCGGCGTAATTCTATAGGGCGGCTGCTGAAGGCCAAAATGATTCAGATAAACATTATCAACGTTTACCGAGATATCATAATTCATCGTATCGAAATACCACATCTGATCCTGTTGCTCCGTACGTCCTGTTTGCTAAATAGCTGCCTACAATGGGAAAACTTTATTAAATAGTCGACGCTAACAAGGATTTCTGAAGTGGATCAGATATAGTCACGCCGCACATATATTGAGAATCGCTGCTGTCCCATTAACATAACGGCAGTGTGTTAAAAAATTTTGATTATCTGAATAACCAGCGTAAATAAAGGCCGTTGAAAATATGAAATTACGCAATTCTATAAATTTGGAGTAACCCCCTCTCCCTCAAGAAGAGGGTTAGGATGCGGGGATAAATAATCGCCCCTTAATAAAGATTCGCCATTGCACGATTTCCTAAAGACGCTGAGCCGTCATTATCCGCACGGGTAGCTCATCGTATGCGCCAACCGCTAGCTTTTGCAGCAGTCGTTTTATTTGAGATATGTTATGCAACACTGCCAGTGAAGATGGCGAGCCCCAGAAAGTTGAGAGATGATACGTCTACTTCTTAAAACTCGATGATAAAAATTACAGGAATTTGTCGACGTCATTGTTTTTTTAGCTAATTAGCACTGCACTCTTCCTGCGCATTACGAACCTTCGACGATATCGGTCTGGTACTGGTATCGAGGCTCAATCTAAAGATGTCAGTACAACTGTCTGTTAAAGGCCTTCTCATATTATTTGTCCAAAATAACTAGTGGCCGGGTAACTGCCCAGGCGCAGCTGAGGATATTGAAAACGCCGTTATGACGACTTTTTTATGACCGGGATGAGACTTATGTCAACACACAAAAGAAGCAAATTAAATCTGTCTTTATGGCGGCTAATTTATTCTTTGTTAGCCATTCAGTGATTTCTGCTATGATTGATTAACTTACTAAATTACTCGGGAATTTCCGTCTGGTGAATCTGTCATATGATGCCATTTTCTCCAGGGTAATTAATGAGTCTGAAGGTAAGTAAATTTGCATGAAGTAAATGACAGCCAATATGGAGGATTTAAAAATGCATAAACTATTTATCTGTATCACAATGATATTGAGCGTTGCCCTGGCTTCTGTGACAGCGCAGGCTGATTCGCGGAAAAAATTTCATACTGCGTTAAGTGGTGGTCAGCAAGTGATTAATGTGGATGTCGGTAGTGCGGTTATACCCGTCAAGGGGCTCCTAACAGGGGCTTATGGTAAAGTAAAGTTTCGCCTATCTCATGATCGAAGTGCGATTCATTATGTTTTTAAGGCCACCAATACAGCCACCCCTATCTTTATGGCGCATCTTCATCTTGGGCCAAAAGGACAAAACGGCCCTGTTGTTTTCTGGCTGTACGCGGATGCAAATGTAAACCCCAATTTTCCTAGAAGTGATGGCCCATTTACAGGAGAAATTCGCGGCATGTTAACAGCAGCAGATTTTGTGATGCCTAAGGATAGTGAGGGTCGGGTTCTTATACATACATTCGAAGAAGCGATAGCAAACCTCATGAATGGCAATACCTACATTAACGTGCATACAGTTGCTCATCCTGGCGGGGAAATTCGCGGGCAATTTTCGCGTAAACACCATGGTCATCACTAGTAAATTTATTGGATAACAATTACTGCTGGTTGCGTAAAGGGAAATCAGTGCCTCCGTTCGGGGTAGAGAGAATTTAATGCGATTATTGGAAATAATTGCTCTCTGCCCCGAATGGCATTAACTTAAGTTAAATGGGTGGTTTTGCATTTTTTTTGCGCGCCCACAGGAAGTGTCCAGGGATATAATCCACCAGGCTTTGCGGAGCAACAATCGTCTTTTCAATGTACCCCTCACGGGTTACGTCACAAACTATATGCTTCGAGCCCCCCCTGGGTAAACTCACCCGATGCTGATCATTCCCCCCTTAAGTAAGCGCTATTCCCCTCTGCCCCGATTTTAAATTGGGATTACAAAACTCGTCTTGACCCGCCATCCTGGGAAGATAGTGAGTGATGCCTTTGAAGTAATCTTGTTGAGTACTAACGGACTGATAATGAAGCGAGTCTCTTTGTCGATTTTAAGAGATATTCGCAGGTTCGCGGAATGGGCAAGCAAAGTAAGTGTTAAGTGTGTGTGGCAAAAAATATTAAGAGTTTATTGTGAATCCGATTTTGTTTAAAAAATTTCCATCCTCAGCATATTATTGATATTGCTAAGCTCGCTTAATGAGATACATGCAGAAGCTAGCGCTGAAACTAATAATCAAATAATCAAATTTCAACGACTGATAGAAAAATCAACGGCACGAGTCAGCAACTTGCTAAGCTCATTGCCACCATTGAAAATGCTCAACAAGAATTAACAGGCATTAAAGCGACATTACTCGAGCAAAGGATGCGCCCGATAAACTGCGTGCCTTTATCCAGGAAGCTATCGCTCACGAGGCATTTTTCCTGTCGCTCAAAAAACTTAATGTAGAGCTTAAAGAAGCCGCAGCCTCATCTCGATATACCTGTGATTCGTGTAAAGCGTAAACCTTGTTTATGTCTTTGGGTTTTTGATCTAGCGCGCTCATAAAACAGGTCGAGTGTCGGTTTTGGATTGGGTTACAAGATCAAATCATTTGTAAAGATCGATCTGCGGTTCGACACCGCCTACGCATGTGGCGCTGAAAACACCGCCATCTATTTCAGTACCCGAGGAACTTTTTAAATTTATTCGTTGCCATCTTGGTGCCCCTGTTACATTTGATCTTTGATACAAGTAGGTCCATAATCGAAAGTGGGCATAATAATGCTCGCTCTGCCTATAACGCTACGACTGTTGAATCAGTCCACGACTAGCATCTGCAAGAGAAAAAAGAATACTGATAGCCCGGCAATATTTAGCCAAATAGTGGGGTGTTTATGTACTCATTTTCGAAGGCAACTCATTCGGGTAATGTGATAAGTAAGATGACCACCAGCAAAGGTGGTGCTGGAACTAGACTGACAAAGCGTCTGGCAGGCGTCTTGCTTCTTGGCTTGTTGGTCACTGCTTGCGCCGGACCGTCGCAGCGATCTATTGAACCCGCGACAACGCCAACTGAATTCATAGAATATATGCCACTGGAAAGCGGTCTGTTTCAGCAGATCTCCTTGTATTTTGGCTACGAAGTCGATAACGGTCCATTTGGCAAGCCACGCATGGTGATCTACCACCTTGATCCTGAGCAGCAGAAAAAAGAGCCGCTGGCTGCCATCAATGTCGATGGCGTTGTGGTGAATGATTATTCACGCAAAAGCGTCTTCGCCATCTCATGGGATGAAAAGACCCTGTTATACATGCATGACCAACCGTCCTTTGCCCCCGCGACCCTTAAGAGTAAATCCCCTGGGCTTTACGAGTATCGCCATGGAAGAGGGGATCGATTGATTTATCCCGGCGCAGGGTTTATTTCAAACACTACCTTCCGGTTAGCCAGAAATTCCCTTGAGTTTGCGCTGGGAGATGCCAGTGATCCGCAAACCGAACATTATGTTCGCAGAACGGATGGCGCTGAGTTTCTCCAGGAGGAGCCATTTGTGATGCAGCATGGTGGTACTTTGTTACATCGAGCGGTCGCTGAAGGGGAAATTGAGCGGATGAAAGAACTGCTGGAAACAGGAGTGAGTCTTGAAATCGCTGATAACAGCGGCTTCACTCCATTACATATTGCTATCTGGAAGGAGCAGGAAGAAGCGGCAAAATTTTTGATTGAGCAGGGTGCTGATGTAAATGCCCGCATTTCCGGTTCGCTGGGTTGGACACCTTTAGAAGAGGCCGCTCGTTTCGGGCTGGTCGATACTATCACTCTACTCCTTGAGCATGGCGCCGATATCAATTCGCGCACTCGCACTGGCGTCACGCCTTTGCACCTTGCCGTGGATTATAAAAAATGGGCGGCGGCGGAACTGCTTTTGACAAGGGGAGCGAATGTTAATGCCCAAGATAGTAGTGGCATTACACCCTTGCATCTCTTTGCCAGAGGCAGCAGAGATGAGCGCTATCAGAGGTGGGGCGGCAGTCAAGCAGAGGACCTGTTGATACAGTTACTGGCGAAAGGCGCTGATATTAGCGCGCGAGATATCATGGGTGCGACCCCGCTTCATTATGCGGTGGTTAGAAACAACCTCAGGACAGCAGAGACATTGATTGCGAATGGGGCTGATGCCACTGTCATAGAGCTTTCTAATTTACATTTTCATGGTGAGCATTTCCATCATACGGGAGCCCAGATGACGCTTCAGCAACGCATCAACGATACGCTGGAGTCAGTTTGGTGGCAAGATGGTGTAGTTGAAAGTAATTAGGTTCCCTAACTTAATCAGGATTGAAATATATTGGGGGTGATCTATAGTCCTCCTCTAGCGAATAAAGAGGTGAGTTATATGTATATCCGACGATCTAAAGCAATACGCGTTTTAGCGATAAGCATAACGGCCCTTTGCGCACTGTTTACTGCAGAAGCCTCCGCGAAGCTGCAGGTGGTGACCACATTTTCACAGGATGCGTCGATAGTCAGCGCGATTGGTGGTGGTTTTATCGAGGTAGTAAGCCTGACCAACGGCCTGCAAGACCCACATGCAGTGGAACCAAAACCCTCACTGGCCGGTCATCTCAATAGAGCTGATTTGCTTATTGTCAATGGTCAGCAGATGGAGCTGGCATGGTTGCCGGCCGCCCTTGCTTCTGTCGGTAACCCAAGTATCCAGAAAGGAGGAGATGGTTATCTGAATGCTTCGGCAGGGGTCAAATTGATTCCCTATACCGCAGAGGAGCTTGAGGGAACGCAATTTGTTCCATTATTGAGTCAGGATAATCACGACCAAGTCGGTAATCACCATTTCTGGCTGGATCCTGCAAACGGCTTGATCATCGCGAGGAATGTCTACAGGAAACTGGCCAAGATGGACCCCGCGAATGACTGGAATTACAGATCGAACTACGAATCTTTTACCGCCAGGCTGACTGAAAAGATGAAAGACTGGGACGCATTGATGGTGATGTTCCGAGGGGTAAAGATCGTCAGTTATCACCGCGACTGGATTTATCTCACCAATCGCCATGGCCTTGAAATTGTTGCCTACATTGAACCACGAGAAACCATCCCGCCCAGTGCCGGCGATGCGGCTAGGTTGATTAAACTCGTCAAGGATGAGGACATCCCGTTAATCTTGATTTCTCCGTGGCAACCGCAGAGAGCCTCACGAGAGATTGCAAGACAGAGTGGAGCAAAAGTCCTGTCGTTGCCGTCCGCCGTCGATTCCAGACTAGGTACGCGAGATTACATTCAGCTCTTTGATGTCATCTATAGCCAGCTATCCAGAGCGCTTTTCGGAACACAAAGCTAACCGTGACCATGAAGTTGATGAGCTGCTAGCCCATGCAGATAGCAACAAAAGATATCTCTATTGGCTACCATCGGCAGGCGATTATTAAGGATTTTTGCGTGTCGATCTGCCAGGGAGAATTCTGGGGGATTGTAGGCCCCAACGGCTCGGGTAAAACAACTTTGATTAAAACCCTGACAGGCGTGATACCCCCACTGGACGGGGAAGTGACGCATGCGCCAGGGCTTACCTTTGGCTACGTGCCACAGGAAAGTCAGCTCGATAACATCTTTCCGCTCACGGTTCTGGAAGTGGTGTTGATGGGCAGAGTTCCTCGAGCAGGCCTCGGTCACAGGCTAAAAAAAGCTGACCGCGACCTGGCCCTGCATTTCATGCAACAGACCGGGATAAGCGAGCATGCTAATCATCAATACCGGCTGCTCTCAGGAGGTCAGAAACAGCGTGTCCTGATCGCCCGGGCGCTTACCTTTGAACCGGATGTTCTGATTTTTGATGAACCTGCCAGCGGCATGGACATTTCTGGTGAGGCTGAAATGATGCAATTGATCCTGGAGTTACGACGGGAATTTAAACGCACCATCCTGATGATCACACATGACCTGAATGTCATCGCTAATTACGTAGAAAAACTGATTATCCTCCATGGTGGAGCAGACGGTCACTTTGAAACAGGTACCGTAGAGGAACTCATGACGGAAGAGAAGATTAAACAGATCTACCGTCAGGATATCCGCCTCTACTCTGCAGGTAACAGGATTTGCGTCTTTGTTGACGAGCAGGAGTAGACGCGAGCTTGGGACATGATATGAGCATATGGGAAGCGCTACCGATTCTCCAAAATGGCATCATCGCCTCTCTTATTGCGGCCCTTGTGTGCTCTTTCCTGGGCGTCTACGTCATCCTTAAGCGAATCGTCTTTATGACCGCTGCGATATCCCAGATATCCTCATTGGGGATAGCGACGGCCCTTCTGCTACAGGTGTTACTGTGGGGGGAGATTGCGATGAACGATCACAGTGAATCGCAGACGTTAGCCACGCTGTTCCCAATCATTATTGCAATCCTTTTTGCCTGCTCAGCGGCGCTGTTGATGGCGAGTCAGCCGACAGAAAAGAAATTGACCCGTGAGAGTATTCTGGGTATCGCGTATATCATTCCCGCTGCACTGGCGCTATTGATTCTCGATAGCATTGGTGGAGCGATGCATGACATAAATAATTTACTGTTCGGTAATACAGTTTTTGTGCCACCCGCGCAGGTGACGCTGCTGGCGATCATTGCTGCGATAGTGTTGTTTGTACATGGATTGTTCTACAAAGAGTTTGTTTTTGTCGCTTTCGATCCTGAGACGTCCATGGCTTGCGGAATGCGGACGCTATTATTGAATCAATTACTATTTGGCTCGCTGGCGTTGATGATCTCTGTGTCGATAAGCTCGATCGGCGTCATGCCGGTTTTTGCCTTTATGGTCATTCCACCGGCCGCGGCGCTATTGCTAACCAGCACTCTCAAGCATGCTTTTATTCTCTCTACTATTTTTGGTGGTATCAGTGCTCTGGTCGGTTTTTATCTCTCCTTTCAGTTTTCCTTGCCCACCGGGCCGTCGATGATTGCGGTCGCATCTCTCCTGTTTGTTCCTGGGCTTATAAAAAAGATGCTTGGCCGTGCGTGACCTTTTCTGATTTTGAAAGGCCCATTGTTAATATACCATCTGGTTTTGACTTACAGCACAAGTCGATAATTTTATCAGCGGAGGCATCACAGTGAAAAAATCAGCTGTCATAATACTGTTACTTATCCTGAGTCCCTCTGCCTATTCAGATCGACCGTGTAAAGCAACTGAATTTTCGAAAATGCACTAGCTCGGCACCATGGCACGGCAGGTGTTGATGAAACTCAGCCAGCCGCAGAAGGCCTAATCAAACTGCTGCCAGGGGATGACATGTGGTCATTAACGCAACGGATCTTGGGGATCAAGCTGCAAAGGTAAGTACGAACCAAACAGGTTAGCCTGGAATGAAGACGCGCAACGAGGCAGTATTTTTGTTCACCATTTCGATCGTAAATCGTGCTGATGTCGTAACTTATCCGGTCGATATGATCATGCCTTTTAGCATG
>Ga0316204_10008567_pt1 | contig 14109 bp, 12 predicted proteins | sample 6monrhotite_MG_2_FD_205661 | JGI IMG/M metagenome (GOLD analysis project Ga0316204, IMG submission 205661) | Microbial mat bacterial communities from mineral coupon in-situ incubated in ocean water Damariscotta River, Maine, United States -... | ecosystem: Environmental > Aquatic > Marine >...
TGTTCAAATACTATCGCATCCGAGTTGGGGAAATTGTTCGTGACTATGATATGTCCGTTGGCCGACCCGAAGACCTTAGCTAGAGCAAAACCGGAGCGAATAGATTCATTCGCGAACGTGGCTTTGCGGTAATATCAATGAGTTAGGGCATTTCAGGCGATTCAAAAATCGCCGGAAATGCTCTAATAGGCACATGGCGGCCTTCTGCATGGGACTGGTAAACCGCCTCTTCAATCGTCAGGTTTTTTAAGTATTCCCGCGCCGTATTCATAAGCGGTGCGCCATCGTTCAGATGCTCGATAACGTGCTTTTCAAACAGGTATACGCAATCACCGCCGAACCCGCGATCACGCCAGTCAAACTTGATTTGATGTTCGTCATTTTGTCCATGGGCGCGCCTAAACAAACGGGCATCACCATCAAGCCGCATAACCCCTTTGGATCCTTCAATGATCACTTCACCCATGGTAAGGCGACGGTTCGTGGCCACGTGATCCGATAACCGGTTGCCGTCAAAGAGCCCCCGACAGCCATTTTTAAACTCGAAGATCATCAACCCGGCATCTTCCCCAGCAATAACCGGGTTTACCCGCGCCAGACGCGCCGTGACGCCTTCAATATCACCAACCAAATAGCGGAAAACGTCTATCTGGTGAATAGCGGTCTCATGCACGAGAAATCGTTCCATTTGCTGAAAATAGGGTTGGCGATCCATATAGGCTTCTGGCCCTTGTCCATCACCCGGTCGCAGACGAAACGTGATTTGATACAAATCGCCCAATTCCCCCGCGTCCAAATGAATTTTGATTTCTTTGTACCAGGGTTGAAACCTGAAGTTTTCATGAACGATGATTGGCAACCCTGTCTGTTCCGACAGATCAGCCATCTCGTTAGCTTCCTTCAGGCTCGTTGTGAACGGCTTTTGGCAAACCACAGGAATTCCACGCTCGAACGCAGCTTTGATAAATGGCACATGGGTCACCGGCGGCGTAATGATGTCCAGAAGATCCGGTTTTTCCTGATCAAGCATGGTTTTAAAATCTGTGTAGCGCCCCGCCACCTGATAGCTATCCGCTGCCGCATTCAGCGCAGCCGGATCGCGCGAACTCAACGCGATCAATTCAGCACCTTCGATATCGGACCAACCTTGCAAATGGAACTGACTGAAATAACCAATACCTACGGCGGCAACGCGGATTGATTTGCTCATTTGGTGGTCCCCGTCTCTTGCCGTGCCGTTATCCGGCGTCCACCTGATCAAAAGCCGCCAATACCGCATTGGTGATTGGGGTTGTACCAGACTGCCCACCCAGCTCGAAGGGCATCAAATCACCCTGAATATAGGCGTGATCAATCGCTGCATTCAGCAATTCAGCGGCCTTGATACAATCGCCTACACCGTGGTTATTCCCAAGCCAATCGAGCATCATCGCGCCCGACATAAACATAGCGGTCGGATTGGCTTTACCCTGGCCCATAATGTCAGGTGCACTGCCATGACACGGCTGGAAAACCGCATGGTCATCGCCAATATCAGCAGATGGAGCCATACCCATGCCACCAATAAGTGCCGCTCCCAAGTCAGAGAGAATATCCCCAAACATATTCTCGGTAACCATCACGTCAAACGACAACGGGTTGCGAACCATATTGAGAGCCGTCGCATCAATGTAGGCGTGATCAGCAGCGATGTCGGTATTCAGGGCCGCACGCTCGTCGAATATTTTGCGAAAAAATGCAAACGCCATAAAGACGTTGGCTTTATCAATACAACTGACTTTTCCCTCTGAACCCTTGGCCTTTCTCTGGCGTGCCAGATCGAAAGAGAAGTCAAACAAACGCTCAGAGACATCTCGGGTGATAACCAAAGTCTCTTTGGCGATTTCATCATTTTCTATGGTCCCCTTACCGTGAGAGGCAAACAGACCTTCCGTTGATTCTCTGATCAGAACGAAATCAATATCCTTAGCGCGCGGGTCAGCTAAAGGCGTTGGAATGCCCGGCACAGCACGAAATGGCCGGACCCCGGCATAAAGACCTAAATCAATTCGCAAATCCAGTTGCGGCGCAATTTCGGTACCGTTTGGATAACGCACAGATGGCAACCCCATGGCACCCAGTAAAATCGCGTCCGCTGACTTGGCGATCTTTTGCGACTCTTCAGGAAATGCATCACCATGTTTGGTGTAACAGATGGCGCCCGCTTCTATGGTCGTAAAATCCATTTTGATACCGCCAACGCGCTCCATGGCCGCCGACATGACTTCCAGACATGGAGTCATGATTTCCGTGCCAATTCCGTCGCCCGGCATGACCGCAACCGAAAATATTTTTTCGTTATCCATAAAAAAAATCCTTGATAAATAGGTCTATAATTTAACTGTCCAATGGCTCGGCGGGTGCCCAGCGACTGGAGAAGTAAAGGTCGCAATCTGGTCGCCCAACAAACAGCCAAGAAATGCCGTTTTCAAATCAAAGCCCCCAAAGGCAAGGCTTGAAATATTTTTAAGGCGTTTACCCGAAGCAATATCCAGATGAGGACGGCCCATGGTCCCTTGTTGGAACGCCGTTTCCGCCTTGGCCAGATGTTCAGGGTCATGGTCTTCCATGATCAGGGTTTGCTGGCCGTCGGGAGCAATTTTGATTACCCGGTTGCTAACGATACTGGTTATCCAGACGGCCCCATCGGCATCAAAGGTGAGACCATCCGGGAACGTACCATGTCCAAATTCAGCAACCGTGGTTTTGTTGGACAGTGCACCGTCTTCCGCAACATCGAATTTCGACAATCGCTTTTGGAAGGTCTCATTCACATAGAGCTGGCGCCCATCCGGGTGGATGACGCATTCGTTGGTATATCCCAAACCGTCAGCGACAATGCGCGCACCTCGCTCATCGATCAGAACAATAAAGCCATCTGCGTTGTCATGACGGTAACCCAGGGCCCTTGGGATTAGACGTGTGCTAATGGTTACCCAGACCCGACCTTGAGAATCCCGATGAACATAATTGACAGGCGGTAGCTCGACGCCATCAACCTCAAGCAAAAATGGCCTTAACTGGCCGTTGCGTGCGAGGTGATAGACACCCCCATCCTCGGCTCCTAAATGAGCCAAAAGAAATGAGCCATCTTGCTGAATGCAAATTCCGTTGGGTTTGGGAACAAATTCCGTTCCCTTCGCCAATACGGTCTCAACCGCTCCGCCCGGATGGATGATCGATACGCCACCCCTGAAATCAGCAACGCAGAGATGGCCAGACTGAACCGCAAGGACGCATTCAGGCCGCGTTAGTCCATCGCCTATGAAGGTCAGTGCTTCTATATCAATCGTCTCGGAGTTCATCAGGCGCTCTTCTAAATTAATGCATACATTAATGTATTCATTAATTCGAACTGAGTCAACACCACAGGCCATCAACCCCGTTGCCGGTCACGAGTTCACTAGGTGATCCATGACCGTGGCCAGCGCCGAGCCGGTAGCAAGACGTTTGGCGCAGGTAACGGTCAACCTGTGATTTGTCGGCACTTTTTGATCAAACAACGCAACGAGTTGGCCCCGCTCAACATGTGGCCCGACCAGCACTTCATGCCCCATCAGGACGCCGCTGCCATTGACCGCTTCCTCGAGGGCCAGAGAATAAAGTGAATAGGTTGCACCTCGGGTATTGATGGCCTCACGGATACCTTGAGCCTGAAGCCAAATGTCCCAGTCATCGGACCACGACGAATCATGCAAAAAATGCGCCCTGGAAAGCTCGCTCAACGTTTTAATCGTTTTGGCATAGTCCGGTGAACAGACGGGATATAGATGATCTTCGGAAATTTGTCTGGACGTCGGTTGAAGGGGCATGGGTTCAAAAAACAGGTTCAGATCAATCGGTTCGCGGAGCAGGTTGGGCGGCGATTCTGTGGCGATGATCGAGAAGGTCGCACCCGGAACAGCACTTCGGATGAGCGGCATTCGCGGCGATAACCACAATTGGGCAATGCTGGGCAGGGTGGCGATCCGTATTTCAGTTCGGGGTGCCAGATTTCTCAGTTTGTTGACGGCGTCGCCCATCTGATCGAATGCGATAGTGAACGCATCGACCACGCTCTCTCCCAGTTCTGTCAGTTGGACGCCTTGTGATTTTCGTTCGAACAGATTGGCGCCAACCCAACTTTCGAGCGCTTTGATATGCTGGGTAATTGCGCCGGGTGTCACGGACAACTCATTTGCCGCTGCCGCAAACCCGCCAAGTCGCGCGGCCGCTTCAAAAGCCCTGAGCGCATTGAGCGGTGGACCTTTCGGTCGAGGAGGTGAAACCATAATTTCAGCCTTAGTTTTTCTATATGTAATTTTATTAAAACTGAATTGCCAAAGTCAAGGCGTCCGAAGTAAGTATGGCTCCTCAGATCATCAGGAGAACCCCAATGACCGCCATGAATTCCAGAAGCTGGGTCCCCGCCCCTTGCGAAACCTATATCCAGCAATTAGCAGATGTGACCAGCACATCGACATCCGACGCCATTGAAGCGCGGATCAACCGATTGATCGACGACAACCGAAATATCCACGAGCGCGATTGTTTTAATCTGAACCCGGCCACAAACGTTATGAACCCCCGCGCCGAAGCCGTGCTCGCCCAGGGCCTCGGATCGCGTCCGTCGCTCGGGTATCCTGGTGACAAATATGAAATGGGACTGGAAGCGATCGAAGAAATTGAAGTGATCACGTCCGAGCTCAGCGCTGAAATCTTCAACACCCGGTATGCGGAAATTCGCGTTGCATCCGGAGCGATGGCAAATCTTTACGGGTTCATGGTGACCTGCCATCCCGGCGATAATGTGATCGTACCGCCTGCCACAATTGGCGGTCATGTGACGCATCATGCCAACGGCTGCGCAGGGCTTTATGGCCTCAAAGTTCACGAAGCGCCGGTGAGTAGTGACGGGTACACGGTAGATGTCGAGCGGCTGGCGCAGCTTGCAAAGACGGTCAGACCGAAGCTGATCACCATTGGCGGCAGCCTCAATCTTGAACCCCATCCCGTCGGCGATATCCGGAAAATCGCCGACAAATACGACGCGAAGGTTTTGTTTGATGCGGCGCATCAATGCGGCATCATCGCTGGCGGCGCCTGGCCCAACCCGATTGCAGAAGGGGCGCATCTGATGACCATGAGCACCTACAAAAGCCTCGGCGGTCCGGCAGGTGGATTGATCGTCACCAACGACGCAGCCATAGCGGAAAAACTGGATCACACCGCCTTTCCGGGCATGACCGCTAATTTCGACGCCGCCAAATCGGCGGCGCTTGCGCTAACCCTGTTGGACTGGCGCGCCCATGGCCAAGCTTATGCGGCAACGATGGTCGATGTGGCCAAAGCCTTAGCCAGCGCCTTACATGAAAGAGGTGTGCCGGTATTTGGTGAAGCTCTAGGGTTTACGCACTCGCATCAGTTCGCCATCGAGGCGGCGGCTTACGGAGGCGGACAGACTGTATCCAAAAAACTACGGCAATCGGGATTCTTGGCTTGCGGCATTGGCTTACCGCTTGCCCCCGTCGAAGGGGACTTAAACGGCCTCAGAATTGGCACGCCTGAACTGGTTCGCTGGGGCGTTAGCCGTGCACATGTGGACACGCTGGCGGATTTGATTTCTCAGGCCCTGACAACGAACGACAGCGCTGCGCTGGCAAAAAATGTTGCCTACCATCGGTCAGAATTTCAAAAATTGCATTTCGTTCGGGACTAAAACAAACCCGTTGGCACCTACCTCCAGATTCTCTGCCAAAAAAGAAAGGGACAATCTGAGTTCTATCGGCATGCATTGCTAATATTTATAAATCGAACAGATCCGTCTTTGTATCGTCTTTCTTCCTTTCTACCGTTGCAGCAGCCCAGTCAATATCGAAATGATCTAATATTTCTGGGCAACGTGCTTCAGACGCGCGTTGCTTTATATAATTCTTCTTAGCCTTTAGCGTATACTGGCTACTTATGTTTGGAAATCCACTTACGAGGGAGCATAAAGAAAAAACAAGTGACGCTCCCGCCCCTAAATAGGCAACAACAGCCCACTCTTCAACATACAGTGGCGCAATAGAAAATATGATAGCCAAACCCATAAGCGTTGCCATCTGCATGCGTTGAAAAGCCCGTTCATTCTTGGCCGCCGTCTTTAACCAGCCCGAGATCATTTGTTGCTCTCTCACTTGAAATACTTCGATCTCACTTTCACGACGTGAAGCGATTTCATTTATGTCAATTAACGTAGTTTCAAGTTCGCTTTTTGTTTTCTCGTGTTTCATGGCATCTTCTCGACGACGGTCCTCTGCTTCTTTCCTCACTCTATCTCCGGTCGTCTGCTCCATCGCTTCAAGTATACCAACGATATTATCGCCTCGAATCGCGGTTTCTATGCCAAGTGTTTTTTCCATTAATACTTGCGCACTCCGTGGTCTGGTTAACAGAGCCTCAAGTTGCGGTAATAATTCAGGCTTAACTTTCTTAAGGGTGTCCCAAGCTCGACGCACAACGTTTGGCTGCATTCGAACTACCCGTTCGCAAGTCCCTAGCACTTGTCGTCTCGAAAATTGCTTTTTACCCTGATAACCTAGCGTCAACATCATAAGAGCCACCATTGCTCTATGATGTATCATGGGACCAACCTCACGTGGTCGTATTAAATCGTATTCGACACAAAACCGGTTCGAAAACTCCACGAGTTTCCGATTTGTAGTAATCATTAAAAATTTTGTTTTTAATGGATCGCGATGCCGCACATCTCCTCGCCGCCTCATTATAAGAGTAGCAGAAGTAGCATCTGATTCTCGTGCTAACGGGTTCGAATGAAATAATCTATTCGCAAAATCGTCATAGAGATTATTGTCGAAAAACTTATGTGTATTTGGGTATTCGGCTAGCTTTCTATAAGAAACATCTAATCCCAACATGCTCGTGACGTAGTGCACCGGATCGCTCATAACATCTCTAGCGTAACCCTCGGTAAGTTCACCGTTCAGAATCGCATTATTGGTTGGGTTAGCTCTTTGATGGACGGGTCGATCAAAACCGTTCTTGAGGTTGCGAGAAATCTCAACACAACTATGGTCAAACACCCAAACTTTTGCATTTAGGTTGGTTATAGCAGCCAACATTTCGTCTATCCGGTTTTTGCTAGCTAAGCCAGATAGGCCTAGCGCGTCCATCACTAGGGGTGCGTCCAAAAAAAGAACAAGAGAGGGTTCTTTTCTATTGGCGTCAGGAGGATTTCGGATATCCAGTATAACTTCGGTCAATAATGCCAGGGAGGCAATGTCAGCCAAGTGCTCAAAACGATCCGCGTCGCTTACAGCAAGGTCGGATACAAACCGAGCGCACAAGTAACTATCGTCGCGGTTTACTCGAGCAGGAAGATTCGCCCAACCGTTGTCATAACCATTATCGTAGTCTGCCGGATCTTTCCCAAGAGTGTTATGGTCGCTAATTAGTTGATCTACGGCCGCAATTAGGGCCTTTCTATCAAAGCCTTCCACCGCGACCATCCAGTTCAATAACATTTCCTCTAAGTCTTCATAACTGAGATGATTAGTCGTCACCGGAGAAATATCATCACAGCTTTTCTTAAATAGTACCGCTATTTCCCTAAGCTGCTTAACGGCCAATAACTCCTTCTCTTCACCATCAAACGTCTTCACTGAGCGACATATAAACACTGCATCCCCATCGTCGTCAGCAATTCGCTCTACGCGACCGGCCCCCTCTAATCTAGGTAACAATTCGGTGACCACATCGGGATTTACGGGCCAGTCGAGTTGCTCCACGATTTTTTCTGAAAATGTATATGCATCAAATATTTGGCCATCCATTTCATTTATAATCGGGTCAAAAAAGGGCATCAAACCCAATAAAAAATCATCCGAGTTGTTTAGTTCCTGACTAACGACAGCGTACGTAATTAACTGTCTGCGTGATAATTTGGCCATTCAATTTCCCAACAAATGTGAGCGTACACGTCAACTAATAGTTATATTATTAACATTTTTTATATTCGTTTAAGAGTACTATACTGGGCAAACAAACATGTTTCCATCTAGTTATAATTGTATTTATAACTCAACATAAGAACCCGCACATCCACACAAATTCATGCCTAAAAAAAATCTCAACACAACCGATTAATTTAATGAACTAATTATGAAGTTTAGAAGGGAGCGACAATGACATCCCGAATGATATTCACAACTTCATTGCACGAGAAACAGCTTACTACCCATAACCCATAAACAAATACTCAGTGATCAATGATTGGTTTTTATTCTATGTTTTCTCCCAAACAAACATTTCTCAAGAAGTTACCTCAATTCGCGGGATATAAATTCGACAACCTCCTCAAAACGAAAATAAGATTTCTATGTAGGTAGAATGGATACAGGCAACCATTGCCGCATTTTTGCTCGAACGGCAAAAATTACTAGCCTTTGGGATAGGAACTGAAAATTAATTCTTCAAAATCAAAGGCTTAAACCAGGCGTCGCGTGGCGCATTTCTTGCTTGTGTAAGACTTCGGCATTGTGCCGTTAACAAACCAGAACAGGAGGATAATTCGAATGCTTGAAATAATCTCTGGTTCTGTCTCCAACTATGGACGCGCCTTTGCACCTCCATCGTTATCTGATTCTCAGAAAACATCGGTCAATAATATCCTGGCCGATTTTGATTCCGAGGCGATTTCCGATGCAGATATCGAGGCCATCCATGAAGCGTTTCGTGTCGAAGGAATTAGACCCTCCGCCGATCTCAGGAGTGCCATTGAAGCCGCTGGTTTTGATGCAGAAGCTCTGAGACCGTCGGGTGGGCCGAAAGGAGCGGACGGACCTCCGTCACCTCCACCACCTTCAGACGAAGACGCCGTTTCCGCCTTGATTGAAATTCTTGAGGACTACGAGGATCAAACCCTCGACGAAGCAGCCCTCTCGCAAATTCAAGACAGGTTTCAGGAGGCCGGATATACACCACGTCAAAGTTTCATTGGCATTGACGTTTGATATCCAAACCAGCGCTGGGTAGTGGTCTGGTTGATACGGACCACTACCTTTCGTTGGGTTGTTGTCGGACCCGGGTTCGAAAGCTCAAGTGACCAAAAACCCATGGGCAAACGGATCCTGTTCGTCGATGAATATTTTGTTGATGCCGTGTATGCGGGCCCAACCTTCTATGGACGGAATGATCGCATCATACCCGCCGAGGGATGTCGCGCCTTCAATGCGCCCAATGAACTGGCTTCCGATGATGCTTTCGTGGACGAACTCCTGTCCCTCCTGCAAATCGCCACGCGCTGCCCATTGGGCCATTCGCGCCGAAGTGCCGGTTCCGCAGGGTGATCGATCAATGGCTTTATCGCCATAAAAAACGGCATTGCGGGCCGTCGCGTTTTCACGTGTGGGTTTGCCGGTCCACATGACGTGTGACAGGCCGTTGATTTCGGGCGACAGGGGATGAACAAACGAGTACTGCTCATTGATTAGGGATCGGACGACAGGACTGAGGCGTTGAATATCGCCGGGCGACATATCAGCCATATCGCGAAAATGCGTCTGGGGCTCGATGATCGCGTAAAAATTACCCCCGTAGGCGACATCAAACCAAAGCTCGCCAATGTCAGGGACGTCCACGGTGAGATCGCTGGCATGAAGATAGGAAGGGATATTGCGTAGTCGAACGGATGAAACCCGCGAGCCTTCCATCTCATATCGCGCTTCCACCAACCCTGCAGGCGTATCCAACCTCAGCAACCCGGGCGTTGCGGGTTTGACCAGTTCCTCTTCGATGGCGACGGTCACCGTACCGATGGTTCCGTGACCACACATGGGCAAACAGCCACTGACTTCAATGAACAGAATAGCCGCATCGCAATCGTCGCGCGTTGGCGGATAAAGAATACTTCCGGACATCACTTCATGGCCACGTGGCTCAAACATCAACCCGGTTCGGACCCAGTCAAATTCCGAAAGAAAGTGTTGGCGACGTTCGATCATGGTATCGCCCCGCAGCTCCGGGCCGCCACTTGCGACAACGCGGACCGGATTTCCGCAGGTATGGGCATCGATGCAGTCAAATGTATGGCGTGTCAAAGCGAAGCCTCCGGTCGGTTAAAAGCGGTCAATTCTGAACGGTGATAAATCTGTCGAGGGTGTTTTTCCAGCCACCAGTTCGGAGATCAAACGCCCGGTTGTCATGCTTCCGGTCAACCCCAAATGGCCGTGCCCAAAGGCAAAAAAGACGTTATCAAATTTTGCACACGGGCCAATCACAGGAACTGAATCCGGGGTCGATGGGCGGTGACCCATCCATTCCGTTCCTCCGTCCGCGTTCAAATCCGGCAAATAGGTTTTGGCGAGCTTGACCAGCGCCTTTGATCTCATGTAGTTGGCAGGAGCCGTCAATCCGGCGAATTCAACAGCACCACCAATGCGCAATCCCATTCGCATGGGTGTCATAACAAAAAAGTCTTCTGAAAAGGTAACGAAAGATCGGATATCGACACCGGGTGTTGGCAGTGTCGTGTTATAGCCGCGTTCGGATTCAAGCGAGACCCGACTTCCCAATTGAGCCGCCAGATCTGACGACCACGCACCGGCGGCAACGATGAGCTTGTCCGCATTAATCCGCTTTCCGTCCGACAAGACTACACCGGTCGCCTTGTTGTCGGCGACAACGACAGTCTCAACCCGACCGCGCTCAAAGATAACACCGTTCGTTTTCAAGTACTCCGCAAGCCCTGCAACCAACTCCGCCGGGTCCCGGTAATGTGCCCAATCCTCGACCCGGCGCCCGCACTTCGCCAAGGGGCCCAATCCGGGTTCAAACTGCAAAACACCCGAACGATCCAGGCTTTCATACACGACCCCGCAGGATTGCCGCATGTCCCAAGCCGGCTGATCCGCCCGCATCCCCCGCTCGCTTTTATAGACAAAAAGAGTGCCTTTCTTATGCAACAGATGAGACAGTCCCGTCGCATGCAATACCGCATCGTGATCTTGTTGCGCCGTTTTTAATAAATCAGCCATCGCCTGCGCCAGATAGAGCCGCTTAGAAGGTGTGCCCGAACGAATAAACCTCCAGAACCACGGCAACAGGCGCGGCAAATAGGATGCCCGAATACTCAAAGGCCCCAACGGATCAACCAGCCATTTTGGCGCACACAGAAGGGCCCCTGGCCCGGAAAGGGGTATAATTTCAGCCGTCGCAACCCCACCCGCGTTGCCGCACGATGTGCTTTCGTCAATGCCGACATCGTGAATAACGCGCACCGAATTCCCCTGAGCCTGCAAAAAGTAGGCACAAGCCAGGCCAATTATCCCGCCACCAATGATGACTGTTTGCTGGTTCGAAGACATCCCTACAAGTTAGGTCGATTTTCCAATGCGGTCTCGATGATCTGCATAACCTTGGCGCGTTCCTTGCCTTCGAGCGTCATACGCGGCCTGCGCACCCACTCGGCACCTTCGCCGGTCATTTGATTGGACAATTTGATGTATTGCACAAGTTTCACATCCACATCGAGATGAAGCAAAGGCATGAACCAGCGATAGAGAGCCACAGCTTCCTCCGTGCGTCCGGCCTTCGCATAGTCATACAACGCGACAGCTTCCCTGGGGAAACTGTTGACCAAGCCTGACACCCAACCAACAGCACCAAACATCAGATTTTCCAGAACCAGATCATCGACACCGCAAAACATCAGATAGCGATCGCCGCAGGTGTTAATCATGTCGGTCAGGCGTCGGCTGTCGTTCGATGATTCTTTGACCGCGACAATATTTTCTATGTTCGACATCTCGACAAAGCTCTGCGGTGACATGTCGAGTTTATAGGAAACTGGATTGTTATAAATCATGATCGGCAGGTCCGTCGCGCGGGCTATGGCTTCAAAATGCGCCTTACCTTCGCGTTGATCCTGCTGATAGACCATGCTGGGAAGCACCATCAAACCCGCACAACCGGCTCTTTTGGCCCGCGCCGTATGCTCAATGGCGAACTCCGTGGTGTATTCTGCAACGCCTGACAAAACCGGAATTTTACCCTCGGATGCTTCCACCGCAGCGCTTAGCACGGCTTCTTTTTCCTCGGGCCGCAACGAGCTGTTTTCACCCAGCGTACCCAACATGATCAAACCTTTGATACCGGCATCCAGACACGACTTGATGTGACGCTGTGTCCCATCAAGATCAAGCCTGCCATCTTCGTGAAATTCAGTCATTAATGCGGGAAACACACCGCTCCAATCCACAGACATTTAATTCTCCCTTCATTTATCTTTGGCCAGCTTAACCATCATCCTGAAACGTGCAATAGCCGGTTTATCATGGATATAATCGTTTATGGTTTCCCTGAACGATACAGAAAAACAACTTTTGACGGATGAGACCCAACCTGCGTTGGTGATGGCCATGCGCATTCTGGTCAAAACCGCTGAAATCATAGGAGCACCCTCCTTAATCAGTGTATCGTCGGCGCATATCGACGGCTGCTTGTATCATGGAGATAGTGGCGTTTATTTTGCGGAGAAACTTCGCGATCTGGGTGGAAAAGTCGCCGTCGAGTCGACCTTGAATGTGGGTGCACTTGATTTAATTCATCCGGGCCTGGTCCGTTCAGCGCCCCATCAAACGGCCATGGCAAGACGTCAAATGCAGGCCTATTTGGGGCTGGGTTGCAAAGCCAGTTGGACCTGCGCGCCTTATCAGGCAGGTCATCGGCCTGCGCTGGGAGAGGATGTGGCCTGGGGCGAAAGCAACGCCGTGGTCTTCGCAAATTCGGTACTTGGCGCACGAACCAATCGTTACGGTGATCTACTCGACATCTGCATGGCGCTGGTAGGGCGCGCACCCTATTATGGGTTACATGTCTCGGAAAATCGCCACGCCAGGCTTGAGATCGATCTGTCGAACATACCGGCACCGCTTAAACAATCGGAGAGCTTTTTCCCGGTTTTAGGTGCCTGGATCGGGCGAACTGTAGGCTCTGACGTGCCCGTGATTACCGGATTGAACGGATCAATTACCGAAGACCAACTCAAAGCCCTGGGTGCGGGTTCTGCTTCAACGGGTGCGGTGGGGCTTTTTCATATTGTCGGCAGAACGCCCGAAGCCGGCACCCTTGCACAGGCGACCGGCGGCAGTAGGAACATCGAATCCCTGACTCCCTCGGTACAGGATTTTTGCATGGAACGTGACCGGCTCAGTCACGGTGTTCAAGGCGAAATCAATTGCGTGGCCGTTGGCAGCCCCCATTTTTCCTACCCCGAAACCCGGCATCTGCTGGGCCTCTTGAAGGGTCGAAAGGCGCGCGTCCCCTTCTACGTTTGTACCAATCGATTTGTCTTAACCAAACTTGAGGATGAACAGCTACTTGAACCGCTTAAAAACGCAGGTGTCGAACTGGTCATTGATACCTGTGTCGCTGTTGCGCCTATACTCAAGGGCAGCAGTGGAGTGATGATGACCAATTCAGCGAAGTTCGCTCACTACGGCCCGGGGAATACGGGTTATCAATCGGTGTTTGGATCGCTTGAAGACTGCGTCGAGTCGGCGATTACGGGCCACCTGGCAAGGGACGAGGCGCTATGGCAGCACACGTAAAAACCCGAATGCTTGTTGGTGGAAAAGCGGAAGGTTCAGTTTTGCGATTGGCCGCTCCCGTGAGTTTCTGGGGGGGTGTTAGTCCTGAAACAGCGACAATCATTCAGGCGGACCACCCGGACTGTGGCACCTGTATTTCCGGCACAGTCCTGATGTTGCCGGGTATGATCGGCTCAAGCTCGTCCAGTGCCGTGTTGCTGGAGTTGCTGTATAAGAATATCGCGCCCGCCGCCATCGCCATGGTGGACGCGGATGCGATCCTGGCCTTGGGGGCTGTGGTCGCCGACGAAATGGGATACCCTGCAATGCCCATGTTTCTCGTACCGATGGATGCCCTTCAGACGGGTCAATATGCGAAACTTGCCGAAGACGGCACGCTGTCGTTCTAGAGCATTTCCGGCGATTTTTGAATCGCCTGAAATGCCCTAACTCATTGATTTTACCGCAAAGCCACGTTCGCGAATGAACCGATTCGCTTCGG
>Ga0316204_10008568_pt1 | contig 14105 bp, 13 predicted proteins | sample 6monrhotite_MG_2_FD_205661 | JGI IMG/M metagenome (GOLD analysis project Ga0316204, IMG submission 205661) | Microbial mat bacterial communities from mineral coupon in-situ incubated in ocean water Damariscotta River, Maine, United States -... | ecosystem: Environmental > Aquatic > Marine >...
TTATAGGGAGGTGCCAAATATCCTTGGCTTGCCAAAAATCACCCCTGATATGGTTGAAAAACCGTCAGTCAATATTGATGTTCGTTAAATATGGCTAGGTTTCGTCACTCAATGGTTTTCGTTGTTGTGCATAACCGTTACAATGTGTCCCATGTCTGGAAATACTTTTGGAAAACTTTTTACGGTTACTTCTTTTGGTGAGAGCCACGGCCTCGCTTTAGGGTGTATTGTTGACGGCTGCCCGCCAGGGCTAGAGTTGAGTGAGCAGGATCTGCAAGCTGACTTGGATCGTCGTAAACCGGGTACCTCGCGTTACACTACTCAGCGTCGTGAGCCTGATCAGGTGCGTATTCTCTCGGGTGTCTTTGAAGGTAAAACCACGGGCACGCCGATTGGACTGTTGATTGAGAATACGGATCAGCGCTCTAAGGATTATTCAGAAATATTGAATACCTTTCGCCCGGGGCATGCGGACTACACCTACCAACAGAAATATGGCATCCGTGATTATCGTGGTGGTGGTCGATCCTCTGCCCGTGAAACGGCGATGCGTGTTGCGGCGGGTGCAATCGCTAAGAAATACCTTAAGTATAAATTTGGTGTGGAGGTGCGGGGTTACCTGTCTCAGATTGGCCCTGTTAAGGTTGAGCTTGTTGATTGGGACGAGGTGCCTAACAACCCGTTCTTTGCCCCAGATGCGAGTAAAGTCCCCGAGCTGGAAGCCTATATGAACGCACTGCGTAAGAGTGGTGATTCCATCGGCGCTAAGGTTAACGTAGTCGCCTCGGGCGTGCCAGTGGGTTTAGGTGAGCCAATCTTTGATCGCCTAGATGCCGATTTAGCCCATGCCTTAATGAGTATTAATGCTGTAAAAGGGGTGGAGATTGGTGATGGTTTTGCCTGTGTTGAACAGCGAGGCAGTGAGCATCGTGATGAGCTGACCCCAGAGGGCTTTTTGAGTAATCACGCAGGTGGCGTGTTGGGGGGGATCACAACCGGCCAAGACCTTATCGCTAGCATTGCCTTAAAACCCACGTCCAGTATTCTTAATCCAGGACGTAGTATCAACAAACAGGGCGAGCCTATTGAAGTGGTAACCAAGGGGCGTCATGACCCTTGTGTGGGCATTCGTGCGACACCGATTGCCGAGGCGATGACGGCGATTGTGTTAATGGATCACCTACTACGCCATCGTGGCCAAAATGCCGATGTGTGTTCTGATACGCCTATCATCCCTGCGAGTGTTTAACGCTGCCCAAAGGGATGTCTAACCCTAAAACTCCCTCAGCCGGAGCGGTCCCATATTGGCGACTCTCCGGCTTTTATCTTTTCTATTTTGCGTCCATTGGTGCACTAGTACCTTATTGGGGGCCTTATCTCAAAAGTCTTGGTTTTAACCCTTCGGAAATCGGTGAACTGATGGCGATGGTGATGGCGACCAAGATTGTCTCACCCAATATCTGGGCGTGGATTGCCGATCACACAGGGCGACGTATGCAGCTTGTGAGGGCAGGGGCTTTCTTGGCGGTGCTCTGTTTTGCTGGGGTGTTTTGGGGTAATGACTATTGGTGGCTAATGGCGGTGATGTGCCTATTCAGCTTCTTTTGGAATGCCTGTCTGCCTCAATTTGAGGCTAATACGTTAAGTTATTTAGGTGATCAGCCTCATCGGTATAGTGCCATTCGTCTGTGGGGGTCTATTGGCTTTATCGTTGCTGTCATTGTTGTGGGGCCATTGCTAGCGCGTTACGGCCAGGCATGGATGCCGTGGGTGATGTTTGCCTTGATGAGTGCTATTTGGTTATCAAGTTTGGTGGTGCCTGAGCGGGTGGCTGCTCATCGTAGCATGGGGCATGAGCCGTTGAGTCAGGTCTTACTGAAGCCCGCTGTGATATCTCTACTGCTAGTCTGTTTTCTTAATCAGGCGAGCCACGGCCCCTTTTATACCTTTTATACGATCTATTTAGAGCAGGCGGGCTATGGTTCAACTTTAATCGGCTGGTTGTGGGCGCTGGGCGTAATAGCTGAGGTAGTGGTATTTATGCTGATGCATCGCTTAGTACCTTGCTTTGGCTTGCGTAATTTATTATTGGCTTCAATCTTTTTAACGGTGATTCGTTGGTGGATGATTGGTGCGTTTGTTGATTCATTAGTGCTGCTGGTGGTTGCGCAACTCCTGCATGCGGCAAGTTTTGGCATCTACCACGCTGTAGCGATACAGCTGATTCATCGCCATTTTGTCGGTAAGCATCAAGGGCGTGGTCAGGCGCTGTATACTAGTATCAGTTTTGGTTTGGGTGGTGTCGTAGGAGCACTCTATGCGGGTTATACCTGGGAGGGTTTAGGTGCTACCGCGAGTTTTACCATCGCCATGGCGCTTAGCATGGTGGCTTTTGTGATTGCTTGGTGGGGGATTCGTGAGCGTTAGCCTGTTGTTGAAGTAGTGTGATCATCGTTTTTGCGGCATTAGATAGGGTGCGCTGTCGGTGGATGACGATGCCGAGCTTTCGAGAAACGTGTATCCCGGCCACCTCAAAGCAGTGCAACTCATCATCTATTAAGGTTTGTGGTAACAAGCTCCAGCCAAGTCCAATCGAGACCAACATTTTGATGGTATCCAGATTGTTGGTGTTCATGGTTTTATGCAAGTCAATGCGTTGCTGCTGTAGCTGGCTTGCCAAGAGCTGAAAGGTGTTGGTCTCTTTGGTGGGGAGAATGGCGGTGTATTGGGTTAGCTGTTTTTCGGTTACCGTTCGCTGTGATGCAAAGGGGTGCTCCTTGTTGACCACAAAATAGAGTGGATCTTGCCAAATCTCATGTTGTAGCAAATGCTCTTGTGGTTGTAGTGGTAGGGTAACGACCCCCATCTCTAGTTTGCCTTGGTTGACCGCCTCGTAAACCGCTTCTGATTCCATAAATTGTAGATTCATCTCTACATCTGGGTAGTTATCATGGTATTGCTTAAGCAGCGTCGGCATGCGGTTTAGGCTAATGTGATGGCTGGTGCCTAGGCCAAGTTCGCCTGCAATTTCACCGGAAAGATTTTGGATTTCACGGCGGCTCTCTTCCACTTGGGTCATGATTTGGCGGGCGTGGGGCAATAGCGTTTGGCCGGATTCGGTGAGGCTTATTTTATGTCCGATTCGGTCAAATAGGCGGCACTCTAGCGCTTGCTCTAGGCTGGCGATACGTTTGCTGATGGCAGATTGGGTAAGAAAGAGGTGCTCCGCTGCCCGCGAAAATGAGGTGCATTCTGCTACAGTAATGAAGGCTTGTAGGTGGCTGGTCTGCATTCTGATTCCTTTTTGGAATAGTTTACATGATAAATAGTCGTTTGCGTAATGAGTAATATGAGCGTTAAACTCATCAAAACATCTCAACGAGGGCTGGAAGATGGCAGCAAAAACCTTATACGATAAATTATGGGACGCTCATGTGGTGCGTACCAGTGATGATGGTGCAACATTGATCTATATTGATCGTCAGCTGGTGCATGAGGTGACCTCACCACAGGCGTTTGAAGGGTTGCGTTTGGCTGACCGTAAGCCATGGCGCGTAGAGGCGAATTTAGCGACACCCGATCACAATGTACCGACGACTGATCGTAGTGGTGGAATTACCGATCCGATTGCTCGTATTCAAGTAGATACTTTGGATAGCAACTGTGATTATTTCGGTATCACTGAATTTAAGATGGATGATATTCGTCAGGGGATCGTTCATGTGGTGGGTCCCGAGCAGGGCGCAACACTACCCGGTATGACTGTGGTGTGCGGTGATTCGCATACCTCTACCCATGGTGCTTTTGGTGCATTGGCCCATGGCATTGGCACCTCTGAGGTTGAGCATGTTATGGCAACTCAGTGCCTGATTCAAAAGAAGTCTAAAAATCTACTGATCTCTGTTGATGGTCAGGTTGCTGACGGTGTTACAGCCAAGGATATTGTGCTGGCAATTATTGGTGAGATTGGCACCGCTGGTGGTACAGGCTATGCCATTGAGTTCGGTGGAGAGGCGATCATGTCGCTCTCTATGGAAGGTCGCATGACGGTTTGTAATATGGCGATTGAAGCGGGTGCTCGAGCAGGTATGATTGCTGTGGATCAGACGACACTTGACTATGTGAAGGGTCGTCCTTATGCACCAAAAGATGATCAATGGATAATGGCTGTTGAGGCGTGGCTAGATTTACATAGTGATGCGGATGCAGAATTTGACAAGGTGGTTCATTTGGATGCTACTGCGATCAAACCACAAGTCACCTGGGGAACGTCACCTGAGATGGTGATCGCTATTGATGGGGCGGTTCCAGACCCTGCTGACGAGGCGGATGCGGTGAAACGGACTGGTATGGAAGCGGCGCTTGAGTATATGGGGTTAGAGGCGAACACGCCGATCAATCAGGTGAAAATTGATCGCTCTTTTATTGGTTCTTGCACCAATTCACGGATTGAAGATTTGCGCGCAGCCGCGGGAGTGGCTAAAGGGCGTAAAGTGGCAGCGAGTGTTAAGCAGGCATTGGTTGTGCCTGGTTCTGGGCTGGTCAAACAGCAGGCAGAACAGGAAGGCTTGGATCAGATCTTTATCGAGGCGGGTTTTGAGTGGCGTGAGCCTGGGTGTTCAATGTGTCTAGCAATGAATGCTGATCGCTTGGAATCAGGAGAGCGTTGTGCTTCTACTTCCAATCGTAACTTTGAAGGCCGTCAAGGGCAGGGTGGACGTACCCATTTGGTGAGTCCTGAAATGGCAGCCGCAGCCGCCATTGCGGGTCATTTTATCAATGTAGCAGAGTTGTCATAAGCCAATTTCGTGAGGGTGATCAGGATGAATAAAGTTATTGCGCTAGCACTTTTAATTTTACTCCTTGGTGGCTGCTCGACCATGGAGGGTTTTGGAAAAGATATGAAAAAGCTGGGCGAAAAAATTGAAGAGACGGCCAGCGAAGCTACCAACTAAATTGAGGTTGAGTGATGGAAAAGTTTGTTAAATTATCGGGTGTTGCCGTGCCATTGGATCGCCCGAATGTGGATACCGATGCGATTATTCCTAAGCAGTTTTTAAAGTCGATTAAGCGTAGTGGCTTTGGCCCTAATCTGTTTGATGAGTGGCGCTACTTGGATCATGGCGAGCCGGGTATGGATAATAGCCATCGTCCATTGAATAGTGACTTTGTGTTGAATAAAGCGCGTTATCAAGGTGCTTCTGTATTGTTAGCGCGTGAAAATTTTGGTTGTGGCTCAAGCCGTGAACACGCGCCATGGGCTTTGGAAGATTTTGGCATTCGTTGCATTATTGCCCCGAGTTTTGCTGATATCTTCTTCAATAACTGCTTCAAGAATGGCATTTTGCCAATTGTACAGAACGAGTCGGTAGTTGACCGCATGTTCAAAGAGTGCGAGGCAACGGAAGGCTATCAGCTTACGGTTGACTTGGAAGCGCAAACGATTACCACGCCCAGTGGTGAGTCATTCAGTTTTGATGTTGATGGGTTTCGTAAACATTGCTTGTTGAATGGCCTGGATGATATTGGCCTGACGCTGCAGCATGTCAGCAACATAAAGGCCTATGAAGAGAAGCGCAAGGCCCAAGCGCCTTGGTTATTTGCATAAAAAAATCTAATTTTGTAATAGTAACGTTGAGTAGGTAAAGTGCGAACAGCGGTCGCCTAATATAGACGCTTTTTCCTTAGCAAACTTGATGTTGATAACGAGGTATAAAAATGAGCAAATTGATTGCGGTACTGCCCGGTGATGGCATTGGTCCTGAGATTACAGCCGAGGCGGTTAAGGTGCTTGAGGCACTGAAGGCAAATCATGGTCTGGATATTGAGATGGAAGAGGCGACCGTTGGTGGCGCCGGTTACGAGAAGCATGGTCATCCATTACCACCTGAAACTCTAGACCTTGCGAAAAAATCTGATGCTATCTTATTGGGTGCGGTAGGCGGCTATAAATGGGAATCACTGGATATCTCAGTGCGGCCAGAAAAAGGGCTACTGGGTTTACGTGCAGAGCTGAAGTTATTCTCGAATTTGCGTCCAGCGATCCTCTACCCTCAGTTGGCCGATGCCTCTACTTTGAAGCCAGAAGTGGTTTCAGGTTTGGATCTGATGATTGTGCGTGAATTGACGGGAGGCATCTATTTTGGTCAGCCACGAGGCATTCGACTATTAGATAGCGGTGAACGTCAAGGCTATAACACTTTAATCTATGCCGAGTCTGAGATTGAACGCATTGCGCGCTCTGCATTCGATATTGCCATGAAGCGTGACAAGCGCCTTTGCTCTGTGGATAAAGCGAACGTATTGGAGTGTACAGAGCTGTGGCGTGAAGTCGTTGACCGCGTTGCTAAAGAGTACCCAGAGGTTGCGGTAAGCCACATGTACGTGGATAACGCCGCGATGCAGTTGGTGCGCGCACCAAAGCAGTTCGATGTAATGGTCACCACAAATATGTTTGGCGATATTCTCTCTGATTGTGCTGCAATGTTGACGGGCTCGATTGGCATGTTGCCATCAGCCTCATTGGACGCCAACGGTAAGGGCATGTATGAGCCGATTCACGGTTCTGCACCTGATATCTCGGGACAAAATGTTGCAAATCCACTGGCAACCATCCTTTCCGCTGCGATGATGTTGCGCTATTCACTTGGCGAAGCGGTGCTTGCAGATAGCATTGAAGCTGCTGTGAACAAAGCGTTGGATGAAGGCTACCGAACGGGTGATATATATACCGATGGTATGAATAAGGTGTCCACATCGGAAATGGGCGATGCTATTGTCGCGAATCTCTGATTTTAGCTTGGCGATTTCAAGCAATGTTTTTAGTTTTTGTTGTGTTACACGCAGATTAGTTTGAGAGGAAAGAGTATGAAAAGGGTAGGTATCGTCGGTTGGCGAGGCATGGTGGGCTCGGTGCTCATGCAGCGTATGCAAGAAGAACGTGATTTTGATCACATCGAACCTATTTTTTTCTCAACCTCTCAGGTAGGTATTGCCGGCCCGGATGTGGGTAAGCAGAGCGCAATGTTGCAGGATGCTAATAATATTGATGCACTGAAGGCGATGGATGTGATTGTCACCTGCCAGGGTGGAGGGTACACCGAAGCGGTCTATCCTGAGCTACGTAAAGCTGGCTGGAGCGGTTATTGGATTGATGCTGCCTCTACACTACGTATGGATGATGAGGCGGTGATTATTCTTGATCCGGTGAATCAGAATGTTATCAAGCAGGCTTTGGTTGATGGCAAGAAGACCTTTGTTGGCGGTAATTGCACGGTAAGTCTTATGCTGATGGCCTTAGGTGGCTTATTTGAGCATGATTTGGTGGAGTGGATTTCACCGATGACCTACCAAGCTGCCTCCGGTGCTGGTGCGCAGAATATGCGTGAATTAATCAAACAGATGGGTGCGATTCATAGTGAAGTTGCCGATTTAGTTGACCAACCATCCAGCGGTATTCTTGAAATTGATAAAAAATTGTCGGAGTTTATGCGCAGTGAACAGTATCCCAAAGATCAATGGGGGGTTCCTCTGGGTGGTTCATTGATTCCTTGGCTGGATAGCCAGCTAGACAGTGGCCAGACTCGGGAAGAGTGGAAGGCGCAGGTGGAGACCAATAAAATTTTAGGCCGTTTTGATCGTCAAATTCCCATTGATGGTATCTGTGTGCGGGTTGGTGCGATGCGTTGTCACAGTCAAGCGTTGACCATCAAGATGAACAAAGATGTGCCATTGGATGAGATTTCGTCGATACTGGCCGAGGCGAACGATTGGGTTAAGGTGGTGCCCAATGATCGTCAGGTCTCCATGGAGGAGTTAACGCCTGCGGCGGTGACAGGCACACTTACGGTTCCCGTTGGACGTATGCGTAAATTAACCATGGGTAGTGACTACTTGTCAGCGTTTACGGTGGGTGATCAATTGCTATGGGGTGCTGCTGAACCATTGCGCCGTATGTTACGTATTTTGATAGAAGAATAAATAGCGTTTAAATGTTGACGCATTGTATTAAGTAATTTGATTTGGAGTGACGGTAACAATGACGGACAGCTATGGTGTCGCAGTAGTGGGGGCATCAAGTGCCGCGGGTGAGCTGGTTGTTGAACTATTGGCTGAAAGAGGTTTTCCTGTAGAGGCGCTTTATCTTTTGGACTCGGCAGAGTCTGCAGGTGGACGCCTAGAATTTAAAGGTAGCTACCATAGTGTAAAAGATGTGGCGAACTTTGACTTTTCACAGGTGAAAATTGCATTGTTTGTGGCGGGTGAAGTACTTGCTGCTGAATTTGCGCCCAAAGCAGCTAAATTTGGCTGCGTAGTCATTGATAACAGTGCTCAATTTCGTATGGATTCAGATGTACCTCTAGTCGTGCCTGAGGTGAATGTCTCTGCTATTGCCGATTATAGTGCGCGTAATATTATTGCTAGTCCAAGTAGCTCAGTGATACAAATGTTGGTTGCTTTAAAACCAATTTATGATGCGGTTGGTATTGAAAAAATTAATGTCTCTACTTATCAAGCCGTCTCAGAGGTAGGTACGTCAGGTGCGGAGACATTAGCTAGCCAGACTACCAGCCTGCTCAATATGACAGAGATAAAGAGCGGTGTATTTTCTAAGCAGATTGCATTTAATGTGGTACCACAGGTCGGTGAGGTTATGGAAAATGGCTACACCGTAGAGGAGCTGCGCTTAATCGCTGAAAGTCAAAAAATTCTTGAAGATAAAAATATTTCAATTACGCCTACAGCCGTATGGGTTCCCGTGTTTTTTTGTCATTCTGAATCTTTACACATTGAAACAAAAGAAAAAATTAGCGCTGAATCTGTGCGTGATATTTTTTCTAAAATCCCGAGTGTTGACGTCGTCGATGGCGACGAATCTTTTGATTTTCCTACTCCCGTAACTGAGGGTGCTGGCTCTGATCTTGTCCATATTGGGAGGATTCGTGAGGATATTTCTTCCGCAAAGGGTTTAAATCTTTGGATAGTAAGCGATAATGTACGTAAGGGAGCCGCACTTAACTGTGTGCAAATCGCGGAAAATCTGATAAAAAACTACGTTTAGGAATAAAGTAATAGCAGTGAGTGTCGAAGTATTGCATTAAGTATTACGACTATTCATTTGTGATAATAATCGAAAATTTCAGACTTGTAGCTCCAACTACACAACCATACCTAAAAGCAGGAAATGATAATGGTGAAGCGTAAACTAGCCACTCTAACGGCTTCATTGGCGTTGCTGATACCCGCTAGCGCTCTAGCGCTTGGGTTGGGTAACATTTCGATGAATTCAACGTTGGATCAAATTCTTAAGGCTGAAATATCAATTCAGTCAGCTACAGCAGAAGATTTGAAGGGGCTAACGGTAAACTTAGCCTCGGCGGCCATGTTTGCCCAATATGGAATTGAACGTCCAGCACTTTTAGATGAGCTGCAGTTTGAAGTCATACAGGGGGGAGATGGTAAGAACTACATTAAGCTCTCCTCGCTAAAACCAATTCGTGAGCCATTTTTAAACTTTCTAGTGGAAGCTCAGTGGCCAAATGGGCATGCCCTTCGCCAATTTACCGTCTTAGTTGATCCGCCAACTATGATGGAAAAAGTGCCTATGCAAGTAGCGCCGGTACGTGTTTCCAAACCAACGCCAGTTGCTAGGAGTGAGCGTGTTGCGGTTGAGCCTATGGCAAGTCGCAGAGCCGCTAGTAGCGCGATTCAGCCTTCGCTGACGGTTGATAGTGCAACAGGTGCAATTGAGTACGGACCTAGCAAAGCAAACGATACACTGTGGGGCATTGCTCAAGCGATGCGCGGTGATCATGATGCTACAATCCATCAAATGATGTTGGCGATCTTACGTGATAATCCTGATGCCTTTTATCGTGGCAATGTAAATAACCTCAAAATGGGCTACGTGTTACGGATCAATGATCCCGCTTCTATCACCGCTGTGAGCAGTACGGCTGCTCAGCGTGAAATTTCTCGTCAATATCAGGACTGGAAGAGTGGTAAAACTTCGCCAACGGCGACTTTGCCCGCGGCTGATGCCCCTACGACCCAAACTGATGCACAAGAACCAGAGAAATCCACACCTGCTCCAGCTTCTTCTATGGAGACGGGTGAATCTGCACAGCTGAAATTAGCGAGTGCCGGATCAGTAAATAATAGCAGGCAAGGTACCGCGAATGTTGAGGATACTGAAGGTTTAAGTGAGGCTCTGGCTTTAGCTAATGAGGGGTTGTTAGCTAATAAGCAGGAGACAGATGCGCTACAGGGGCGGCTCGTTAAATTGGAAGAGCAGATCCAAACGCTACAGCGTTTGGTTCAGCTTAAAGATAGTCAAATCGCATCTATTCAGGATAACGTGGAAAAACCCTCTCAGCCAGCTACAACAGCACCATCACAACCTGCTGCTGAAAGTCTATTTGATAGCCCTACCGTTTTGGGTTTGATTGCGCTGTTTGTTGTTTTGTTGGGTCTGCTAGGGTATCTATTGCTACAACGACGCAAACAAGCGGAGTATCAAGAGAGTATTCTTAGCCAATCTGCAGGGGCACCCGTTAGCGAACTATCGGCTAGTTCATTCGTGGGTTCAGGTGATACCAGCTCATTGTCAGGGCAGAATAAATCAGAAAGCTCTTTACTGACTGATTTTTCCAGTACGACAATGGAAGGGTTGCAAACGGATATCGGTGAAATTGATCCTATATCAGAAGCGGATGTTTATCTGGCGTATGGGCGCTATAGTCAGGCGGAAGAGATTATTCAAGACGCTTTGCAAAATGATAGTAGTCGTGAAGAGTACCATGTCAAGCTGCTGGAGATTCATCATGCCTCAGGTGAAAAGGAGAAATTCCTTGAGGCTGGGCAAAAATTCCACAGTACTTTGAATGGGAGTCAATCAAGTGATTCCTGGGATAAGGTCTGTGTTATGGGTCGAGAAATGCTACCGGGAAATGCCTTATTTGAAGGGTTCTCAGCAGGTGATGGCGATATCGATTCAACAGTGCAGGTTTTGGAAGAGGTTGAAGGATTAGAGTCTGAGCACATGGATGCTTTAGCTACATCAGGTGATAATACTGATTTTGATTTAGACTCAACGACAGGTAAATCAAGTAAAGAGGAGCTAGATAGTTTCGACTTTAACACAGCGGATGACCAGAATGAGGCGTTGACCCCTCAATCACTGGATGATTCTTTTGCCGATTTTGAAAATGAAAAGCTAGACTCTGTTGAGGCTAATGAGCCCGCCACTTCAGGGGATAGTAATGCTCTTGATTTTGAATTAGGCAGTATGGATGAGTTAAACACTGAAACGTCAGATGATGACACAAGTAAGCAGAAGCTTGATGATGAAATCTCTGAAAACTCACTCGACTTCGGTGCTAATTTATCTACTGAACAGGTTGGGGGTGCTGAAGATGCGCCGGTTGGAAAAACTGACAACTTACCGGCATCAGGAGATAGTGAATTGGATCTTACCAATTCACTTGATGAGATAGAAGGTGAGAGTGAGCAGAAAATCAGTGCAACTGGGGACGATGTTTCCTTAAATGACGATGATCTGCATGGTTTTAATTTTGATACCTTGGAAGAGTCAGCTGCCGATCATAAGAGTGTCGAGAACGATTTAGAGGATTTGGCGAACCAGTTAGATCAGGGGGCAACGTCAGATAAAGAAGCTAAGGATGATCTTGATCTAAGTGCGATCAACGATCTCGATGACGATGGTAGTGACTTTGACGATGATAATCCATTTGCGAACCTAGATGAGGTGGGTACTAAGTTAGACTTGGCACGTGCTTACGTCGATATGGGTGATAAAGAGGGTGCGCAAAGCATTATCGATGAGGTGATGCAGGAAGGTACGGATGAGCAGAAAGAGGAGGCGCAGACTCTTCTCAATCAAATTTGATTGTTCTGTTTATTTGAGGTCGATGGCCCGCAGGAGCAATGCTCTGCGGGCTTTATCATTTTTATAAGGTAGATAATTTACTTATGCATCCGGTAATACGAATTTTGGCCTTGTTACTAGGTGCATCGGTTGTAGTGTTAGGTGGTTGGCTTGAGTGGTTATTTGCATTAACCCTAACTGCGATTGGTTATTTTACGATAAAGACGGTTCAATTTCGTCTTGCAGCAAAGATGATGCTACGCTTGCGTTGGCTGCTGTTATCCCTGTTTATTATCTACCTATGGTTTACCCCTGGGGTTCCTCTTTGGCCTGAACTTTCTTCTTGGTCTCCTAGTCGAGAAGGAGTGATAATGGGGTTGCACAGAGTTGTTATCCTATTGTTGTTGGTAAGTGCTGTCAGTTTATTGCTGCAATCTACCCCGCGCACTCAAATGGTTGCAGCGCTACTCTGGTTGCTACACCCTTTGGTGCGGCTTGGCTTTCCCCATGAGCGCTTTGCTGTGCGCATTGTGTTAACTATGGAGGCGGTGGTTGAACTGCAAGAGATGGAGCGCCCCGTGCCAATTGCTACGCAGAGTTTATCCCAGCGTGTAGCGGCGGCATCAGCTCAGATGGTTGATTTATTTGATCAGGTCACGCAACATGCGCATTCGTTACCCTGTCATACCATTGAGGTTCCTATCTTGAAGCCTCCTAATTGGTTGCAATGGCTGCTGTTACTGATCATGTTTGGAGTTTTTTTGGTTTTATGAAATATGCAGCTCGAATTGAGTATGACGGCACCGCTTTTTGTGGGTGGCAGCGCCAAAATCACTCTCCAAGTGTGCAGGAGCATGTTGAAAAGGCACTCTCTAAAGTTGCTAATCATGCAATCGAGATTATTTGTGCGGGGCGTACCGATACAGGCGTGCATGGCGTTGGTCAGATTATCCATTTTAGTAGTGGTGCGGAGCGTACCCTCCGTTCATGGGTGATGGGGGGCAACGCTAATTTGCCTAAATCGATTTCGATTGTCTGGTTAAAACCGGTAAAAGATGATTTTCATGCGCGTTTTTCAGCGTTGAGTCGCTCTTACCGTTATGTTATTTGTAACCGGGAGGTGCGCCCAAGTTTCTTGGCTTGGCGGACCACCTGGGAGTATCGTCCGCTGGATGCAGAACGGATGCAGCAAGCCGCTCAATATTTAGTCGGTGAACATGACTTTTCCTCGTATCGTGCGGTGGCATGTCAAGCTAAAAGCCCTGTGCGTACCTTGCACCGTTTAGAGGTGTCTCGGCAGAATGAGATGGTGTTTATTGACGTGGAAGCCAACGCTTTTTTGCACCACATGGTACGCAATATTGCGGGTGTACTGATGACAATTGGTTGTGGTGAACAAGCGCCAATTTGGGCTAACGAAGTGCTGCAACATCGGGATCGTCGTCTGGGTGGTGTGACCGCTCACCCTTCCGGACTTTACTTTATGAGCGTAAAATATCCAGCAGAATTTGAAATACCGATAGTAAAAAATAGCTCATTGGTTTGGTAGGTCGATAGGAAATTATGACAACTCGCGTTAAAATATGCGGTATTACTCGTATTGAAGATGCTATTTGCGCTGCAAAGCAAGGCGCAGATGCCATTGGATTGGTGTTTTATGCGCCAAGCCCTCGAGCGGTTGGCATTCAGCAAGCGGCGAATATAGTCGCGGCTTTGCCTCCATTTGTGAGTACAGTAGGGCTGTTTGTCGACGCTGAAGTGTCGTTTGTGAATGAGGTGCTTACGGCCGTATCACTGGATCTATTGCAGTTTCATGGTGATGAAACGCCCGATTATTGTAGCCAATTCGAACGTCCCTACATGAAAGCGATACGAATGCGTGAGGATGTCTCTCTTGAAGCCTCTGTGTTGGTTTACGAGAACGCTAAGGCATTATTGTTAGATAGCTATCAACCTGGGGTACCAGGGGGGACAGGTTGCACCTTCGATTGGGGACGTATCCCAGAAAAAATGCAAAAGCCGATTGTGTTGGCAGGTGGACTTGATGCCAGTAATGTCTCACAAGCGGTTCAACAAACGTCCCCCTATGCAGTTGATGTCAGTGGTGGGGTTGAGGCAAGTAAAGGAATCAAAGATGCTGCAAAGATTGCAGCCTTTATCAATGAGGTAAAACGTGTCTGATAGTGTAAAGAGCTGGGCGGAACTGCCTGATCTACCG
>Ga0316204_10008569_pt1 | contig 14105 bp, 14 predicted proteins | sample 6monrhotite_MG_2_FD_205661 | JGI IMG/M metagenome (GOLD analysis project Ga0316204, IMG submission 205661) | Microbial mat bacterial communities from mineral coupon in-situ incubated in ocean water Damariscotta River, Maine, United States -... | ecosystem: Environmental > Aquatic > Marine >...
ATTTTAGGCAAATTAGGCCTAATGAACTGTTTGAAACTTACAAAGAAAACAACCATGTTTACACACATTAAAACATCCAAACAGAATAGAGTAATTGTAGCTGATTTAAGTAGAAAGCTTGAATTAGGAACTGAAAATATAATTGCAAGAATAGCATATGCTTACTCACTTTCAAAAGACAGAAGGTTGGAAATAAAAGATATAAAAGATGCAGGCGGGAAGGAATATCGAAGTACTGTTTTGTTTGGGAACAACCTTCCTTATTACATTGGCTTAGTTAGCACACATTACGGTATTTATAAGTCCGATAAAGATATTCCTAAATACATTAAGCTACACATTGATGATGGTTTGGAGTTGTTGGATGCGGAAGTAAAATCGAACCCGAATCTTTTAGGATTTGATTTTTTAGTAAAGAAAATTGATTTGGGACTTTCAGTACTAGTTTAATAAAATACCTTGAATTGACTATACCTGAAAAAATAGCTATAAGAGATTATCAGTCAGACGCATATAGCAACTGGGTTGATAATAACTTTTCCGGATTATTGGCAATGGCTACTGGTACTGGAAAGACAATTACAGCACTCAATATAGTTTTCCGTGAGTATGAGAATATGCGGAAAAGGAACCCCGATTATGCTAGTCATATTTTAATTCTGGTACCAACTCAACCATTGTTGGAACAATGGACTTCAGAGATTTACCCTTGGGGTCTAAATTCCGTTTACGAAGTAAGTGGGAAAACAGATTGGAAATCTCAGTTACAGACTTTGGCTAGTGATTTTGAATTTGGAATAGATTCAGAGTTTGTAATTATCGCCACTTATAGATCTTTCACCAATGAATATTTTCAGAATATTCTAAAAAGATTACCTAATGATACCATATTAATTGCTGATGAAGCCCATAACATTGGTCAGCTTAAAGTGAGGCAGTTATTAAGCAAGTTTCCATTTGATAGACGGATTGGGTTGTCAGCAACACCAAGAAGAATATATGATCCTGTAGGGACTGCTGAGATGGAAAATTTCTTTAATGATTCAGAGCCATACACTTTCAGTCTTTTTATGGATGAGGCTATTAAGCTTGGGAATTTATGTCAGTATGAATATTATCCTATACTTGTGGAATTGGAGCAAGATGAACTTGACCAATATGTTGATATTACTTTGAAAATAGTTCGATTTTCTTCAAAACAAGGAACGGATGATGAAAAACAAATTTTAGAGAAATTATTACTAAAGAGAAAAAGAATAGTTGATAAAGCAAAAGGAAAGCTGAAAGCTTTATCAATCATTATCGATGAATTAATAGATAAATATCAAAAAATTGAATATTGTTTCACATACGTTCCTCCAGGAGAATGGGAAGATGAAGAGACAGCAGTTGATAAAGAAAGCATTCGGATCATCAGACAAATGCAGAAAATGTTTGATCAGCGGATACCAAATATTCGAACACATGTGTACTTGGGAGAAACAAAAAATAGGAAACAAGTGCTTCAAGGCTTCGAGAATGGAGATATCGACGTATTGTTAGCAATTAATTGCTTAGATGAAGGAGTGAATGTACCTAGAACCGGAATTGGAATTTTTACATCTAGCACAGGAAACCCTCGCCAATTCATTCAAAGGAGAGGTAGGCTTCTAAGAAACCACATTGATAAAGATAGGGCGGTAATTTATGATATGGTTGTCATCCCAAAAATCAATTTAAAAAGCAAGGAAAAAGACTTTTCTGTTATTCAGAGGAACCTTGTTAAAAATGAACTCATGAGGGTGGGCTATTTTGCAAAACTTTCACAAAATTTCTATGATACCAAAAACGCACTTAATGAAGTGTGTGAGTTTTACCAACTAGACCTAGATACTATAATCTCAGAATTAGAAAGATGACAAGTAACGAACTATTTAATAAGCTATTGGAGGAGCCAGTCCTAATTGAGAAATATGGACTAAAAGAAAAACATTTGAAAAAAATCACCCTTACTACTAAGGGTGATTTGCAGATAATCGAGGCACTCAAATTAATCATTCAAGGTGTTGAATACGCAAACCCGAATGTTTCAATATATAAGCAAATTAAGACTCAATTTAATCTTAAGTAATGGCTTCAATAATTAATTCGATATCATTCAATAACTTTTTTAATTTCTACGGAGATTATAATCAGAATATGTATGAGTTTAACAGTGGGTTAAATGTAATTGTTGCTGATAATATGTCAGGAAAGACAAAAATATTTAGTGCTTTTTCATGGATTTTAAACGATGAGGTGATCGATTCGGACAAAGAAATTAATCAAATTGTAAAAGTTGAAAATTTTATGGTTCAGATGATTTCTGATAAGGCTAAATCCGAAACATCTTTAGACGATGATGTGAAGTGTGGAGTGCTCTTAAAATTTTCGGATGAAAATTTCGAATATGAAATTGAGAAGAGTATTACTGCAACTAAAATAAATGACGGCAGTGCTACTGATCTTCAAAATTGGGAGTGTATTCCAAATGAAGTTAACGTTTCCAAGAAAGATCTATCACGTTTTGATTTTATCCCTATTTATGATCAAGACGAAAAATTAGAAATTATCGACAAAGTTATTCGACGAGAGTTTAGGCAGTATTCTTTATTGCGAGGAGAAGCCGTAGATAGAATCCTTGATTTTAGTAATAAAAATAGCTTAAAAGCAGCCATTGATACTTTGGCAAACATTTCTAAAGTAGATACCCTTATAAAGCTTACTGAATATCTTGTTAATAGAGCAGATAAGGACCTCACTAATGAACGAAAAAGACACATAGGTGATAAGGAGAAGTTTGAACAAAAGGTTAAGGAGCGAGATGAGTTTAGGAAGCGACTAACAAGTCAAGAAAAGAACCTTAAAACAGAACAGCAGCAGCTAATCAAAGCTAAGGCAGAACGAGATGAATTGTTAAATCTCGTTTCCACAGCACAAGAAAGAGAAAAAATTCGAAGCCAGAGAAGTCTTGTAGAAAATGAGATTGAGGAAAAAGATTTACAACATTCGGAGCTTTTGAACACTATTCAAGATCATTTTTTCGACCCTCAATCGGCTTGGTTACTTTATAAAACAGGACATTACGAAGGAAATTTCAATAAGCTTCGGGATACTTACATCGAAGACCAGAAAGAAAAAAGAATTATTAATGAAGTGCGAAGCGGCGATCATTCCTTTCTTACCAAGCTACCCGAAGGCTCACCTGACTCCTTCTCTTTGAGAAAAATGTTGAAAGAAGAGAAGTGCTTTGTTTGTGGAAGAAGTGCAGATGAACATTCAGAACCGTGGAACCATATACAGAGTGTATTAAATGCGCATACGAAACCAAATAAACTTCACAAATCAAAACACAGCTTTAATGCTCTGCTAGATGCGTTAATGAGAAGTTCTAGTGCATTGTCTATTCAAATTGACAAAATCGAATCAGAGGTTAGTGAAACCAGGAAGAATGATGTAAAATATAGACAAGAAAAGAAAAAGCTCCGTTCAAGATACGACGATTATCGAAATGACCTATTGGGTTTAGGGGAAGTAGACGGGCATAAAGATACAAGTACAATTAATCAATTTGGTGGAGCAGAGAGAAGGGTCGAACGCCATGAAGCTAGCATTAAGGAAATAGAGAATAAAATCCATGATTTAAAAGCAGAATTAAAAGACAAGAACAATGAGATAAAAAGACTTTCATATCAAGACCTAAATATCGTTTTCGAAGAGCAGTTGTCAATTCTTACTGACATTGATAAAATGGCAAACAGAACTCGAATTAGGCTCATGGACGAGATTATTGAAAAGCTTGAGCAGAAATCTAATGAATATTACAAACTTTTGACTGAATCTAGTTCTGCAGATGGTGGTATTATAAGAATAAAGCGTCAGGCTGATGAGATTTTCAGTGTTGAACTTGAAGATAAAGATGGTAATAAACAGTATGGTTTATCAGAAGGGTTCCAACGTATGAAAAAGCTCGCAGTAATTATGGGAATTATTGCAAGCAAGGAAGATGGTCGATTAGGGTATCCACTAATTGCAGACGCCCCTTTATCTACATTTGGTAAGGGATTAATTGAGGGGTTTTTTCAGCAAGTTCCACAGGTATTTCATCAGTCAATAATTATGGTAAAAGACTTGTTTGATGGCACATCTGATGATAATTTGAATGATATAGGTAAAGAAGTATTACAGGAAATTAAAGCTTCCTCAGGAAGTATGCATTTAAATCTTATAGATAAAGGACAGTCACAGATTGAAAGGGAAACTAGTATTAAAAGATATTAATAAATATGGACGGACAGTATTGGCTTAAATATCTGAGAGAGCGAAGACCAAAATATGCCAAAAAGCATGTTTCTACACTTGAACGTTTTGCGAATAAGGGTAAAAGCAAAAGTGACTACAGTCAATTTGGACCTATTTATCAAATCTACATGTATGCCTTTATACTTGGTTTTCATCAAAGAGAAAGAATCCCTTTGCCTCATTCTCCAGAGGAAAGGATTACTTTTCTAGAAATCGGTAAGTGGCAACCTATTGAAACAGTAAATTACCTTCTGATGATTTTAATATCGCATGATCCCATTAGAGATGAAATAGGACTTGACTTGATTTCTTTGGAAGAAATGACTGATAGTGATGTTCAAGAGACGTTAAAGAATTTGATTAACATCATGGAAGAATATGCAAATGCAGGCTTTTCGATTCTTGAAGAACGATTTGAGTCAGATAAATATTACTTTCAAGAACCCTTTGCTTTTATGAGGCTTTTAAAAGAAATAGCTGATGGGAAGTTTCACTAAATACTATTGTTTTAATGAGATCATTTAATGAATTAACAGGCGATCCACTTGAACAATGGTTTAAGGAGTTATTTGTGGATGAATTAAACTTTGAAGATTACTACCCATCCTCAGGTCAAATTGCTCTCAACCAACTCAATCCAGAATTTGATGTGGGTCATCATTTGGAGGTAGATGGCATTATGCGAATTCATAAAACTTGCATATTGTTTGAATATACCGGACAAGGAGGCAATTTTAGGGATAAAATAAAAAAATTTATTCGAAGTGCTAATTTGTTTGTTCAGGATAAACATTTGAGTTTGAGAGATAAATTTAAATTGTTCAATATTCCTGATGATAGATTAGATGATTTTGAAGAAGTTGAGGATTGGAAGTTTGTATATTTTGGAGTACATGCGGAATTTGATTTGAGGGCCTACCGAAGGGCTGATTTTCCGGATGTACCCTATGTAAGAGATCGTTTATATATTTTTCAGCCGACTCAATTAGAATATATAAGGCAGCTCACAAACCTGATTGGGGTTTATGGAAAAAATGAATTGCTAGCCACCCTAGAATTTACCCCATCTAAACTTGGGGAAGCAGATGAAAATTTGAGACTTGATTTTATTAAGGCAGATAAAAAATATGTTGTTGGCAATGGGGATACTAAGGCAGATGTGTATTTGGTGAAATTCAAAATAGATCAACTGTTAAGAATGGCAAGGGTTTCTAGATATGAAGGTTTGCCATTTGTACTTGAAAGCGGTGATTCAAATGATAATTATCAAAGATTATTAGAAGACGAAAAGCTTCAGAACATTGCCAATAACTTTATTGATAATAACAAAAAGAAGACTTTTCCAAACACTATAACATTGGCATTGTCTAGCGAATGCCTAGAAATAGATGCTGCCAATAAACTTTCAATACCAAAAAAGTACAGTTCAATTGATATTATTGACGGACAGCATCGATTGTTTGGCTATACCCGTCAAGAGGTAGATCAACAGGTAAGGCAAGAAGCTGAAATTTTAGCAACCGCTCTTAAATTTAATACAACAGATCAGGCAGTTATCGCAAAAAATTCGGCTCGAGTATTTTGTGAAATAAATTCAACCCAAGCGAAGGTAAAGAAAGACCTTCTATACCTTATAAAATATGATATTTTAGGAGAAAGGAACTATTTAGCAGCAGCGGGCAAAGTAATTCTACAATGCGATAAAAGAGATAAGGTATTGGGAAGAATGTTCAGAATCAGTTCTCTTCGTAGAAAAAATCAACTCAATTTCCCTTGTATTAGTGTTGTTGAAATAATCGAAAAAGAAATAACCCTCTTGATAGAAGGATTAGGTGTAGACGATGTAAAAGCAGATGAAGCTCATGTAAAATTAGTTTTTGATTCACAAGATGATTTTCTAACTAATCCCGATAAATATGTAGAAGGAGCAATCATTTTGCTCGAAAGATATTTTAATCATGTTAGATCTGTATTCTCAAAAGATTGGGTGAAAGATGCTGAAACTCATTTATTAACAGAACCATATATAATGTCTATGGTACATTTTCTTCGGTACAGATTATTTAACTTGTCTGAAACTATGGAAGATATAGAAGCATCTTTACAAGACTTAAAGTCTAAAGTTGACTCAATTACAACACCGGCAGATTCACCTTCATTCCCACCTTCAAATAGCAGTATTCCAAACCCTTCAGAGGGGTATGAAGCCATTAGTGAATTTCTTGTCTCTTTAGTTAAAGAATCATGAAGCTAACAATAAGAGGAGCTATCATTAAGGTACTTAAATCTTTTGGCGGGCCAATGAGTGCAGAAGCAATATATTTAGATATTGAGAAAAATAATCTTTACAAGTTCAAAACAGATCAACGATTACATGTAGTTAAAACAAGAATAAGAAGAGATTGTGAAGACTTAGATTTTAAATCCGCAAGCCGTAAGAAGTATTTTCAGCTTTTGTCCGATGGAACCTATTGGCTCAAAGGAGTAGATATTCCTAAGGGGGTAGGCGCTCAAGTCAGAAGCACCTTGTCAGAGCTAAACGAAGAGTTGTATGAACAACACGAAACTTATCAATCAAATTTCAAGAAAAGTCTGTTGGCTACACTTATCAAACTCTCACCTACAGAATTTGAACTCTTTTGTAAAAACCTAATCGTTGCGTATGGGTTTATAAATGCTGAAGTTACGGCTGCTACTAATGATGGAGGAATTGATGGATTTGGAAACCTTAAGGTCGGCTTTACGGATTTGAAGGTAGCATTTGAATGCAAGAGATGGAGTAAAAATACAATTAACTATAAAGTGATAAGGTCTTTTCGAGGTTCTATACCTGACTTTTGTGTATACGGAATTTTCTTTACAACGTCAAATTATACCGAATCAGCAAAGAAGGAAACTGAAAAAGAAGATCGAAAACCAATTGTTCTGTTTAACGGAGAAGATATAGTTGACTTTATGATTGATAATGAATTTGGAGTTGGACTAGAGAAACGGATATCTGTTTGGACCAATCAGGTTGACTTAGTATTGTCAGAAGATGATTCAGACTTTTAAATGAGAGCTCATTTTTCTTAGGTCAAAAACAATATTTTTAAGTTTGTTAATTGTCGCATCAATATCTTCTTTGCCGTTAAACCTACCCAAACTAATTCTTAAAGAAGAATAAGCATGATCTTCTATTCTTCCCATAGCAGAAAGAACATGAGAAGGTTTTACTTCTGTTGAAGTACAAGCAGAACCATTGGAGATCATAATATCTTTTAACCCCACCATTACTGCATCTGCATCAGCACCCTCAAAACAAATATTACATGTGTTATAAATTCGTTGTTCTTTGCTTCCGTTAACGAAGGAATTAGGGATTAGCAACAATTCTTCCTCTAATTTATCTCGTAACATTTTAATTCTTTGAGCATCTGGTGCCATCTCATTTTGAGCAAGTTCAGCAGCTTTTCCAATACCAATAATTCCAGGAATGTTTAGTGTGCCACTTCTTAGTGTTCGCTCATGTCCACCTCCATGTATAATTGCTTCCAACTTAACTCTATTAGGTCGTTTACTTCTTATATACAAACCACCAATACCCTTTGGGCCGTATAGCTTATGTCCTGAGAAGGTAAGTAAATCAATATCTAATTCATTTACATTAACTGGAATTTTTCCAACTGCTTGAGTTGCATCTGTCATCATAAAAGAGCCATTTTGATGAGCTAATTCCGCAATTTGTTTAAGGGGTTGAATAACTCCTGTTTCATTATTTGCGAGCATTACGCAAACCAAGGCAGTTTTTTCATTTAATGCTTCTTGAAGCTCATTTAAGTTGATTAATCCTTCTTCATCTACTGATAAATAGCTAATACTGCAGCCCTTGTGTTCTAAGAAATCACATACATCTAATACCGCCTTGTGTTCTGATTTTAAAGTTATAATATGATTCTTCTCAGGATTATGAGAAATAATCCCTTTTAAAGCCAAATTAATCGCTTCGGTTGCTCCAGAAGTAAAAATAACTTCATGAGGATCTGAATCTATTAATGATGCAACTTGTGCTCGTGCTTCTTTGACTTTCTGTTTTATTCTAATTCCAAATTCATGATTACTTGCAGCATTACCATACTCTTCAGTTAAAAAAGGCATCATTGCTTCTAATACACGAGGATCAATTTTGGTAGTGGCGTTATTATCTAAGTAAATCATTATTTAGCATTCGAATTTTAAAGCAAAGTTATTCAGTCTTAAATTAAGCTAAAGTTATACAGTGTAAGAAATATGAATTATGCAATTGTAATGCCTTAATCACTCTCCCTTCAACCGCTTAATCACAGCCTCAGAAAGACCTGAAATCTTAGCAATTGTAGCAATAGCAATTCCTTCTTCCTTCATAGCCTTTGCCATTTCCGTTGCTTTTCTCTTTTCACCCTTCACTTCTCCAATTTCTTGAGCGGCCTTTTCATACCGCTTTCTTATCTCATAAGCAGGAACATACTTTAGGCTCTGTTCCAACTCTTCCATTACTCCATGGTCTAAAAAGCTGTAATATGATTTATCAGTTATAATGAGATGATCTAAAACAGGCACATTAATAATCTTACCCACTTGTATTAAGCGGTCGGTAATGTCTTTATCCGCATCGCTTGGTTTTAGCTCTCCACTTGGGTGATTGTGAACAATCATCAATTTAACCGTTCTTTTCTGCAAAGGGACAGAAAACACTTCCATAGGCTCAACAGGAGTAGAATTAACTGTACCCATGCTAACTAATTCTATGTTTAATACTCTATTGGCATTGTCTAAAGAAACCGTCCAAAAATGCTCTCTGTCTTGGTCAATTTTCTGTTCTCTCAGCAACACCTGCTGCATAATGCTAAACAAATCATCTGAGCAGAGAATCTTTATTTTTTGTTCATCAGGGAGCTGAATATTCATAGGAGTAAAATAAGACCATTTTTAGGAAATATCAAAGACCTATTAATAAAGGGTATTAACGTTTGTAGAGCTCCTTTCTTTAATTACAGCATAAGCTGTATATTTTTCACATTCAATTATATCTTTCATCTAGTAAAAAGAAATTCTAAGTTGTTCTAAACCCATTGCCTATTTTTAATAGGTAGTAGTCATATTGCTATCCACACAAATAATAAAATCTGCTTTCTTATGATTTTCTTTTAATAATTTATTTACGCTGTCTTGTGATACTGTTGAGATTGTGGCGAAATTCATGTCACTCCTTTCTTTTTTAAGATACCACAGAATTCCTTCATAATTATCAGAATGATAAGCGCCATTATAGTGTATGAACAGATGACCCTTGGTATAGTTTTTTAAAATAAAATATGCCATAGTAGCATCCTTTGTTGCTTGAGCCATGACTAATTCCGGACTGCCATGATCTCCCATCATCACAAGTATATTTTGGTAGGTGGGTAATTCGCTATTAAAAGGGATTGGTAATGGGGCAATCCATTCCTTTTCTTTAACTGAAAGCGAATCAAGTACCTTAAATCCTTTTTTGAAAACCAAATTGGCATATCTTCTAGGGATGTTAGTAGCAACAAACGGAAGTTGTTTGGCTTTGGCAAAATCTATCAGTGGAGCATAATCTGTTTTATAATTCGGCCACAGTCTCGCTAACGAATCTAGGCCTTTATAAGTAATACTATCTTTTAAATAATCATTTAATGCAATTTGATTATCAGCTTCAAACATTTCAGCTCCTAGAATAAGCTGTCTTGAGTTATTAAGGTCTGATGTGACTTCATATTGCAACCAATGAGAAATGGGATTGTTATGTAATTCTCCAAACAAAACAATGTCCTTCTTTGAAAGTGACTTAACCATCTTTTTGTAGGCTACTTTTTTTCCTTTAGAATTGTATATAACAAATGGCTTTTTTTGGCTAAAAGCAGTATTTGTGATTAGGAAAAGAACTAAAATTATTACTGACTTACCCATACTAGTTTTAATTAAACATAACACCCTTAATAAAAAGGTTAGGAGTAAAGAATACTTTCCTTGACCTCTAAACGAAAACTATTTCCAAATTTAACTATGTTTAATGGGCTTTAGAAAATTTTATAAACTTTCATCAAGGATCTACTAGATGTTTTTTATCTTATGTTGTACTGTTTATTTCTACATTCTTGAGTGGTTTATCTTTAGTCGTATGTCCGTTTCGAGCTATAAGTTTATTCATTGTTAATCCCTTTTCTCTTTTTCAAGGATAGTAATTGTTTAATGCTTGCTAAATGGGAGAATAAAACTATGGGGACTATTATGGCTGGAAGCCAGACAAATGGGAAGTAGATTACACCTATATTCGGTTGCTCAAATGCAAATTTTTGAAAAGGAGTTTGAGCACTTAAGGCTGCTATTGTCAATACATTAATAAGCAATCCTAGACAGATAAAATTCCAAAGTAGAAGTCCTTTATAATCAATTCTTTTTTTTATGAAGGTAAAATAGTAAATAATGGGAGCTGTAATGCCGGAAAGAATATCGAAATTGTATCCTTCAAAGGTCATAAGATAAGGTATTAAACCTTCTAAAAACATACCGTAAAGAACAATTTCAACAGGTACTCTTACAGTATGCAGCAAGGTTAGCCATTTCAGATTCAACGTATCCATAACTTCTTTCCCTCTTTTGCTGAGGAATATTATTAAAACAATAAGAATTCCAGGACCAAGTAAGAATACAAATCTTGGAGGAAAGGCATCCACATTTCTATAAAACCCAGATAGCCCTAAAATACTAACGATAAGCATCCAGAGAATAATTAAAAGGAGGTATTTCTTAATTTTTAAAGCCTTAAAGAGCAACCATATAGTAGCTAGAGTAGTTAGCATAAAACCAACTGTTCCAAAATGTGATATCTCAGTCATTTGATAAATTTTATAGTACAAATTTCTGATAAGAAATAAAAATATCACTTGACAAAAGGCAAGAAATGGAATGGGCTATAATTATTTTCGCAATCTACTTAATGTGCTGTCCGTAATACCTAAATACGAAGCAATATACTTTAAAGGAACATATTTTAATATTTCAGGTTTTGTTTTGGTAAAATTTAAGTACCTTTTTTCGGCAGTTTGGTTTATCATTGCATAATTACGCTTTTTAGAAGCCATAAATTCCCGAACTAAAATAGCTCGCCCGAAATCTCTGAAAGCAGGTTTGTTGTGAAATAATCTATTTAGTTGCTCATAGCTAATTCTGAATCCTCGACAATCGACAAGGGCCTCCATATATGTTTCAGAAGAGGTGCGATTGAAAAAAGAAGTAACTTCAAACACGATATTATTTTCACTGAAGAAATCGGTAGTTACTTCAGTGCCTTCTAAATCAAAAAGGTATGTACGTATAATTCCATGCTCCAAATAAATATAATCATCACTTATCTTTCCTTCTTGTATAGCAAACTCTCCCTTTTTTAATTTAACTAAAAGCATTAGCAACTTCTTGAGCTTCATCCTTAGTTATAGGGACAATGTCACGAATAAAGTTTATTAGAGAATTTTCTTTTTTGTTCATTAGAGATATTGCGGCTAATGTTTCATATACGAAATGTAGGTCAGTAAATGTAAATAGGTGCTTTCGTCTTATTTAATTACTTGGCTAAATTAAAAAAAGACACTCAGTTTAGCCCCAAGCGCCCTATATTTTTTATACGTCGTTGGCAATAGGTTATTTACTTTTCCTCATAAAATTTGCGCCATTCAGAAGTATCATAAATTAAATGAGATTCTTTTATAATCCCATCCTCAAGCCTGAACCACTCAGAAGCTAGATTCGACTCCAATCCAGGGATAGATGATTTAAATTCATAAAATGTAGCTACCCAATCTCCGTTTTCGGATGCATTAATAATATTTATTCCAGTTATTACAGCACCAATTTCTTGAGCCAATGTAATAAATTCTGCTTTAGAACTTAACTCCACCATAGGGTTTTTAAATTTGTAGTCCTCTGCTAGTAAATCCAATGATTCTTGAATTTGTCCAGGATTATTAAAACCGTTTAAAAACTTTTTTACAATTTCTTGATTTGTCATATTGTTAACTTTATTTTTTTGTGAATAATTACAAGCAGATAACATTCCTAGTATGAATAGGATTATAATATTAACTCTTTTCATAATCTAACTTTTTTAGTTTAAAATATATAATAGGACAAAGTTCAGAGATGTATTCACAATGTTTCTTGGTATAAACCAAGATTTCAAATCTTAACACGATTTATAAGCTTACTGAAATTGGTGGAGTCAATTCTTAAGTAAGAAGCTAGGTCCTTTTGAGGGATCATGTGTAATAAATAAGGGCTTCTTTTGACAAAAACATTAAATCGCTCTTCCATATTCAAAGCCATGATTTCATGTTGTCGTTGGATGACACCAGCTAAAAAGAGTTCAGTAGTTTTTCGAAATAGAGTTTCTATGTCTCTATGTTCTTTCATTAGTTCTTGGTGTTTAACGTAAGATATTCTGAGAAGTCTACTATTCGTTATTGTTTCTAAATAATATTTTGAAGGTGTTTGAGTAAAAAATGATTCAGGAATTCCACTAAAAGAGGGAGTATAAGCAAATGCTATGATATGTTCTTTGGTGTCATGTAAGTAGTAAGATTTTTGAATACCCTCTTCAACAAAGTAGAGGTATTTCTCAGTTTCGCCAGGGGTGGTCATGATATGTTTTTTCGGTAACTCAATTTTTTTCCATTGAGCAATATATTTATCTAATACGACTTCATCAATAGAATGAATTTTGGATAAAAACTTTTTCATCTATGGATATTATTTTTTCTTTTAAATAGGTCAAGGACTTTTTTTGACTGTTTAACATGTCTTTGTTCATGAGCAATAATAATGTCAAAGGCTGTTTCTAGATTGTAAACAATGTATCTATTTGCTGGCGAACATATTACGGTATTTTTTTTCAATAGTTCTTTAGAATTTCGTATTTCCTTTTTCAATTCCAATTGGTGCTCTGAAAAATGCTCTATAATTTTGACCGGTATCGGATTCAAATTTGGTTCCCAAATTGGGAATGTTTTCGTTTTTTTGGAAGATCTAGACTGTACAGATTGAAGTATTGTTTTTCCTAGAATCGAAGGGATAAAATTAAACTTAGAATAATAAGGGATGTTGCTATATCTCTTATTATTGAGCTTTTCTATTTCTCCGAAATAGCTTTCGTTGGTTATTATTAGGTGTTCTATATTTTGAGCAATGCTCCATGAATCTTGATTTGGTTTCCAATTAATTGCTAGTCCGGTTAAACGCCCAAATGAATTGACAGTTTCGTTAGTAATTTGATCAATTATTTTTTCCCAGTCAATATTATTCATTTAGATAAAGTAAGCAACAATTATAAGAACATAAGTGCCATATGTTTTGAGTTTGATTACTACCTCTTGCGGTCGATGTTTAACCAGTAGGGGGTAACTGAAAGTGACAAACTTTCCCATTGAGCTAAAACATAGTGTTTTGGGCTAATTTGTTAGTTCCTGTAAAGCCCAAATCATTGATTTGGCGATGTTAATTTCACTTCCTTAAAGTCCAATACCTTAATTCTGCCTTTTGTTGGAATCATATTTTGCCATATCCAATTATAATGTTCAACAATTATTTTAGCTTTAAGATGTGGTTTATCTCCAGTTGTATGAGCATTTTTTACAACTGTAATGTCGAAATCTTTTGTTAATGCTGATTGAATTGTAGCTTCCACACAAAAGTCGGTAGCAAACCCTGTAATAAATAACTCGGTGACATTAGATTTTTTTAGAATTGAA
>Ga0316204_10008570_pt1 | contig 14100 bp, 13 predicted proteins | sample 6monrhotite_MG_2_FD_205661 | JGI IMG/M metagenome (GOLD analysis project Ga0316204, IMG submission 205661) | Microbial mat bacterial communities from mineral coupon in-situ incubated in ocean water Damariscotta River, Maine, United States -... | ecosystem: Environmental > Aquatic > Marine >...
TTTAATGTGGGGTGAGGTTGCTAAGCTTCGGAAAAACTTTGTAAATCTGGTATAATCACCGGCCTTTTTAGCAGCGCTCATGTCTTAATGACGTTGCCGTATTTAAAAACAATTTTGAGGATCCACCGATTATGGCGACTCAGCAGCAGAACAAAAAGACCGCAGCCGCAAAAGTCAAGCTGGCCTTAACTGGCAAACAAGATGCAACTCAAGAACAAGTATCACCGGAAGTTGAAGAACGCCGCACGCGCTTAAAAGCCTTAATTATACTTGGCAAAGAACGCGGTTATTTAACGTTTGCCGAAATTAACGACCACTTGCCCGAAATGCTCGAAGTAGAGCAGATAGAAGGCGTGGTGAGTATGATTAACGACATGGGCATTAGCGTGCATGATCAAGCGCCCGATGTTGAAAATCAGATCATGTCCGAATCGACTCCTGCGGTGGCTGACGAAGATGCCGTCGCTGAAGCCGAAGCTGCGCTATCTACGGTGGATTCCGACTTTGGTCGCACCACCGATCCAGTACGCATGTATATGCGCGAAATGGGGACGGTTGGCCTGCTGACTCGTGCTGACGAAATTGTTATCGCTAAGCGTATTGAAGAAGGCCTGAAACATATGATTCAGGCAATTTCTGCGTGCCCAGCGACCATCGCTGAAATCCTAGCGCTAGCCGACAAAGTAACTAAAGATGAAATGCGCATCGATGAAGTCATCGATGGGTTTATCGAGTCGGAAGAAGAGGCTGCAGCAACACCCGCAGCCCCAGCCCCAGCTAACCAACAAGAAGATGCAGGAGAGGTTGAAGAAGAGACTGAGGATGAAGACGAGGAAGAGGAAGACCTAGAGGCTGTTGCTGCCGCCAATCTTGCTCAACTTAAAGAAGATGGCTTGATTCGTTTCGCAATGATTGCCGAGTCTTTCACTAAGCTGGGCGCGGCTTATGAAAAGTTTGGTTATCGCAGCCCTGAATACGATGCACATCAAGCAAAAATCTCAGAAGACCTGATGGAATTTCGTTTCTCGGCCAAGCAAGTAGATGCTCTGTGCAACATAATGCGTGGTTTGGTGGAAGAAGTGCGTAGTTATGAGCGCAGCATTCAAGAGCTGTGTGTAATAAAAGCGCGTATGCCTCGTCCGCACTTTATTAAAGTTTTTCCTCAGAACGAAGATAATCTTGAATGGGTGCTTCATGAAGTTGCTGCTAAAAAACCGTATAGTGAGACATTGTCACGCTATCAGGCTGCTATCATCGATCAGCAGACCAAGATGAATGCGCTGCAGCAACGTGTTGGCATTCCAATTAAAGACTTGAAATACATCAACAAACAAATGACTAACGGCGAAGCCAAGGCTCGCCGCGCCAAACGTGACATGATTGAGGCTAACTTGCGTCTGGTTATTTCAATCGCGAAAAAATATACCAACCGTGGTTTGCAATTTCTCGACTTGATTCAAGAAGGCAATATTGGTTTGATGAAGGCCGTGGATAAATTTGAATATCGTCGCGGTTACAAATTTTCGACCTATGCAACTTGGTGGATACGTCAGGCGATTACTCGCTCTATCGCAGATCAGGCGCGCACCATCCGTATTCCGGTGCACATGATTGAGACTATTAACAAGATGAATCGCATTTCGCGCCAAATTCTGCAAGAGACAGGCTTTGAAGCTGATGCGCCGACCTTGGCTGTTAAAATGGAAATGCCGGAAGATAAAATCCGCAAAATTTTGAAGATCGCAAAAGAACCTATTTCAATGGAAACGCCCGTGGGCGATGATGACGATTCGCACTTAGGCGATTTTATTGAGGATGGAAACTCTTTGGCTCCCGTAGAGGCTGCGGTTTATGATAGTCTTCGAAATGTGACTAAGGATATTTTGGATTCACTTACAGCACGTGAAGCTAAAGTATTACGCATGCGCTTCGGTATCGAAATGAACACCGATCATACGCTAGAGGAGGTAGGCAAGCAGTTTGATGTCACTCGCGAGCGTATTCGTCAGATCGAAGCCAAAGCGCTACGCAAGTTGCGTCATCCGTCTCGTTCGGAGAAGCTCAAAAGCTTCCTGGACGGCGACGAGTAACTTTTTTCGGGCCGTTAGCTCAGTTGGTTAGAGCAGAGGACTCATAATCCTTTGGTCCGCGGTTCGAGTCCGCGACGGCCCACCAATAACGAAGGCTCGCAGCAATGCGGGCCTTTTGTTTTACATATCAGATTGATATTGTAAAATCACATCACTTTGTGAGGCTGTGCTATGAATGAAGAACAAACCGTACTCGAATTTTTTTCACAAGATGAGAATCTGTCTTTAGCTTTGATTGCTGCAGAGCACTTGGATAGCATTCGCCTGAAGCACAACAACCGCTTCTGGAATGCTTTGCAAGAACGCCTTGGTGCATGGTTGATTCAAGAAGCTCAGCCTTGGCACAGCGAAATCACAGAAGACCGCAACACGGAAGACATGCTTGTAGGGATAAATTTACAACCTTTCGCCGAACAACGTTCATTTCTGCGGCCATTTATGGAGCAACAGCTAATTGGCGACAGTTACCGTATTTACTACGGTCTAATGTGGAATGCTCAGCCTGAACCAGCACAAAAGAATTTACCTGCTATAGAGACTTTACGTCTGTGCTTAGAGGGGGCTGGATTTAAACAGAGCGACAGCTTTCTCGCTTGGCAATGGTCTCCTTGGTATCCACGTCGCAAAGATTTTTTGCTGCGCGTATCAAGCGAGCAAGACAAATTGTTAAGCGAAGCAATGCTGCCTTGGGAGGCGCTGCTTCAACAATATGGAAACGAGTTGAGTGCTGCTAATGTCGCACTAAACGAAGTGCCACCAAGCGCCGCAATTTCATTGGATCAATTGCATAGTAAGACGAAGAATTAAGCTAGGAGGGGGTACACCCCTTCAATACTTCATGTTCCAAGTAGGGCAACTTGAAAGCCTATATTATTTTTGAGGTAGCCGTAAAGCCGGAGCTAAGTATAGATTATGTAGATTAAGCTTCAGGTCTTTCCGCATCTGCCTTTTCTTCCTGTTTTGGCTTATTGAGGAAAAATAGTGCCATAGTATGAAATAGAGGCGTTGGACAAATTAGTCTCGAACAGATCTTAGCAATAAATGCCGCAGCCATAAGTGGTAATATCATTTCGTGGTTCTCGGTCATTTCAATCACGATGACGAAAGCGGTAATTGGAGCCTGAGTCACTCCAGCAAAATAGGCAACCATACCCAAAATAATGGTTGCACCAGCGGGCACGGAAGTCACAAACTGCGCTAAGTTGGCACCGAGTCCTGCACCGGCAGACAATGTAGGGGCCATAATTCCACCTGGGATCCCGCTGACATAGGAAACAAGAGAAGCAAGCAGCTTCAAAATGCCGAAGCTCTCTGGCAGTGCCGCATTACCGTCGAGCAAAGACTTGGCTTCACTATAGCCACTGCCGTAAGTTGAATTACCCGATGCAAGTCCGATCAATGCAAGCACCAAGCCACAAGCAGCCGCAAACTTAACTGGCTCGGCTTTCATCCATGTGCCCAATTTACCCGCAATACCTTTATTGGCCTCAATTAATATACGGCTGAAAGCCCCTCCGAGCAAACCACCAAGAATGCCGCACAGAACCACGACGCTCCATTCTTTGCCGAATGCAAGTGACTCCGAAGTGTGTCCAAAGTAAGAGTAGTTACCAAGCAGAGCTAGCGAAGTAATACCTGCAATAATAACCGTCATCAATATAGTCGAGCTATTGTGTTCCTCAAATGATCGGCTCATCTCTTCAATAGCAAAAACGATTCCTGCCAGTGGGGTGTTAAAAGCGGCAGCAACTCCTGCTGCACCTCCAGCAAGGATTAAGCCCTTTTCAACATCGTGGCGTGGAAAACGGGCTAGACTGCCCAGTTTATGCATAATTGATGCACCAATTTGAACAGTTGGGCCTTCACGTCCTACTGACGCACCGCAGAACAAACCCATAATGGTAAGCATGATTTTGCCAATGGTTACACGCAAGGAAAGCATTTGCTCACGAACCTCATGCGACTCATTAGGATCAAGTGCCGCAATTGTTTGCGGAATGCCGCTGCCCTGAGCGCCAGGAAAATACCTTCGGGTGATATATACGATAGCTGCGAATCCAGCTGGGATGACGATTAGAGGAAGATAGGGTGAGATAGCAACGATTTGATGGAAACCAGTGTTGGCGCGTTCGCACGCAACTGCGAATAAAATAGCAATCAAGCCGACACTGATTGCCCCACTCCAGAATATGAGTCGGCGCTTCCAATCTAAAATCAAAACTTACTCCTATGCACTTTGGTTCCAGGTTTTTTTATTTACTAAATTTAAGAATACTGTGGCAACATCTAAAATATCATGTTTTCACTGAGGTATTACTTAAGCATTCCTTCATCGGCAAAAGAAATATTCCTGAATAACAATTTTGCACACACGACTAAGAAAATTGATGCTTATAGCAAGCTTACGTAAGCATATCACACGTACCTCGTTCATTAAGACTATGTGCGTGCTCTATAGATGAATTGTTTCTGGCTTTTGTCGAGCGCGACGCACATAGCTGCTAGAGACATTATTCATAATTTCCCTATCACTGGGCTCAGATATTCTCTGCGGCAGCCAACAGCATGCGAGAAAATACCTCGTCAATAATGACGCAATTATTATTACATCAAACTGCTTCTGGTCACATGAATTTCGTTGTTGGAACTCGTTAGTGAAGGATTCTGATTAGTGATCGTTTATGCCTTTCGCATGAATGCAATTTGTTACTTGACCCGTTAGATAACGAGTGTGGGAAGCGTGCTTGCCTCCCTATTAACCTGATCAATGCCATTTACATAGGACTTCGTGGCATCGCCAAGTGCATCGTCAAATTTGCTCATGATTTCTATTCTTATGAATTTTTCTCCAACCTCAAAAGTGTAAGCACAAGTTCTCTCACCACTTGTTTGTGTTCAGCATTGAGCAGGTTGATGTTGCTGATAAGTTCAATATCCGGTGAGTTGTAGTATGCACGATCTGACTCGATGATATGTGTGCCTGCGTGTTTATCATCGCCGAAACGCAGCCATTCCGTAGATACACCCAACCATGCGGCAAGCAAACGCAATTTATCTTGGGTGGGTATAGATTCACCCATCAGCCATTTTCTGGCCGCATGCGTGCTGATGGCTTTTCCGGTGTAGCGGCGGTTGAATTCACGTGCAAAAACCGTCGGGCTGGCAATATTGATTTTTGCGTCTTTAAGCGCTTTTGCCAAGCGCTGGCTAAACGCGTCCCTTTCAGAGATAGTTTTCATGCTCTCAAACTACCAACCAGCATTTATACTATCAGTTGTTATTATTTGTAACTAATAGTAACATTCATATAATATGTGTGGCACTACACATATTCAAAGAATTAATATTACTACTATCAATCTCTGTTAAAGGGAACTACTACTTGTCTTAGGTATCTCATGTGCACTTCAATAAGAAAGGACTCAAAATGGAAAAATTCGATAAACAAATGGCAATTGATGTAATCGAAGATGCGCTCACCTGCATAGACACCCCACATGAATGCGGATTAGCCATTGGACTTTGCGGTGCTTTTTACATGAGCGGTTTAATCAGCAAAAAAGAATGGACAGCGTTTTTAAGACGCATTCCAGCGGATTCATATTTGCCTAACAGCGATGAAATAAGTACATCCGATGATGTGAGAAAAGGAATTACTGGTCGCTTGCTGAATTAAGCAAAAATCTCACTAAATATGCTAGCGTTATACCCAGCATACAAATTAAAAACAATGGTTTTGTCCAGATTTACACGCTCTCCACCGTTGAAATACATGACGGCGTTCTACTAAGTCCTAAAAAGTAGCACAGGTGGTGAAGTTATTAGATTAAATCAGGATAGTACACTTAGTGCCATAATGCGTGCTTGGCGTACTTTTTCAGGAATGAGATTTTGGTCACTACAAGCGCGCGCAATCTCTCCTGCATTTACACTCCTCGCCGCTTGAGCACAACGCAATAAATAAGCACTTTGAGGATATTTATCATTCTCATGTCCGCTACGCCCACGTGCATCTGATTCACAGGCTTGTAAAATAAGCGGATAACGTTCTGGTTTTCGCCACAGGTCGCAACTATCAAATTGTTTGACGATAGTCTCGGGACGCAATTCTTTAGCGCGATGGATATTGCTATGATGACGAGCAACATGAAGCGCTAAGTCGCGGTATTTGCTAGGCACATGTAAACGTTCACAAAACCCTTTTAGTAAATCCACGCTACGCATTTCATGACCAATATGGCGCGGCAGGATATTAGCTGGCGTAGTGGCTTTACCAAAGTCATGCCCTAGCGCAGCAAAACGCACTTCTAAGACATAATCATGTTTTGCTGTGTCATCCAGCACCAACATGGTGTGAATGCCGGAATCAATTTCAGGATGATATTTCTCCGTCTGCGGCACGCCAAACAGCGCATCAACTTCTGGCAGGATTTTCTGCAATGCACCGCAATTGCGTAGCGTTGCGAAAAAACGTGAGGGGTGTTTTTCCATCAAAGCGCGAGCTAATTCCTGCCATACCCGCTCGGGGATGAGGGCATCCACTTCCCCATTGTCCACCATTGCTTGCATCAGTGAGAGGGTCTCAGGTGCGATACTAAATCCAAACCGAGCAACAAATCGTGCTGCACGCAAGATGCGCACTGGATCTTCAGCGAAGGCATCGCTCACGTGGCGCAGCACGCCCGCTTTCAGGTCAGCCTGCCCACCATAGGGGTCAATGAGATTGCCGTCTATATCCTGTGCAATGGCATTGATGGTAAAATCACGGCGCAGTAGGTCTTGCTCAAGCGTTACATCAGGTGATGCGTACACCGAAAAGCCTTTATAGCCCTGCGCCACTTTTCGCTCGGTACGAGCTAGTGCATATTCCTCGTGAGTGTTGGGATGCAAAAACACCGGGAAGTCATTACCTACTGGCTTGAAGCCCTGTGCAGCCATCTGTTCTGGCGTACTGCCGACCACAACCCAGTCGTGATCTTGTACTGGCATACCGAGTAACTGATCACGAACTGCACCGCCGACGCAATATGTGGCGCTAGCCAAAATACACCCTCCATTTTTGATGTTGAAAGGGAATTAACGCTCTAAATGAAAAGGATTTGGTTATGCAAATGGAAATATAGCATTTTGCATTCAAGATCCTATTTCTCATCTAGTACTCACTTTTCTAAAGTCAGAATCTTTGCCCTTGATAATACCAAGGCGCTCTTTAAGAGAGATTGTTGGTTGGCCAAATAACCATGAGTAATACACTGTATTACTCATTACTTTTTTCACATAATCACGTGTTTCGTCAAAGGGAATGGTTTCAGCATAAATAGCGCCTTCCATCGATTTTTTGCCACGCCATTGTTTCGCCCTTCCAGGCCCAGCGTTGTACGCAGCAGATGCCATGACTGCATTATTGTCGAACGATGAAAGCACATTCTTCATGTAGTAGGTACCAAGTCTCAGGTTCATTTCGGTGTCGTGAATCATTGCTTTACGATAATGACGTATGCCCATTTTTTTAGCGATCCATTTTGCTGTTGCGGGCATAATCTGCATTAACCCTGCCGCACCAGCATTAGATTTTGCGTGGGTAACAAAGCGGCTTTCCTGACGCATCAGACCATACACCCACGCCTCTTCTAAATCATGTTCTCGCAAACGCCTCTGCAAGTGATCACGATACGGTGCAGGAAAGCTCAGATTTACATCATGCATAGTTGCCGTTCTATCAGCCGCATTGATAGAACGATCATACATTGAGTTGCGTCGTGCTAATTCCGCCGCCACCAACAATAGGTTGTCATCAAAATTTCGTGTCGTCCAAATCCACTCTCTAGCAGCCTCTGTACGTAAATTCATACGATAAAGCGCTAATGTGCGCTGTATTCCCGGCAGGGACTGAAGCAAATAAATATCTTCCCTACTAGCCTGAAAACTTGGCGTAGTAAAACCTCGTGCAGGCTCCAAGCCAAGTTCATCCGCAGCAAGTAGTCCATAAAAATTACGCTTATGGCTCACTTCTGTTAATAGGGACTTGGCATCAGAGATAAAGCCCAGATTTTTAAGCGCACGCGCTTTCCAATAGCGCCAAGTGTCAGTATTTTGCTGCTGTGGCGACATGGCAATAATACTTTTCCATACCTCATGCCAGTCTTGTTTTCGCAAGGCTGCACGGGCACGCCAAGCCGATTGTTTTGCACTTAGTGGACTGCCTCCCGCTGATCGATACCAGTCTAAAGCACGCGGATTCAATGAACGCGCCGCCCGATAGGCCAATGATCCATAAAAATACTGCTGTTCAGCTTTTGAGAAATGCCGTGAAATCTTTTTCCACTGCACATAGGCCAAATGGGTAGACTGCCTAGCCAGACGACTTAAGGCAAACAGTGCAACTAAACGCCGCGCATCACTATTAAACTGAGCTCTACGCAAATAGCGTCGTGGATTTGAAGCGGCCTTGCGCAATGCAGAAGTAGGAAAAGCATATCTTCTGGGTAACTTTTTTGCCAACTTTTTGACCAAGGATACATTACCGTCTTCCAAAGACAAACGAATACGTGCCCATATATCTTGAGAATTAATCACATGTTTAGCGATGGCGACTGTAAAAAGCGTGGTGCAACTCTGAGGCTCTTTGCTTGAACTAAACCACAACTTGCGCGCTGCTTCTAAAGCAGCGGATTCGTCAGTTAATTGACGCAGTTGCAAAGCATAACAATCAAGTTCAGCATCATGCGTGATCAATCGAGGGAATTCACTGGCAAATTCATTCCAGCGTTGCTGCTTACCCAGATATTTTAACCAGTCGCCTCGAAATTGATCAATTACAGGCGTATCTTGAACTCGCGCTAAAAACTGTTTTATGGAAGTCGTGTCTTTTTCATCCCAATGCATGCGCAATTGGTAATTGGTAATATAGGGCTCTAAGGGGCTGTTTTTTAAACGCTCGGCCACCCGATCCAGCTGAATCGCGTCACCACGGCGAAACGCATCACGAGCGGCAAGAAAATCATCATCTTGATTCGCTATCGCCACCGAGGAAAAAAAGAGCAATAAAAAAAACACAAACCTCATGCGAAAATATCCTGATAAAACTAACGGAAAGGATAACACACGCAACACGCGGCAATACCATACTGAGGCCGCAGCTATGTCTGCATATCTCGTAAACGCTGAAGAACTTGCTCGATCTCCGCAAATAATGGCCTAACACTGGGTATGTCATGTTCACAATTCACCTGTAGTTCAGCCAACTCGACCAATATGGCTTGTGACACTGCATCGCTAGCATCCTTGCGACAATACATCAGTAACTCTTGCAACAAACATGCAAAAGCGCGGGCTTCTACACTTTGCAAAGCTAAAGCATGGCGTTCATCTGCAAATTTCAGAAAAGAAGCCGCGCCGAAATCACCTAACAAGGCATGGCCCGTATTATTATATAAAATATTGTGCGCATATAAATCACCATGCATAAGTCCACGCTCATGCAAATGATGTACAACTGAAGCAACTCCTAAAGCAATGCGCAAAATCATGTCGAGCGTAAACATCGTATTCCTACTGTAGATATCACGTGTACATGAATCCAAACTAGGTGGCCCAGCCAAATTTCGAAATTCCGCATCAATTAATGCCATAACAAATCCATTCACGCCTAGTGGATGGTTATTAATTTTACCGTGTACAGCGATCATATTAGGATGAGTGCCAGCACCGACACATGCTGCCATCTCACTGCTTGGCAAACCATCGCTGGTTAAGGCGCCCTTAAACAACTTTACCGCTACCTGCTGCGCGTCTTTTCCTAGCCACACTGCTTGATGAATCACACCAGAAGCACCTTCACCTAATCGCTGCTGAATTTGTAATTCTTCCCAGTTAATACTCGTGATTGCTATGTTGTTCTGTGCGGCGTTTTCAATGTCGGCACAAAATGGATTGTCTGCATAGGCTAACCAGCTAAGGCGCGGTAAGTTAAATATGCATGGTGGTAGACGAGCGAAGCGGTTCGCCGAAATGCGCAGCAACTCCAATTTAGTGCAGTTGGCCAATTCTTCAGGCAGGTCTTGCAACTGATTTCCTGCCAGCATCAATTTCCGTAATTGTGTACAACGGCCTATTTCTGCGGGTAATTCTATGATCTGATTGTCCGTGAGAATAAGCCATTGCAACGCAGCAGGTAACGCTATGGCAGGCACCGTATGAATGCGATTAGCTTTGAAGCCGAGCATGCTGAGCTGCGGGCACTGCCCCAACACTTCTGGCAAACAGGTAAATAAATTATTGGAACAAAACACCAAGCGTAGCTTATGCAAACGCGGCAAATCATCCGGTAACGCAGATAAGCAGTTTCCGGAAAGATCGAGAATTTCCAGCGTATCGGCAAGCTCAAAAATTTCTTCGGGAAAGCTTTCTAAGTCGCATGACAAACTCAAGCGCTTAATGCCAGCTAATTCTCCAGATCGGAGCTGTTCAAGGGTGTGCATATAAAAATATTTCTTTGAAATTATAGCTATTTAATTAAATTCTGGTTCAGATGTAGCTTATTCTCTATTAAATCGCTCAATCGCTTCTTTCATCGCTTGCACCTCAGGACTTAGGGTTTGCTTAGACGATGGAGATGCTTTCGGCGACGATGAATGAATAACTTGTTCTTTGACCGACGTTGACCTGCGATTTACCTTCCGTGGAACATTTTGAATTTTGGGCTTTTGCTTAACTCTTGGCTTATGTTGGACCTTTGGAACATGGTTAACCATTGCCCGTGCTTCATTTGATTCAACAGCCTCCGTTGTAACAACACCACTTGCAGGAGGCAATAATTGTGTAGCCAACGTCGGAAAGATTTTCATCTTCAGTTGCAATGGCGTAATGTTTTTTATAATCAAGGCTAGTTGCTCGTCTTGTTTCATGAGCTTTTCCTTGAGCAGGCTCATTTTGCTTGATGCGACCGTGGCACTCATTTTAAGTTTTTTCAATTCAAGCGTGCTTGCAGATAAGTTTGCCTTTAGACTTTTAACTGTAGCCTCATGTTTGTCCAACTGCTTCTGTGTGGACTGATTCCCCATAAAAGCAAACACTGCAAGCATCCCCCCCAGCACAGCTACCACTGGCGTAAAACCCAGTATCGTAAAATGCAGCACAGCCTTCAGCCTCATACGCAGCAATTCTTGCTTGGTGGGCGTACCCCCGTCTGAAACCTTAGCGCCAGCAGTCTGCTTGTTATCTGATGCAGGGTTTTCTTCGTCTTGCTGTGAATTGGACATAATTACTTCCTATATCAAATAAATTTTGGGTAACCGTAGTCACTTTGATGCCACTATAATACAGCAGGGCTTCAGACCACGATTAAGTATGCAACTATTCATGAGTTGTAAACGACATCTTGATATGCACAACATAGGGGAGAGAATGCTTAATGAGTCTCATCTTAGTTAACAAAAATGAGCTTGTCGTTGGCATGCCGACTCCATGGCCTATATTTGATTGGGAAAACAACCCTTTGTTAGAGGCCGGTGAGCTTATTCGAGATGAAGATCACAAGCTTTCCTTGCTTTCAAACGGTGCTTGCCATGAATTAGTCTGGGAAACACCCAAAAACGTAGCAGATGAATCAAGAGCAGTAGGCGAAAAAACTGAAGGCAATACAACACAACAACAGTTTACTTTTGACGATATGAAGCTGAGGGTGGAGGATAAGCTGCAACTGGAGCCGCCTCCACAACTCAGTAAGGAACGCTTATTAGTTAAAGTAATTGGATTCATCAGGGGCGTCAGCCTACTCGTTAGCGCACCAATGACGACTACTGGTCAACGGATTCATCTCTTAGAAAACGAGAGTGTCGTTATGCGCTCATTCTCAGGGAAAAACGCTTTCGCATTTGCTGGCACGGTCCTGAAGGTAAATGTGACCCCCTATGAATACCTGCATCTGTCTTTCCCAAAGGATATACAAGGACTTGCCATACGCAAAACCGCACGTGTTAAAACCCGCATCATTACGGCTGTACAAAACACCAGCTCCGGCGAGGAAGATCAACTCTCAGCGATTATTTCTGACATTAGCGCCACAGGCGTATCTCTTGAGACTAGGCGTCCGCTGGGTGAAAAAGGGGATATCCTTAGCATGGCATTTCGCGTGCACCTGCATGATATCGAGGCATTTATGTCAGTCAAGGGCGTAATTCGTGCCATAACCAACAAAGACACAAGCAATTTGTCCACATCAGAAAACATCCATTACGGAATTGAACTACAAAACCTACAACCGAATGACAGTGTTATCTTACAAAGTATGATTTATCAACAGATGATTGAAAATCCGCAAAAGCTAGTATAGCGTCACCGAAGTTGAATTGATCGTGCATGACAGGAATTCCGCTATGCCTCGAATCTATTTACTATCAGTGTCAATTGCGTCATCTCAGATTAGCAAAAAATTGAAATACTCAAGGACAACTCAGCTTTGGTTTCGGGATTTTTTAAGCGTTTCCTTATTAAATCAGCGCGCAAAAAAAACAGCCACTCAACTAGAGAATGGCTGTGCCCAAAAAATTAACGCTGGTAAGCATGCATTTTTTGTATGAACATTTCCGCATCAACATTAGCTAAACTAACTGGCAAGGCTGGATATCTTTCCATTAGAGCAAGGAGATGCTGCTGAGTAGCAAGTTCTAAATGTGGACCAAAATCAACTTGCTCACGCCTATTAGTGAAGCGTACATCAGTCGGTGCCGCACATTCAACAATATAACTACTCGTTTCCATCATAATCGTCATAGCACACCTCCATCTTATTCCAGAATATTTATTATCTGTGTAAATATACTATCGGCTAAAAAGTAAAAAAATTTAGCTTATCGGTAAACAAATTTTGAAACTCAATCCTTTATCTTGCATTGAAACAACTTGCAAGTGACCATGCAATGCCTCAACCTCGGCTCCGACGACATCTAAGCCGATACCGCGCCCAGCAATTTCAGTAATTTCTCTAGCCGTTGACAGACCCGGGGTGAAAATCATTTTGATCGCCCGCTCATCGCTTAACGCTTCGCTGTCTTGTAATACACCAATCTCAAGCGCTTTTTGTTTTAAACGAATCATGTCCAAACCTTGACCGTCATCAGTGAAATCGAACAGCAACTCTTCTTGTTCCCGTACCAAGGACAAAGAAATTTGACCTATTGCTGTTTTGCCCAAATATTCGCGCCGCTCTGGGGTTTCAATGCCATGAACAATAGCGTTTCGTAACAAATGTTCAAACGGTGCAGTGAGTTTCTCCAATACATCTCCATCAATTTCAGTCTCACCACCGGACAACTCAAAATTAACTCGTTTGCCTAATTCCTTTGCTGTTTGCCGCACAACTTGATACAAACGCATACTGACACTATCAAAAGGAACTCGTCCTGTTTCGTGTTGAAGTAACACAGGTGATACAAGCTCTGGCATTGCCTCAGTCGCTATTGCATCACCAGTCAACGCAGCGATCGCAGTTTCGACGCAGGCCAAGCAATGATCAAGCTCATCCCATAACGAAGTATCAAACACAGCAAGCTTATTTGCCTCGGCAACCTGTCCTTCCACTTTATGTAGCAATTCCCCAAGATGCATCGCACCGGCCATACGTGCACTACCTTTAAATGTATGTAGTGTGCGTTGTAGTTGATTACTCAATACACTATCTGCACCTGATTTGTCGCGCCACGCTCTTAAGGTGAGACATATTTTGGGATAAAGTTCTCGCGACTCTTCCAAAAGAATAGGCAACAATTCTTTATCTACATCATCGAGCACAACTCTTTGCTTGAAGGTGCGCACCGTCATAAATTCGCTTGCTTAAGCAAATCAACCATCTTTTTAACCCACCCCATGTTGTAAATATTGCTTTGAGCTAACCCGCGTTTCACGGACAGTTAAATTAAGCACCATAGTGCAATCTTTCCACCTCGTCGGGGGTACGGTAACCCATACTTTGATGAATACGATTGCGATTATAAAAGCATTCGATGTAATC
>Ga0316204_10008571_pt1 | contig 14095 bp, 13 predicted proteins | sample 6monrhotite_MG_2_FD_205661 | JGI IMG/M metagenome (GOLD analysis project Ga0316204, IMG submission 205661) | Microbial mat bacterial communities from mineral coupon in-situ incubated in ocean water Damariscotta River, Maine, United States -... | ecosystem: Environmental > Aquatic > Marine >...
GTCCTGTTCAAGAAACGTAGCCAGATTGCCTATCGCGTTGCCATGGCTAAACCCTGGAAAAGCCTCCTTTATGGCATACTCGGGCTTGCAACCTTTCTCGGTCTGATCCCAGCTGTTGCCATGACTATTATTGGCATCCCACTCGTGCCGGTTGCCATAATTGCATTAATTATCGCTGGCTTGATTGGCTATATCGCTGGGGCATGGTTTATTGCCACCAAAGTACTCGACGCCTTTAGTTTTGGCTCTGAAACTGTTGGCAAGCGCGTCGTAGCCTTGATTGTTGGCCTTGTCATCGCGTGGATATTTAGCCTTGTGCCAATACTTGGCTGGCTTGTTCAACTTGCCCTGGTCTATCTGGGGCTTGGTGCAATTTCCCTTGCAGCGCTTGCGCGCTGGACGGATGCAGATTTTCATGCAGCGATCACAAAAGAGGTGACAAACGCCTCGGCAACACCCGATTGATTGCAGTGCGCGACGCTTTGGGCGGGGCTTCGGTCTCGCCTATTTTTTTAGCCGCTCCAGCCGACAAACGCATTTAGACTATATATCCAGTAGCGCACAGGCGCTCTTTTTGTATATGATTTGCTTTATTCCTGACCAATAAGCCTCGCGCGGCACTGGCTTGATTGGTGAAAGGATTTCATTTTGTCATGAGGAGCGACAAAAAATGAGAAAAACGCTTATCGTAGCAGCAGCCATTTCGCTTGTTGCCAGTGGCGCTATCGCCCAAGAAGAAGCCGTTGTTAACGTCTACAACTGGTCCGATTATATCGCCGAAGATACAATCGAAAAATTCACTGCTGAAACCGGCATCAAGGTCAATTATGATGTCTTTGACAGCAACGAAATTGTCGAAGCAAAACTGCTAACCGGCAACTCTGGTTATGACATTGTCGTGCCATCGGCGTCCTTTCTGGAACGTCAGATCATTGCTGGCCTGTTCCAGAAGCTGGATATGTCCAAACTATCCAATATTGGCAATATGGACAAAACCATCATGGAAGCGGTAACCACTGCCGACCCCGGCAACGAACATGCTGTGGTTTACATGTGGGGCAGCACCGGGTTTGGCTACAACATTGACGCCATCGCCGAGCGTATGCCTGATGCCCCAGTAGGTAGCTGGGACATGATTTTCAATGTCGATATTGTTTCGAAATTTGCTGATTGTGGTGTCTCCCTTCTTGATGCTCCAGCGGAAGTTATTCCGGCAGCCCTTCAATATCTTGGCCGCAACCCAAATAGCCAGGAAGCCGCCGACCTTGAAGCGGCTGAAGAGCTCATCACCAGCATCCGCCCCTACATTCGCTATTTCCACTCGTCGCAATATATTTCAGACCTCGCCAATGGCGACACCTGCCTAGCGCACGGATATTCTGGCGATGTTCTGCAGGCGCGTGATCGGGCAGATGAGGCTGAGGCTGGCGTCAGCATTGACTATGTCATCCCTTCCGAAGGTGCTGTTATCTGGTTTGACATGCTGGCAATTCCCTCAGATGCGCCACATCCCGACAATGCGCACAAGTTCATCAACTTCGTGATGCAGCCGCAAATTGCTGCCGACATTTCCAACTATGTCTGGTACGCAAATGCCAATGCGGCATCCTTTGATTTGATTGACGCGGAAGTAACCGAAGACCCCGCGATCTATCCATCAGATGAAGTAAAGGCAAAGCTGTTTGCAACCCGCGCCTATAGCGCAAAATTTGATCGGTTGCTGACCCGCGCCTGGACGCGGATCAAAACCGGCCAGTAAACATCACAACTTATAAGGCGGGAGATAAACCTCCCGCCTTTTTTTCTCGACAAAAAACGGGTGAACAATTGGTGGATAGTGAACAGCCAATAGCCGCGGATACCAAACCCTGGCGCAACCCCAATGCCACACCTTTCGTCCGCATAAAAAATGTGACCAAGAAGTTTGGCGACGTCACTGCCGTCGACAATGTCTCTCTCGACATTTTCAAGGGTGAGCTATTTTGTCTTTTGGGCGGATCAGGCTCCGGCAAATCAACACTTTTGCGCATGCTGGCCGGATTTGAAGAAATGACGTCAGGCACCATCGAGATTGATGGTCAGGATATGGCAAACGTGCCTCCCTACAAGCGCCCTGTGAACATGATGTTCCAATCCTACGCGCTATTTCCGCACATGAATGTCGCGGCCAACATCGCCTACGGGCTCAAACGAGACGGCATTGGGCGCGCCGAAATAAATGATCGCATTGAAGAGCTTTTGAAACTGGTCAAGCTGACGGGCTATGAAAAACGAAAGCCTGATCAACTCTCCGGTGGTCAACGTCAACGCATAGCCCTGGCCAGAGCGCTAGCCAGACAACCCAAACTTTTATTGCTTGATGAACCTTTAGGCGCGCTCGACAAGAAGCTGCGTGAAGAAACCCAATTTGAACTGGTCAATATTCAGGAAACTCTTGGCGTCACCTTCATCGTCGTTACCCATGATCAGGAAGAAGCCATGAGCCTTGCCACCCGGATAGGTGTGATGGACGAAGGCACAATCGCCCAAATCGGCGAACCTCGTGACATATACGAATATCCCAACTCACGTTTTGTTGCCGACTTTGTCGGGTCGGTAAATATGTTTGAGGGGCAGGTAATCGAAGACGAACATGATCACTTGCGCATCCGTTCAAGCGAACTTGGCGGCGACATATATGTAGGCCACGGCGTGGCCTGTGCACCCGGACAAACTCTGTGGTTTGCCTTACGCCCGGAAAAAATCCAGCTCCAGCGGCAAAAGCCTAATACTGAGGAAAATTTTACAAAAGGCACGGTGGATGATGTGATCTATCTGGGAGACATATCCACCTATCGAATCACGCTTGATAGCGGCAAGTCTGTGCATGTAACCAAGCCCAACATTGCCCGTTATGATGAGGAAAATATCTCCTGGGACGAGACCGTTTATCTCGTATGGAGCAGTGATGCCGGAGCGGTCTTGACCTCATGACAAGTGCAGCCCCCACAAAAGACAATGGCAAACGGCCTTGGCAATTTGTGATCCGGTTACTAGCCAAACTTGGCCTATCCGGCCGCACCTTGGTGATCGCTGCACCCACCTTGTGGCTTTTGGTTTTCTTCCTCATTCCTTTTGCTGTCGTATGTAAAATTGCCCTTTCGGAAGCGGTTATCGCGCGTCCACCTTATCTGCCATTACTGGAATGGACGGACGACGGACGCATGATCGTCACGTTGAATTTTGCAAATTTCCAGTTTCTCGCTGAGGACACACTTTATATTGCCGCCTATCTCAGCTCGCTCAAGATCGCGTTTTTCTCAACGCTTTACGCGCTGATCATAGCCTACCCAATGGCCTATTTCATCGCACGCTCACGTGAGAACATCCGCAATATCCTGCTCATGCTGGTGATATTGCCGTTCTGGACCTCTTTCTTGCTACGTGTTTACGCATGGATCGGGTTTTTGAAAGGCAATGGCGTCATCAATAATTTCCTGATGTCGACAGGCATAATTTCCGACCCCCTTCCAATGCTGCATTCCGAATTCGCGGTCTATGTGGGCATTGTCTACACTTACCTGCCCTTCATGATCCTGCCGCTTTACACCAATCTGGTAAAACTCGATGGTGCCATGCTGGAGGCCGCTGCTGATTTGGGTGCGCGCCCCATGACCACATTTTTCACCGTCACATTACCCCTGTCGATTCCGGGCATAATTGCGGGATCAATGCTGGTCTTTATTCCAGCCGTCGGTGAATTTGTAATCCCTGCCCTACTGGGTGGACCAGACACACTCATGATTGGTCGGGTATTGTGGGATGAATTCTTCTCCAACCGCGACTGGCCGGTTGCCTCTGCAGTTGCCATCGCCATGCTGGTAGTGATGGTATTGCCTATCATGTTCCTGCGAAACGCACAGCCAACCAGTGAGTCAGTGTGATGCGGCGTTCGGGGCTTTTAAAAATCACAACATTTGTCGGCTTCGCGTTTCTTTATGCCCCGATCATTTCGTTGATTATTTTCTCCTTCAACAAATCCCGCCTGGTCACAGTCTGGGCCGGATTTTCTACCAAATGGTATGGTGAGCTATTTCGTGACCCTCAAATCCTGGATGCCGCCATCATAAGCTTAAAGATAGCGACCATCAGCGCCTCAGTTGCGCTGGTGTTTGGCACCATGGCCGCTATTGCCCTTACCCGTTTTCGCCGCTTCCGTGGGCGTACATTGCTAACCGGCATGGTTACAGCGCCTTTGGTGATGCCAGAAGTTATCACCGGCCTGTCTTTACTTTTATTGTTTGTCGCCATGGAACGCATGTTCGGTTGGCCTGCGGGGCGTGGCATGCTCACCATTATTCTGGCCCACACCACCTTCAATCTCGCTTTTGTTGCCGTGGTTGTACAGTCGCGTCTGGCAACCCTTGATCAGTCAATGGAGGAAGCAGCGCAGGATTTGGGCGCAACACCAACGCGAGTGTTTTTTGACATAACCCTGCCCATCATCTCCCCGGCGCTGATTTCTGGCTGGCTTCTCGCCTTTACGCTTTCGCTGGATGATCTGGTAATAGCCAGCTTCGTGTCTGGCCCGGGCTCCTCAACGCTACCAATGGTGATTTTTTCCAAAATCCGCCTTGGCGTCAGCCCAGACGTGAATGCATTGGCAACAATCATGATCGGCATTGTCGCGGTTGGCGTATTTATCACAGCTGTGCAACTTCAACGTCGGCCAAAAGCCTGAACAATGGATCACCCGGCTTTAAGACCTGTCAGCCAACTGCTTTTCCCTTAGCCAGATAAACAGACCCGATCCAATAACCACGGGCGCACCGACAAAAATCCAGATATCCGGCGCATCTGCAAAAACCAGCCAGCTTGCGGCGGTCATAAAAATGATCTGCGGATAAACAAATGGAGCCAAAACAGATGCCTCAGCCAACCGGTGCGCAACTGTAACAAGCAGATGCCCGACCGCCGCCAAAACACCCATTGCAAAGAAGGCTGTCCAACCCGCGGCATTTGATGGCCAGACCCATGCGGTAAAAGCAAAGGGGGTGATGCAAAGTGTCGCCACCAGAGCTGAATAGATCTGTTGGGTATAGGGTGAATCAACCCCAGCTAGCTTACGCGTCAGGATATTGTAGAAGGCGTAGCTGATTGTACACGCGATTGAGAGAAAAACTGCCCAATGAAACTCCTGCCCGCCGGGGCGAATAATAATCAGCACCCCAGCAAAACCAACCAAAATGGCCAACCAGCGACGCCATCCTACATGCTCGCCCAGTAGTGGGCCGGAAAGGGCTGTCAAAATCAGCGGCATGGAGAACATTATTGAGCCCGTCACGGTGAGAGGCAAGAACTTGACCGCCGTGAAATTGAGGACAGTCGACGCCAACAGTACGATTGCTCTGATAATCTCAAGCTTGTAGTTGTTGGAACGAAAAAGCCCGGGCCCCTGTGTTGGCAAAAAAACCGCCAAGACAATCACGAGGTGAACAAAATACCGCAAAAACACAATTTCAAATGGCGGTATGCCCGAAAGCGCCAGCCACTTAGCCGATGTATCAATGCCGGTGAACATTAAAACCGCAACAATGACCATGCCAATACCCAGGAAACGGCGGTCCTCAACGGGTTTTATGGCACGCCGAGACTGAAGCATTATTTTTCCGATTTGGGCTTTTCAGCAGCACGCTGACAGGACTAAAATGTTAGTCACGAAGTTCGCCCGTTCGACGCAGTGCGTCAATGCTCTATTTAGCGTATTGGCGCTATTGTTGCACCAAACTGGAAAGAATCCCGCCCAATGAAAGCGCTTGTCATCCACGCCGAAAAAGACCTTCGTATCGAACAGCGCGAGCCAGAGGCACCCGGACCCGGTGAAATATCCATTAAAATGGCCCGCGGCGGCATATGTGGGTCAGATCTACATTACTATAATCATGGCGGTTTCGGCACGGTACGCATTCGCGAGCCCATTATACTTGGCCACGAAGTGTCGGGATTTGTAGAAAACATAGGTGAGGGCGTAGAGGATTTTGCGGTCGGTGATCTTGTTGCCGCTTCCCCTTCCCGCCCGGACTGGAACGATGAATATGCACAAGAGGGCATGCCGCACCATTCGCTTGGCATGCGCTTTTATGGCTCTGCGATGCCCACGCCGCATATTCAGGGTGCATTCCGCGAACACCTTGTCGCCAAAGCCGAACATTGTGTGAAAGCAAACGGTCTAACGCCGGGCGAAGCGGCAATGACAGAGCCATTGTCTGTTGTGCTCCATGGTGTGCATCGAGCAGGTGAAGTTCTTGGCAAACGTGTTTTGGTTACTGGCTGCGGACCCATTGGTTGCCTGACAATTCTAGCGTTACGCCGTGCCGGTGCTGCAGAAATTGTGGCCACAGACATCTCCGATACAGCTCTTGCGCACGCCAAATCCTGCGGTGCCGATCGCATCATAAATACAATGAGCAAGCCTGAAGACCTGGCAGCATATGAGACCAACAAGGGATATTTCCATATCCTGATGGAATGTTCTGGTGCGGCTCCCGCAGTTCTTGGCGCTTTGCCAACCCTACGCCCGCAAGGTATTTTGCTTCAGTTGGGATTAGGCGGTGATATTCAAATTCCGATGAATTTCATTGTCGCCCGCGAAGTTGAAATTCGCGGCTCATTCCGCTTTCATTTCGAATTTCCAAAAGCTGTAGAGCTTATGCAAAAACGTCTCATCGATGTGCGCCCGCTCATCACGCATGATTTTCCGCTGGACGAATTCATGGCAGCATTTGCCATGGCCAATGACCGGTCAGAGGCAATGAAGGTGCAGCTGGTTTTTAACGAATAATCCGCTTCCGGAGTTGCGCACGCACATCAAGCAAAGCATTGGCCAGATAATCGACAAAAAACCTGATCCTTGCCACGCGACGCAAATCCTCGTGCAAAAGAATCCAGGTAAAGCGATTATTGGTGAAATCAGAATGGGACATCCGGCGTAATTCGGGGAACAATTCTTCAAACCATACCGGCAAAAACGTCATCCCCCCACCCGCTCGTACAAGATGCAAATGCATCTCGGGATCGGCCACGCGGTGACGAATTTCACCCTTGGGAAATGGCGACTGATCAATCCACACCTGCTGTTCCGGCACGTCACCATACCCAATCCAGCTTAGCCCCTCCCCCTTTGAACCAGCTTTTGCCAAATGGGTATCTACATACTCACGGCTTGCATATACGGCAGAATCCGTGGGGAATAACTTACGCGCAACTACATCATCGGAAATTTCAGCGGCATTTCTAATCGAAACGTCTGTTTCAAGCCGATTGATATCCTCAATTTCGTATGTCAGCCGCACTTCCAGTTCAACATCTGGATAGATCTTGCAAAATTCGGCAAATATAGGCGCCATCAAAAAGTGCCCGAGCATTGGATCAAGCGAAATACGAATAAGCCCTGATGCCTGCCGATCCAGTCCCCGAACGCCATCACCTGCCTTGACCAAAAGTTTTTCTGCATCAAGCGCATCGGGCAATAGCGTTTGTCCGGCCGATGTAAGTTCAAGCCCGGATTTTGACCTGCGAAATAGCTGTACCCCCAGACCGGCTTCAAGCGTTTCTATATGATTACGCACCGTGGCATGTGTTGCATTCAACTCATCCGCCGCCGCCCGCAAACTGCCACTACGCGCCACCGCAATGAAATAGGGCATCTGTTTCCAATTGAGCATGAAATTTGAATCCCGAGTGTAGTGGGCTTTATCTGTGGTTAGTATTTTGACCACTATGGCGCTTTTTAGTCTGTTCTCAAAGCAAAAAACAAACCTTAAACAGACGCATATCTTATAGCGAACGCACCCGATGGGGCCGCCGCACACAAACAGGAATGATAAAATGACTACCATAAATTCACATAGAACGGCCGCAAGAGCCTTCGGCATATTCTTTATTCTGGCGTTTCTCTCATATGGAACGGGCAGCGGAATTATAGATTCCATCACAAATGCCCCTGACATGCTTTCAAACGTTTACGCCAACCAGACAACTTTGGTGTGGGGTGTAATCCTGATGGCAATCGTCCACTCGTTTGTAAACATCGGGCTTATGGCGATCTTGCTACCGATCCTCAAGCCTTTCAGCAAAACCGTACCCTATTTTTCATTCGGTCTGGGTATCGCCGCAACGATTATCCTCGTCGTTGGAGCAATTTTTCTGCTTATGCTCATTCCCTTGAGTGCAGAATATCTGACGGCTGGCAGCGAGAACGCAGCACTTTTTAGCTCAATTGCTGCAATGTTGAAGAATGGTGGCTTTGTTTCTTATCAAATAGGCATGTCTTTGTGGGGTCTGGGCGGACTGTTGTACGTCGCGGTTCTTTATAAAACCCGGCTCATTCCACGCATTGTGTCTCTCTGGGGCCTTGTTGGATATTTGATCTTTTTTGCCGGCACAATTTTTGAACTGTTTGGAAATGGAAGCCTTTACAGCACCATGCCGGGTGGCCTGTTCGAACTTTTCTTAAGCTTCTGGCTAATATTCAAGGGATTTAACACCTCCCAGTTGAAAACAGCCCATTCGTAAAAAAGTACCGCCAATTCCTATTTAACGGGATTGGCGGTCACCGACGGCAACAGGTTTGTCCCAATTTTGAAATTGGGTATTCCCGATCCAAATAGTCCTTCTCAGAAATTAGTCCTCACCCACAAGGAACAGGCACATGAAAGCCCTCCTCTATCATCAATATGGCGCGCCAGATGTTGTCAAAATGGCCGAAGTTGAAAAGCCCATAGCCAAAGACAATGAAGTCTTGATACGCATCCATGCCACAACAATAACCACTGCGGACTGGCGCGCACGAAGCCTGAAATTACCGGATGGATTTGGCATACTCGGACGGCTTGTCTTTGGCATTTTAAAGCCCAGAAAACCAATTCTTGGATCTGAACTGGCTGGTGTAATTGAAGCAACCGGAAAAGACGTCACCAAGTTCAAGGTCGGCGACGCCGTGGTTGCTTTCACAGGGGCCGATTTTGGCTGTCACGCGGAATATAGGACAATCCCCGAACAGGGGCTGATCGTTAAAAAGCCCGCCAACCTTTCCTTTGAGCGCGCCGCAGCTTTGTCCTTCGGCGGCACTACGGCCCTTGATTTTCTACGCAATAAGGGTGGGATTAGGGCAGGTGACAAGGTTCTAATAGTCGGCGCGTCCGGAGGCGTCGGAAGTGCGGCGGTGCAATTAGCCAAACATTTTGGCGCAATCGTTACCTCTGTGTGCAGTACTGCAAACTTGCAGACAATGCACCTTATCGGCGCGACCAAAACCATCGATTATACAAAAGAGGATTTCACCAAGAATGGTGAGACCTATGACATTATACTCGACGTGACAGGTACAGTTTCATACGCGCGCTGTGAAAATTCTCTAAAACCTGCAGGGCGTCTGCTACTGGTTCTTGCGTCATTTGGCCAAACACTGGGTTTTGACCGCTCGCCAAAAGGAAGTGACAAAAAAGTAATCACCGGTGTCGCTGCAGAGCGTACTTCAGACCTTAAATTCCTCGCGCAATTGGCCGAAACAGAAGAATTCACCCCCGTCATTGACCAGATTTACCCATTCGACAAGGCCGTTGAGGCACATGCGCGCGTAGACACAGGTCACAAAAAAGGAAATGTGATTATCTCTCTGGTTTCAGACCAGCCTGAGGAAAGGACCTGATAAAGGACTGGTCACATCTAGTAGCAATCACTCCAAGACTACACCTCATCCTATTCAACGGACTTGCTCATATGGATAGCGATCCCGCCTTTGAATTCTTCTTCCCTATCAATATCAAAATTCAACTTTTGATATAGGCGCACATTCTCAACCATCAGCTTATTTGTATCGAGTTTCACCTCAGAGCAACCAGATAAAACAGCCAATTGCTCGGCGTGGGCTATCAGCCTCCTCCCCAACCCTTCACCCTGATATATGGGCAATACTGCGATATTTTCGATCATCAGATAATTGGCTTTAGCAAATGTTTCGATCAAAGCAACTGGCTGACCAATTAAACAAACAAGATCAATACGGTGATCTTGGATTGCCTTTGTATAATCCGCTGTCATTGGTGCTGGCTCTCGTCCAAGTACAGACACCCATTTGGCATAGGCTTCTCGCGTTATGGACCGAACGATAGCCGCGTCGGTAATATCTGCTTCCCTCATACTATACGTATCGATCAACTTTTGCCCCCCGCGCTATAGGTCCAGTAAAACTTGAAGCAGATCAGTGTCTGCTTCAAGGTTCTGGCTAGGCATAAGCTGCTTATGACGATACCAAAACTAGGCTTTGTGACGCTATGGCCTTGGTTTTTCCAATTGCCATGTCAGGTTGGCTTTTACTGCGGGCCATTCAGAAGCGATGATCGAGTAAACTGCCGTGTCCCGAATGGAACCGTCAGGCATCACCATATTGGAGCGGAGAACGCCATCAAGCTTGGCCCCAAGCCGCTCAATTGCCCGCCGACTTTTAAAATTCATGAAATGCGTCCTGAATTCCACGCAGATACAATCCAGCCTTTCAAAAGCGTGCTGCAACAAGAGCATTTTACACTCGGTGTTCAGCGGTGTTTTTTGAACAGAGAGACGATACCAGGTCGCCCCGATTTCAAGCCTTTTGTTTGCAGCATCGATATTCAGATAAGTGGTCATCCCAACGGCCTTGCCACTTGCCCGTTTAACAATGGCAAATGGCAGCATGGAGCCGCCTTTGCGAAGTCCAAGCCGTCTGCTAATTTCTGTTTCAACATTTTCTGGTTTGGGTACCTTGGTGAACCAGAGGCGATGCAACTCACCATCACCAGCGGCTTCAGCCAGATCATCACAATGTTCCATTGTCAGCGGGACCACGGACACATAATTGCCTTCAACTGAAAACAGCTCTGGCCAGACTGACATTTAGGGAACCCCAACTAGCGTTTGCGAACGCATCACCATTATTCCAAGGCCGTCGCAAAAACCATGCATTTCGTACCGGGTTTGATCAGTCCTTGTAGCGATCTTCAAAGTAATCGACCATTTCAGGCACCATTCTATCGCCCCAACCGTCCGACTTGGCGGTTGCCAATGCGTTAGCTGTACCCGGTGCCATCAGGCTGCCTTTGCCCATATCCTTGGTCATTTGCGCATAATAACCAACATCCTTGCCCGCATTGGTCAACGAGAAAGCCAATTGAATTTCTTTATCAACTGCTTGTGCCTTGATGAAACCCATCATGCCTGACTTAAGCGGTCCTGCCGACATCACATCATATAATGTCTGTCGATCAATTCCTGCATGGTCTGCCATGGCAAATGCTTCTGACATCGCACAGGCTGTGGTCATGGCGTAAAAATTATTGATCAGTTTAAGCGTATGTCCGGCGCCAAGCGGGCCGACATGGAAGATATTTTCACCCAAATCATCAAGCACAGGCTTGATACGATCAAAATCTGCTTTGTCGCCTCCCGCCATGATGTTGAGTTTGCCTTCGCGCCCATGGGTCGGCGTCCGGCCAAGTGGGCTATCCATATAGGACGCACCTTTGGCTATGACCTCTTGAGCAATCTTGAGGGTCGACCCCGGCAATGATGTTCCGAAATCAATCACCAACTCGCCGCCCTTGAGACCGGCAATAACGCCATCATCGCCAAACATACGCGATTCCACAGCGTCTGAGGTATCCACGCAAAGCATGATGATATCGCTATTTTGGGCTATTTCCCGCGCGGTTTTAACCTCTTTAGCACCACGAGCAACTGCCGCCTCTATATTTTCCCGCGAGCGGTTTGCAATAACTGTCATGGGATAATCCAGATCAATCAAGCGCTGCACCATGGCAGAGCCCATCAATCCCAACCCTATAAAACCAACGCGTGGCTTATCCGCCATACTTCTTACCTTTCAAACTCTTCAACTCCCACAATGCGGCAAGCCTTATAGGAATATCGTGATGATGTTGGGGAACATGAGCAGCACCGACAATGCCAACAGCTGAATACCAATAAACGGCAGGAAGCCCTTAAAGATATCCGTGAGCGAGATATGGGCGGGTGCCACCGACTTCAAATAGAACGCTGCGGGTCCAAATGGCGGCGAGAGGAAACTCACCTGCATGTTCATCGTGAACACAACACCAAACCAGATCGCGACATATTTCGGCTCAAGCGTACCAAAGAAGCCAAGCTCTTCAATCGGCAAGCGCAGAACGATCGGCAAGAACACAGGCATGATCAACAGTACGATGCCAACCCAATCCATAAACATGCCCATGATGAGGAAAATCACCATCATCACCAAGATTACACCCATGGTCGGCAGTTCGGCACCAACAATCAGGTTGGCAACATAAGTGGGTCCACCAACAAGCGTATAGGCGGCGGCAAGAGCTGCCGCACCAATCGTCACCCAGATGATAGTACCTGTGGATTTCATGGTCCGCATCAGCGAATCCCAGACCACATCAAAGCTCATTTCGCCACGGACCACGGTGATCACAAATACCGCAATAACGCCCATGGCAGCCGCTTCTGTGATGCCGGTAATACCGCCATAGATGGAACCCAGAACCGTACCGATAACAATGATCGGAGCAACAAGGCCTTTGCCCATTTGCCAAGCGAGTTTTACGCGATCCGGTTTAAAGAAAAACCACAATGCCAGCGCAGCCAGCCCCAGAATGCCGAGCTGATACGGTAAATCCGACACCATGCCAAAAGAGAGAGTTTCTTCACCCTCAGCAAGGTTATTGGCGCCTGTCAGGGTAAGAAACACCGTCCGGATCAAGAACAGACCCGTAATACCCATTCCCATAATGGTCAGGAACGCCAAAAATAAAATCGATTTTTCACCTGGCTCGGGATCATTGGGGTCGGGTTCAGGCAATGGTGCCTGATCAGGATTCAGGCGCGTACGGATAATGATGTAGATAATGAAAAATGACGCCAGCATGAAACCGGGCAGGAAGGACGCCGTGAACAGCGCCTTGATGGAGGTTTCAGTAATCAGTCCGTAAAAAATCAAAACGATTGAAGGGGGAATCATTGTTCCCAACGAACCACTTGCGCAAATCGTGCCGATAGCCAGATTTTGATTATAGCCCAAACGCAGCATTTGCGGCAGCGCGATGAGACCAAGTAGCACCACTTCACCACCAATAATCCCTGACATCGCTGCCATGATGACCGCCATGAGTGAGGTCACAATCGCAATGCCGCCACGCGTGCGCGACATCCAGACGTTAAGCGAAGAGTACATATCTTTGGCGATGCCCGATCGCTCGAGCAACGCGGCCATAAATATGAATAGCGGCACCGATATGAGCACGTAATTGGTCATCTGGCGGTAGATCGCCTGACCCAAAACGGCAAACGGGCCGCGGCCGAAATCCCGGAACATAAATTCCGGACCAAATTTCATCACAAGAACAGCCGCAGCCAGAGAGGCTGAGGCGAAACCAAGTGGCATGCCAATGGCAAGCAAGAAAAACATGCCCAAAAGCAGCAGCAGTGAAAGTGTCCCAATATCCATCGACTTAGTCCTTGATACTTTGACGAATAATCTCGATCTCAGTTTCGTCGATTTCGTCCATTGGTGTGTGGTGCTCAGGCACTTTGTGCCAGTCAGCAATCAGGTTGGAAATAGCCTGAATTGCAACCAATAGAATAATAAACAGGATAGCTGGTTTGATGGTTGCCGGAATCGGAGGATCCCAGGCAGTTCCAAATGTTTCCCAACGAAGGATTTTGTCACGGGATTCGTTGAACCCGCCCCAAATCAGGGTGAATGTGAATGTCCATATCAAAAATACAGATAAAACGTCCGACGCCTTTTGCGCCCATCTGGGGAACATGTCGTAAATGACATAAATCCGGATGTGACTGCGCTGCTGCATGGCGTAAAGCCCAGCCAGAAGAAAAATAAAGCCAGCTATCCAGAGTGAAAGCTCATTTGCCCACAAAGTTGGCTTTACAAAAACGTAGCGCGACACAACTTCATAAAACATCACCAGCACCACAACGGTAATTGCGATCATGGAAATGCGCGAGCAAACAAGACTTAAGACATCAAAGAAACCTGATGGCTCCGGCTCAATTGCGCCAC
>Ga0316204_10008572_pt1 | contig 14094 bp, 26 predicted proteins | sample 6monrhotite_MG_2_FD_205661 | JGI IMG/M metagenome (GOLD analysis project Ga0316204, IMG submission 205661) | Microbial mat bacterial communities from mineral coupon in-situ incubated in ocean water Damariscotta River, Maine, United States -... | ecosystem: Environmental > Aquatic > Marine >...
CTATTTCAGGTCGCGGAACGGTAGTTACGGGTCGAGTTGAGCGCGGTATTGTCAAAGTTGGAGAAGAGATAGAAATTGTTGGTATCAAAGATACGACGACAACGACGTGTACGGGTGTAGAGATGTTTCGCAAATTGCTAGACGAAGGTCAGGCTGGCGATAACGTTGGTGTATTATTGCGAGGCACGAAGCGAGAAGATGTAGAGCGTGGTCAAGTTCTCGCGCATCCAGGAACGATCACCCCGCATACGAAATTCGAAGCGGAAATTTACGTATTATCGAAAGAGGAAGGTGGCCGTCATACGCCGTTTTTTAAAGGATATCGTCCGCAGTTTTACTTTCGTACGACGGATGTTACAGGGGCAGTAGAATTGCCAGCTGGTGTAGAGATGGTAATGCCAGGAGACAATGTGAAAGTGGTTGTTGAATTGATAGCGCCGATCGCGATGGAAGAAGGTTTACGCTTTGCGGTACGAGAAGGTGGTCGCACAGTGGGTGCTGGAGTTGTTGCAAAAATTATTGAATAACGCATGATTTTTATCCCAGAGCTACAAGTGAGCTCTGGGATTTCTTTTTTTAGAGGTTTTATATTATGGCAGTGGTAAAGAATAACCAACGGATCCGAATACGACTCAAGGCGTTTGATCATAAGCTTATTGACGGCTCGACAAAAGAGATTGTTGATACAGCAAAGCGCACAGGAGCTCAAATTAGAGGACCAATTCCGCTGCCAACTAAAAAAGAACGTTATACGGTGTTGATTTCACCGCATGTTAATAAAGATGCGCGTGATCAATATGAAATTAGAACGCACAAGCGTCTGGTGGATATTCACCAGCCTACGGAGAAAACCGTAGATGCACTTATGAAGTTGGATCTTGCAGCTGGCGTTGATGTACAGATTAGCGTAGAGAGTGTCGAATAAGCTTTTGATATCGATAAATTTAAGTTGGCAATGAGGCGCATATTTTGTAACCTTGTGGCCCCGGTGGTACTGCTGTTTTAAAAGAGTACACACCATTGCTGAATTGGAGAAGAAAAGAAAATGTCAGTTGGACTGGTTGGACGAAAATGTGGCATGACTAGGGTCTTTACTGATGCAGGTGAATCAATCCCTGTGACAGTAATTGAGATAACGCCTAATCGTGTTTCACAGATCAAAACGGTTGAAACCGATGGCTATCGAGCGATACAAGTGACGGCTGGGCAGCGCCCTGCATCCCGTGTCAACAAGCCTATGGCGGGTCATTTCGCAAAAGCAAGTGTCGAGGCTGGGGATATCATGCATGAGCATCGTTTGGCTGATGGCGAAATGGAAGAAGCAAAAGCGGGAGACCAGTTAACTGTTGCGCTTTTTGAGGCAGGCCAAAAGGTTGATGTACGTGGTGTAACTAAAGGTAAAGGGTTTGCTGGTGGTGTAAAGCGTCATAATTTCAAAATGCAGGATGCAACGCATGGTAACTCCATATCTCATCGTGCATTAGGTTCTGTGGGGCAATGCCAGACACCAGGTCGCGTGTTTAAAGGTAAGAAAATGGCAGGGCAAATGGGTAATGTAGGCCGTTGTGCGCAGAATCAAGAAATTGTTCGCGTTGATTTGGAGCAACATATCATATTGGTAAAAGGTGCAATTCCAGGTGCCCCTGGTGGTGTTGTTGTTATGACACCATCCGTAAAACAGAAGAAGGGGCCTAAATAATGGAACTCCCAGTTATGTCAGCAGGCAAAGTGGCTTCAAAAGTCACTGTATCAGAGCAAACTTTTGATCGCCCACTTAATGAAGGGTTGGTTCATCAGGTTGTTACCTCTTACCTAGCGACAGGCCGTGCAGGTACTGCAGCTCAAAAGAGTCGCTCTGATGTTAGGGGTGGTGGTATTAAGCCATGGCGTCAAAAAGGAACAGGTCGTGCGCGTGCAGGATCCATTCGTAGTCCAATATGGCGTAGTGGTGGTGTTACCTTTGCCGCAAGAACGAGAGATTATTCACAAAAAGTGAATCGAAAAACATACAGAGCTGTCATGGCAATTATTCTTTCTGAGCTTGTACGGTCAGAGCGCTTAGTTGTTGTTGATGAGATAACAGTTTCTGCGCCAAAGACGAAGGAGCTGCTAGCTAAACTTAAAACGCTTGGCTTAGAGCGCGTTATGTGTGTCTCAGAAAATGAAGACAGCAATTTAATTTTAGCAGCTCGAAATTTGCATGCTGTTGGTGTATCTGAGGCAGGAAAAGTAAGTCCAGTAGATTTGATTGCTTACGATAAGGTGCTTATCACTGTGAACGCGTTAAAGAAGATTGAGGAGCGATTGTCGTGAGTAATGAACGGGCATTAACAATTTTACTTTCACCACACGTCTCAGAAAAATGTTCACAGGCGGCTGGTGCCTATCGTCTTTACGGATTCAAGGTTGCCAAGGATGCAACTAAGCCTGAAATCAAGCAGGCGGTAGAACAGCTTTTTAGCGTAAAAGTACGATCTGTGCGGGTTGCTAATGTGAAAAGTAAGCCTGCACGCTTTGGAAGAACCCGTGGCCGTCATAGTGCTTGGAAGAAAGCCTATGTCACATTAACGCAAGATCAAGAAATTGATCTCGCAGGCTAACTAATTGAAACGATAGGAACGGCAACATGCCATTATTAAAAGCAAAACCAACATCACCAGGTCGTCGATTTGTTGTTAGAGTCGTCAATCCGGAGCTATACAAAGGTAAGCCAGAAAGCTCGCTGCTTGCACCAAAAAAACGAATTAGTGGACGTAATAATCAAGGTCGCATTACGGTGCGTCGTCGTGGTGGTGGGCATAAGCGTCATTACCGCATTATTGATTTTAAGCGGGATAAGGATGGTATTTTAGGTCGCGTTGAGCGCATTGAATATGATCCTAACCGAAGTGCGAATATTGCTTTGGTTGTTTATGCTGATGGTGAGCGTCGTTACATCATTGCTCCAAAAGGTGTTCATAAAGATTCTGAAGTGATGTCAGGTGAGCAGGCGCCGATCAAGCCAGGTAACTGCATGCCACTGCAAAATATTCCATTAGGTTCGACCATTCACTGTATTGAGTTAAAGCCTGGGAAAGGCGCGCAGTTGATTCGAAGTGCAGGTGGATCAGCGCAGCTGGCTGCACGTGAAGGTGCTCATGCGATTATTCGTTTACGTTCCGGTGAAATGCGTAAAGTGCTTGTAAACTGTAGGGCATGTATTGGTGAAGTTTCTAACTCAGAAAATAATTTGCGTTCTCTAGGTAAGGCAGGGGCCAATCGATGGAGAGGTCGCAGACCGACAGTTCGTGGTGTTGCTATGAACCCAGTAGATCACCCGCATGGTGGTGGTGAAGGCAAAACCTCGGGTGGTCGTCATCCGGTTAGCCCAACAGGGGTTTTTGCAAAAGGGTTTAAAACACGCAAGAACAAACGTACAGATAAATTGATTATACGTCGCCGACGTAAGAAGAAGTAATCATTAGAGGATAAGTAGTATGCCAAGATCGGTAAAAAAAGGGCCTTTTGTGGATCACCATCTTTTAAAGAAGGTTGAAGAAGCCTCAGCGAGCCAGTCAAAAAGGCCAATTAAAACCTGGTCAAGACGTTCGATGGTTATACCTGAAATGGTTGGTTTAACTATTGCTATCCATAATGGTCGCGCGCATGTGCCGATATACATCAGTGAAAACATGGTGGGTCGCAAGTTAGGAGAGTTTGCAGTAACTCGCACCTTCCGTGGTCACTCAGGCGATAGAAAGGCTAAAGGGGGTTAACGATGGAAGTAATGGCTCGACATAAAAATGCATCCATTTCAGCACAAAAAGTGCGGTTGGTCGCCGATCAAATCCGTGGGTTATCAGCTGAAAAGGCGTCGAACTTACTTCGTTTTAGTACGAAAAAAGCGGCTGCTTTGATTAAGAAGGTGTTAGATTCAGCAATTGCGAATGCAGAACATAATTCTGGTGCAGATATTGATGAGTTAACGGTATCAAAGATTTTTGTTGATGAGGGGCCGACAGCGAAACGTTTTCGTGCGCGTGCGAGAGGCCGAGGGAACCAGATTTTAAAACGCTCTTGCCATATTACGGTTATGGTTGCGGATTCGGAGAAGAAATAGTATGGGTCAAAAAGTACATCCTAATGGCATAAGACTAGGCATAACAAAAGACTGGACATCCAAGTGGTATGCCAGCTCGAAAGATTATGCGGATTACCTTAATGCGGACATGCAAGTGCGAAACTTTATCATGGAAAAACTGCAAGGTGCTGCAGTGAGTCGTATTCAGATAGAACGTCCAGCTCGTAATGCACGTATTGCTATCCACTCTGCGCGACCCGGCGTCATTATTGGTAAAAAAGGCGGTGATGTTGATGTATTGCGTAATGAAATAACCAGGATCATGAAAGTTCCGGTACACATCACCATTGAAGAAATTCGCAAGCCAGAACTTGATGCGAAATTGGTTGCGGAAAATGTTGCTCAGCAGCTTGTGCGTCGTGTTATGTTTCGTCGTGCTATGAAGCGCACGATACAATCAACCATGCGTCAGGGTGCAGAAGGTATTAAGATTTCTCTAGGTGGTCGCTTAGCGGGCGCAGAGATTGCACGCACGGAATGGGCTCGAGAAGGTCGTGTTCCTTTACATACTTTCCGTGCTGACATTGATTACGGAACAGCTGTTGCTCAGACTACCTATGGGATTATTGGTGTGAAAGTTTGGATATTTAAAGGTGAAGTTCATGCAGCTGTTAAAGAAGAAGTTGCGGAAGAAGCTGAAGCGGTAAGCTCAGAATAACGTTTTCCATCTCCGAATTTTGGAGTGGTGTAGGGGTGAGGTAATTAGAGAATGTTACAACCAAAGAAAACAAAGTTCCGAAAAACATTTAAGGGACGTAATCGTGGAATAGCAACTCGCGGCCAAAAAGTAAGTTTTGGAGAGTATGCATTAAAAGCGACTGGTCGGGGTCGAATTACAGCACGGCAAATTGAAGCGGCTCGTCGTGCGATTACTCGACACATTAAGCGTGGTGGTAAAGTTTATATTCGGATTTTTCCAGACAAGCCGATCACGAAAAAGCCTTTAGAAGTGAGGCAAGGTAAAGGTAAGGGTAGCGTAGAGTATTGGGTTGCGTTGATTCAACCAGGACGTGTTCTTTTTGAAATTGAAGGTGTGCCTGAAGAGTTAGCAAAAGAGGCTTTTGCCAGAGCAGCTGCCAAGTTACCACTTGGTGTGGTTTTTGTTCAACGGACAGTGATGTAAATAACAAAGTAGAGAATAGAGTGATGGCAACAGATAAGTTGAAAGAGATGACTACTGAAGAGTTGAAAAAAGAATTGATTGATTTGCTCCAAGAGCAATTTAATCTTCGTATGCAAAAAGGCATGGGTGATGCTCCAAAACCACATCTCTATAAGAATGTACGTCGTGAAATTGCACGCGTAAAAACCGCTATTACTAGCAAGGAGCGGGCAGCATGAATAAAGAAACAACATTAGCAAGAACCCTGGTTGGGACAGTCACAAGTAATAAAATGAAAGATAGTATAGTTGTGATGATTGAACGACGCGTGAAACATGCTAAATACGGGAAATTTATTAAACGTTCGACAAAAGTTCATGCTCACGATGCTGGTAACCAATCACAGATTGGTGATCTGGTTATGATAAAAGAGTGCCGTCCAATTTCTAAAACAAAAAGTTGGACAATGGTCGAGATTAAAGAAAAAGCAGAAAAAGAGAGTTAATTATGATACAGACGCAGTCAGTTATGGATGTTGCAGATAATAGCGGTGCTAGACGCGTGATGTGTATAAAAGTGTTGGGCGGTTCAAAGCGTCGTTACGCTTATATAGGTGATGTCATAAAAGTTAGTATCAAAGAAGCGATCCCGCGTGGAAAGGTTAAAAAGGGTGACGTGATGAAAGCTGTTGTGGTTCGTACGCGTAAAGGTGTGCGTAGAACAGATGGCTCGCTGATTCGTTTTGATAGTAATGCTGTTGTGCTGATTAATCCGCAGAACCAACCTATCGGAACACGTATTTTTGGTCCGGTGACTAGAGAGCTGCGCGCCAAGTTTATGAAGATAATTTCTTTAGCATTAGAAGTATTGTAAGTAGAAAACAGGGTTACGATGATGGCAACGAACAAGATAAAAAAAGATGACATGGTGATCGTTATTGCTGGTAAGGATAAAGGACGTACGGGCAAAGTTATTAAGTTGCTGCCGAAGAGTCGAGCGTTGGTTGAAGGCGTCAATATGGTGAAAAAACATGTTCGCCCAAACCCACAAAAAAACGAGCAAGGTGGTATTTTGGATCGAGAAGCGGGAATTCATATTTCTAATATTGCAATTTTAAATCCTGCTGGAAGCAAGGCTGACCGCGTTGGTTTTAAGCTTCTACAAGATGGCAAGAAGGTCCGTTATTTTAAATCTAACGATGAAGTTATCGACGTATAGAGGTTTCCAGATGGTTACATTAGAAAAGCAATATCGAGAAAAAATTATCCCTGACCTCATCAAGCAGTTTGAGTATAAGAGTGTTATGCAAGCGCCTCGTATCACAAAAATTACTTTGAATATGGGTGTTGGCGAAGCCGTTGCTGATAAAAAAGTAATGGCGCATGCCTTAGAGGATATGACCACAATAACAGGGCAAAAACCGGTACCAACACTGGCTAGAAAATCAATTGCTGGATTTAAAATTCGTGAAGAATGGCCAATTGGTTGCAAGGTCACATTGCGCCGTCAACGTATGTATGAATTTTTGGAAAGATTAATCTCTATAACTATTCCACGTATTCGAGATTTCCGTGGTTTTAGTGCTAAGGCTTTTGACGGACAGGGGAACTACAGTTTAGGCATAAAAGAACAAATTGTATTTCCAGAGATTAACTATGACAAAATTGATGTGATTCGAGGTTTAGATATCACGATCACAACAACAGCAAAAACCGATGAAGAAGCTAAAGCGCTGATGAAAGCGTTTGGTTTCCCACTGAAAGACTGAGGAAAATTTATGGCAAAGCAAAGCGTTATTATGCGTAACCGCAAGAGAAAAATTCTTTCAGATCGTATGAAAGAGGCGCGTACTGCGTTGAAGAACCTCATTAAAAGTGATTCCGATGAGCGTGATGACGCTGTTTTAAAGCTACAAAAGCGCCGACGTGATGAAAGTTCTTCTCGTGTACGTGAGCGTTGTCGAACCTGCGGACGTACAAACGGCACACTGAAAAAATTCGCTTTATGCCGTATTCATTTACGAGAAGCAGTGATGCGCGGTGATGTGCCTGGGATGAAAAAGGCAAGTTGGTAACTACATAGAATAAGTTGGGAGATTAATATCATGCAAACTGATCCAGTGGCAGATATGTTAACAAGAATTCGGAATGCACAAGCCGTTTCAAAAGTAGACGTCAGAATGCCTATGTCAAAAATAAAAATGGCTATTGCTGAGGTCTTGAAGAAAGAAGGTTACGTTACGAATTGCCATTTAGCAGATGATGCTGCAATGCCAACTTTGGTTGTTCAGTTGAAATACTATGAAGGTACTCCTGTGATTGATCGTATCCAGCGAGTAAGTCGTCCAGGATTGCGAGTGTATGAAAGCAAAGATACTTTGCCAGTTGTGAATAATGGTCTTGGTATTGCAATTATCTCCACGTCGAAAGGCGTGATGTCTGATAAAGAAGCACGTCGTGCCGGTCAAGGTGGCGAAGTGTTATGTATAGTGTCTTAGGAGACAGGAATGGTTAGTCGAGTTGCAAAGAACCCTATCGAAATCCCTTCAGGTGTAGACCTGAAAGTTGAGGGGCGTCTGCTTAGAGTGAAAGGAAAGTTGGGAGAATTGCAGCAAGAAATTCATCCTTTAGTAGCAATTAATCAACTGGAAAACACTATACAGTTGGCCCCTGCAAATGGGGACGCAGAAGCGAATGCTCTAGCAGGTACGATGAGTGCGCTTACTAAAAATATGCTTCGTGGTGTTACTGATGGATTTGAGCGGCATCTTGTATTAGTTGGAGTTGGTTACCGAGCAAAAGCGCAGGGTAATAAATTGAATTTGTCGGTTGGCTTTTCACATCCTGTTGATATGGAGATGCCAAAGGGGATCACTGTTGAGACTCCGACTCAAACTGAAATCATTCTTAAAGGGGCTGATAAGCAAAAGGTTTGTCAGGTAGCGGCAAATATTCGGAAAGTCCGTCCTCCAGAGCCCTACAAAGGTAAAGGTATTCGTTATAAAGATGAGCATATCAGCTTAAAAGAGGCTAAGAAGAAATAATGAATAAGAAAATTCAAGCAAGAAAACGTAGATCAAAGCGAACTCGCGCAAAAATTGCTGGGTTAGCTCAAACACGTTTATGTGTGCATAGAACTTTGGGACATATTTATGCTCAAGTGATTTCACCTTGCCGAGGTAAGGTATTGGCTTCTGCTTCTACGGTTGAAAAGGCCGTTCAAGCAAAAGCGTCACGAGGCGGAAATATAGAAGCGGCGAAAATTGTAGGCGGCTTGATTGCAGAACGGGCTAAGGCGGCCGGTATTGAACGTGTTGCGTTTGATCGATCAGGTTATAAGTACCACGGTCGGGTTAAAGCTTTAGCGGAAGCTGCTCGTGAAGGTGGTATTGAATTTTAATTTAGAGTAAAGGTTATTTTTATGCGTGAAGCAGGCTCAGATACAACCAGTGATGGTATCGTTGAAAAACTAGTTGAAATAAAACGAACATCGAAAACGGTTAAAGGCGGACGCCAAATGGGTTTTTCTGCACTAGTTGTTGCAGGCGATGGTGAAGGTAAAGTTGGTTGTGGCCGTGGTAAAGCACGTGAAGTTCCATTAGCTATCCAAAAAGCTTCCGAAAATGCACGCCGGAATATGGTGCAGATACATTTGAAAGGTACAACATTACAGCATCAAATTGTATCAAGGTTTGGTGCAAGTAAAGTTTTGATGATTCCAGCTTCAGAAGGTACTGGTATTATTGCTGGTACAGCAATGCGTGCTGTTTTTGAAGTTATGGGTGTTGAAAATATTTTAGCAAAATCTATTGGGTCAACATCATCAATCAATGTGATCCGTGCAACGATTAAAGGGTTACAGCATATGTATACACCTGAAGCGATTGCAGCCAAGCGTGGCAAAACAGTTAAAGAAATATTGGAAGGCTAATCATGTCAAAGCAATTAAAAGTAACATTAGTTCGTAGTAAGTATGGTCGGAAACCAAGGCATAAAGAATGCGTGCAAGGTTTGGGTTTACGTCGCATGCATCAGACAGTGATTGTGGAAGACACGCCGTGTAATCGCGGCATGATTAATAAAGCATCTTATATGTTAAAGGTTGAGGAAGCAGCATAATGCATTTAAATACATTAAAACCAGCGGAAGGCGCTAGAAAAAATAGAAAACGTGTAGGACGTGGGATAGGTTGTGGTAGTGGTAAAACCTGTGGTCGTGGACATAAAGGACAACACTCTCGTTCAGGTGGCTATCATAAAGTAGGTTTCGAAGGTGGTCAGATGCCTTTGCAACGTCGCGTACCTAAGTTTGGTTTCCAATCTCGCAAAGCGGAAAAGACGGCAGAAATTCGTTTGAGTGAATTGAAAAAAATTGAAGGTGATGTAGTTGATATAGCGGCATTACAAGCAGCAGATATCATTCATGGTGCTATTGAACGTGCCAAAATTATTCTTTCAGGAGAAGTTGAAAGGTCCGTGACAGTTCGTGGGATTCGTGTCACAAAAGGTGCAAAGGCTGCGATTGAAGCAGCTGGTGGAAAGATCGAAGAATAAGTAACAGAGCCGCGCAAAATTTTTTAAAGGAACATAATGGCAAAACCAAAACTAGGTGCAGGATTATCTTCCGGTGGTTTGTCCGAATTACGAAATCGATTGATATTCGTGTTAATTGGATTGGTTGTCTATCGTTTAGGTGCCTATATTCCAGTGCCGGGTCTTAACCCAGCGAAGTTAGTCGCGCTTTTCCAGCAACATGGTGGTGGGATTTTAGGTGTTTTTAATATGTTTTCAGGGGGTGCACTGAGTCGTATGACGATCTTTGCACTGGGTGTGATGCCCTATATTTCGGCATCCATTATTATGCAAATGTATGCGACAGTGTCACCGAAACTATCGCAACTGAAAAAAGAGGGTCAAAGCGGGCAGCGAAAAATTAATCAGTACACACGCTATGCCACAGTATTTTTATCGTTATTGCAGGCAGTTGGTATCTCAAAATGGCTGGCTAGTAGCGGTGTAGCAGTGAATGCAAATTTAGGATTTTATTTTGTCGCAGCAGTAACCTTGGTCACAGGCACGATGTTTTTGATGTGGTTAGGTGAGCAGATGACGGAACGAGGCATTGGTAATGGTATTTCTCTTATTATCTTTGCAGGTATTGCAGCTCGTTTCCCAGCGGCAATCGGGCAAGTATTGACGCAAGTCCGACAAGGGCAAATGTCCGTGTTTCGTTTGTTACTTATTATTGCAACCGTGGTTGTTGTGACCGTTGTTGTTGTTTATTTTGAAAGAGCGCAACGACGTATAACGATTAATTATGCGAAGCGCCAACAGGGGCGGAAATTATATGCGGCTCAGAAGAGCCACTTGCCGTTGAAAATTAATATGTCAGGTGTAATACCGCCGATTTTTGCAATGAGTATTATTGGTTTCCCTGTGACATTGGCTGGATTTTTTAGTACAGCAAAGGGGTTTGCTTGGTTGAATAATGTGGCGTTGTTATTGCAGTTTGGTACGCCAACTAATATGTTAGTAACCGCATTTTTAGTGATATTTTTTGCTTTTTTCTATACGGCGTTAACCTTTAATCCAAAGGAAACGGCTGATAATTTGAAAAAATCAGGGGCTTTTATTCCAGGCATACGGCCAGGTGAGCAGACGGCGAATTATGTGGACTCTGTGATGACAAAGCTGACCTTGGTCGGTGCTATCTATTTGTCTATGGTGACACTACTGCCGCAGTTTTTGAAATTGGCATGGAATGTACCTTTCTATTTTGGTGGTACTTCCTTATTGATTATTGTCGTGGTCATTATGGACTTTATGTCCCAGGTGCAAGCGCATTTGATGAGCCATCAGTATGAGTCGATCATGAAGAAATCGAAGATGAAAGGTTCAAAATTTGGATTGATTCGCTAGTAATAGCTTGAGAGGTTGTATTATGAAAGTACGAGCGTCAGTAAAGAAGATTTGTCGGAATTGCAAGATAGTTAAGCGTAAGGGTGTTTTGCGCGTGATCTGTAAGGATGGTCGGCATAAACAGAGACAGGGCTAGGTTTTTCCGTTGATTTTTTTGTATTTGGACGGTATGCTAGGCGGCTTTTTGATGGGTATTAGTATAGATTTTTGGAGTTGAGAATGGCTGCACGAATTGCAGGTGTAAATATAGATGTACAGAAGCACGCAAGGATTGGTTTGCGGGCGATTTACGGCATAGGCCCTTCAAGAGCTGAAAAGATTTGTGTGTTGGCGAAAGTTGATCCTACGATCAAAATAAAGGACTTGGCTGAGCAAGATCTCGACCGCATTCGTGCAGAAGTGGCAAAATTTACCAATGAAGGTGATTTGCGACGTGAAATTTCCATGAATATTAAATTACAGATGGACCTTGGTACGAATCGAGGGATTCGGCATCGTCGTGGGCTACCTGTGCACGGACAGCGTACAAAAACAAATGCACGAACTCGTAAAGGTAAGAAAAAACCTGTACGCGGATAAGATGAGTATAAATTTATGACACGAACAACGACAAAGAAGCAAAAAGCGAAACAGCAGTTCTCAAAAGGTATTGCTACGATTAATGCGACTTTTAACAACACTGTTATTACGATTAGTTCACCGGCAGGCGATGCTTTATCACAAAGCTCAGCGGGTCGTTGTGGTTTTAAAGGTGCACGAAAAGGCACACCCTATGCTGCACAGTTAGCTGCGGATATGGTAGCAAAGGACGTGAAAGAGCGTTACGGCATGAGGGAAGTTGCTGTTCGTGTTAAAGGTGCGGGTGCGGGTCGTGATTCTGCGATTCGAGCGATCAATGGAGCCGGGTTGGATGTAACCCGTTTAGAAGATGTTACACCCTTACCTCATAATGGATGTCGTCCTCCTAAGAAGAGACGTGTCTAACAGTTAACTAATAAAGAGCTCAATATGGCAAGATATCTTGGACCAAAGCTGCGTTTATGTCGTCGCGAAAAAACTGACTTACAACTTAAGAGTGGTATTCGTGCCATTGATTCAAAGTGTAACTTAGAGCGTACGCCCGGCCAGCAATGGCAACGACGTGGTCGTTCGTCTGACTATGGCATACAGCTTCGTATGAAGCAGCTTATTCGCCGTTATTATGGTTTGTTAGAAAAGCAATTCCGTAATTACTACAAAAAAGCAGATCTCATGAAAGGATCTAGTGGTGAGAATCTGTTACGTTTAATAGAGTCACGTCTAGATAACGTAGTGTATCGTTTAGGTTTTGCTGCGACACGTGCAGAAGCACGACAGTTGGTCAGTCACAAATGTGTTTTAGTGAACGGTACAATCGTCAACATTCCTTCTTTTCACGTTTCACCTGGTGACCAGATTGAGATTCGCGACAGAGCAAAAAAACAGTTACGGATTATTGCTGCATTAGATCTAGCACAGCAACGTCCGCAGATGTCATGGATTGAAGTTGATCCAAAAAAGCTCGTAGGCAAGTTTAAAGGTGATCCCGATGTTTCCGAACTGCCTGCTGAGTTTAAAGTTAATTTGGTTGTCGAGTTATATTCTAAGTAGAGGCCTGTTATGCAAGATATTTATAAAAGTTTTTTGACTCCAAAAAATATTCAAGTTCAGGCAATTTCGCCAACGCACTCGAAAATTATTTTAGAGCCTTTAGAGCGTGGTTTTGGTTATACCCTAGGTAATGCGCTACGTCGCATTCTATTATCATCCATGCCGGGTGCCGCTATCGTTGAAGCGCAGGTTGAAAATGTATTACACGAATATAGTTCGGTTGAAGGTTTGCGTGAAGATATGGTTGATGTTTTGCTGAATCTCAAAGGCGTTGCTATCAAACTTGAAGGTCGTGATGAGGTTGTTTTAACCCTGAATAAAAAGGGCAGTGGTCCCGTATTAGCGGGCGACATCACACCTGAGCATGATGTTGAGATTATGAATCCAGAGCATGTCATTGCTAATTTAACAGGTGATGGCGAAATCAACATGAAGCTTAAAGTCTCTTTGGGAAGAGGCTACCAGCCTGCGAGTGTACGTCAGTCGCATCTAGAAGAATCAAAACCTGTTGGAGCATTATACCTTGACGCTTCTTTTAGCCCGGTTCTTAGGGTTTCCTATTCTGTTGACAATGCGCGTGTGGAAAAAAGAACGGATTTGGATAAGCTTATTATCGAACTGGAAACCAATGGTACATTAGATCCTGAAGAAGCTATTCGACGTTCAGCTACTATTTTACAACACCAGCTGGCAACTTTTGTTGAGCTACAACATGAAGAATCTTTGCATTTAGAGGATCAAGCAGAACAAATTGATCCAATTCTCCTGCGTCCTGTTGATGACTTAGAGCTAACAGTACGTGCAGCCAATTGTTTGAAAGCTGAAAACATCTATTATATTGGTGATTTGGTACAGCGTATTGAGAATGATTTATTGAAAACGCCAAACCTAGGTAAAAAGTCCTTAATGGAGATTAAGTCTGTCTTATCCCAGCGTGGTTTATCCTTGGGAATGCATATAGAGGGTTGGCCACCAGCTGATTTAGCAGAAAGACAATAAGTCAGTTAGTAGATACGTTTAGAGGTAATAATAATGCATCATCGTAAAAGCGGAAGACGATTAGGTAGAAACAGCAGCCATCGTGAAGCTATGTATCGCAACATGTCAGCATCAGTGATTAAACATGAGCTGATTAAAACCACCCTAGCTAAGGCGAAAGAATTGCGTCGTGTGCTTGAGCCTATGATTACGCTCGCGAAAGAAGATTCTGTTGCTAATCGGCGTTTAGCCTTTTCACGTCTACGTGATAAAGCTGCGGTTGGTAAACTTTTTACAAATATAGCACCAAGACATAAGAATCGTCCTGGTGGCTATCTACGTATCCTA
>Ga0316204_10008573_pt1 | contig 14092 bp, 14 predicted proteins | sample 6monrhotite_MG_2_FD_205661 | JGI IMG/M metagenome (GOLD analysis project Ga0316204, IMG submission 205661) | Microbial mat bacterial communities from mineral coupon in-situ incubated in ocean water Damariscotta River, Maine, United States -... | ecosystem: Environmental > Aquatic > Marine >...
TGTTCGCACCGCTTGGAAAGTGACCCACCCACCGTTTGGAAAGTGACCCACCCGAGTTCGTGTTGAGTTCTACTCGATTCAGACTTCGAGGCTCAAGGCCCCCTTCGATGGTTCGGGTGCCCTGACTGGACGCCCATTGCTTTCGCGTTTCTCTTCCGAGCCCCCTGCCCCTCGCCCTCGGCGTCGGTCACACCCTTGTGGCGGAGCCCAAATGGCCGACGCTGAGGGCGAGGGGCAGGGGGCGACCCCCTTTGCCCCGAGCCTGAGGCTGAGGGATCCGAGCCGTCAGCCCTTGCTTCGCCTCTTTCGCCTCGACCGATAGGACTTGCCCTTCGTGGTCAAGACGTGGGCCCTGCTCGCCAGCCGGTCGAGGAGCGCGGTGGTCAGCTTCTCGTCACCCAGCACGTCGACCCACTCCTTGAAGGCCAGGTTTGTCGTGAGGATCGTCGAGCGCCGTTCGTGGCGATCAGCGAGGAGATTGAAGAGTAGCTCCCCGCCCGCGCGGTCGAAGGGCACGAAACCAAACTCGTCGAGGACCAGGAGCGGGATCCGTTGCAGCTTCGCCTGGAGTCGACCCAGCTTCCGCTCGTCTCGGGCCTCGAGCAGGTCTCGGACCAGATCTGCCACGCGAGTGAAGTAGACCCGCTTGCGACGGCGCGTCGCCTCCACTCCCAGCGCGATCGCGAGGTGCGTCTTCCCCGTCCCGATCGGGCCAGCCACGATCACGTCCTCCGCCTTGTCGACGAAGGCGCAGCTCGCAAGCTCCAGGATCTTGGGCCGTGAGACACCCTGGAGCGAGTCCCACTGGATCTCGTCCAGCGTCTTGACGTCAGGGAAGCGCGCCTCGCGTAGCCTCCGTCCCGCCGAGGAATTTCGTCGTCCCGTGACCTCAGATTCGAGGACCTGGACCAGAAAGTCCTCATAGGCGACGCCTTCGTTGGTCGCCTCGCGCGCGACGCCTTGGTACTCGCGATAGAGGGTCGGCGTCTTGAGCTCCTTACAGAGCTCCTTGATCAAGGCGTCTCGGGCAGCCGCGCTCATGACGACACCGCCAAGAGGTCGTCGTAGTCTGCCGCGCAGCCCGCCTCGACCTCGTAGCCGGCCAACGACGCGGGGACCTCGACCTTCTCGCGATCAGGCGGAGCCTGGGTCCTCTCTGGCTCGACCTCGAGGAGGTGGACTCGATCGGTCTCGAGCGCAGCGACGAGAGCCGCTCGAATTGGATCCTCGCCGTGCTTGGTGATCGCAGACAGGATCCTCGCCACCGTTCGCGCCGCGTCGAGGGCCCCGTGGGTCTCCGAGAGCAAGTCCCACAGTTGCCCGTAGGGCGCGCCAAGTTCCTCGACCAGCTCGGGCGCGACCTGTCGCAAGGCCTGCGGCTTCTTCGCCAAGTCGGGCAGGAAGTCCTTGTAGCGGATCTCCGTGCCCTTCAAGGCCGCGCGGGGTCGCACGATCCGCTCCGAGCCGCAGACGATCTCGACCTCGTTCACGCCCACGTAGGCCATGACGTCGAGGCACTTCCAGTGCGAGGGGACCGAGTAGGTCCCCTTCTCCAGGCGCAGCATGCAGCGCCGGTTGACCTGAGCAGGCTCGCGCTTTCGCGGATCGAAGTCCGCAGCGGGGAGCGGGAGGCTCGCGACCCGATCCTCGGCCAAACGCTCGGCCTTGGGCTCTTGCTGGCGCTGGATCGCTTCGAGCAACCGCGCCGAGAGCTCCTCCAGCGAGGCACCGTCGGGGATCGGGGTTAGGTGCTGGAGGCGAATCGTCTTCCCGCGACTTTCGACGCCGCCCTTGTCGTGCCCCTCGCCGGGACGCGCGAAGCAGGCCTCGAACTGGAAGTGCCGCTGGAGCGCCTCGAAGCGCTTGCTGAGCTGGCGCTTGGGGAACTGGACCTTCTTGACGGCGGCCTTGAGGTTGTCGTAGACGATCCGCCGCGGCACGAAGCCGAAGAACGCGAAGGCGCGGACGTGGCCGTCGAGGAAGGCGACCTGGTCTTGGCGGTCGTAGATACAGGCGAAGTCGCAGCCCGAGTGCATGAGGCGCATGACGAACTTCCAGGCCTTGCGCCGCACGCCTGCGACGTCCACGACGACCTCGAAGAAGTCGACCTGGGCTGCGTCGCCTGGGCGGTGAATCAGCGGCACGAAGGCTTCCAGTCGCTGCCGCTTCCGCTCTCTAACCACAGCGCGGATCGACGTCAGCCCGACCTCAAAGCCGCGCTTGCGGAGCTCCTTGTGGAGCAGAGTCCCCGTGATCCGCTGCTTCTCCGTCGTCCGGCGCTCCCACTCGGCGTAGATCTCGTCGATCACGGGCGCGATCCGATCTCGGACCGGGCGAGATCGCGCCTCGGTCTCCCGGCGAACCGGCTCCGCCGGCCCCCGGGTGTATTTCCGCACGGTGTTTCGGCAGACGCCGAGCTCGCGCGCTGCCTTGCGAAGGCTCCAGCCCTCTCGCTGGACCTTCTGGCGTATAAGGTCGATCTGACCCATCCCTAGCATTCCTTCCCCCCGTCGGTTGAACGTGTCGCAACGCCAATCGTCGGGGACTGGGGGTTAGGGGTGGGTCATTTCGTGCGCGTTGGGTGGGTCACTTTCCGCGCGACGCGTGCACGGGCCAAGTCGCCGGACGTTTCAGATTTGAAATGCCGTCCGGCTCGGCGTGGCTCTCTGAACTAGAGGAGCCAAGTCACCGGACGTTTCAGATTTGAAATGCCGCCCGGATCGGCGTGGACGGCTCTCTGACCTTGAGCAGCGGGACTCTCGGAGATCGGGTGGCAGCTAGGGATCTCCATCACCAACGTGGGTGTTCCACCACTCAATCGCTTGAGCCTGAGTCCAGCGTGTTCCTGCTCCACAGGTCGACAGCTCCTCGTGGAGGATTTGGGCTGACCTCGGGCGATCCTCAGGTTGCTTGGCGAGGCAACGCAGGAGCACCCTCTCCAAGTCGGCCGGAATCTCACCCTTGCAGTGCACTGAGAGAGGCGGAGGGGACTGGGAGGCGTGTCCTACCAAGACATCAATCGCAGTTCCGTCGAAAACTGGGCGCGCCGTCAGGAGCCAATACGCGACACAGCCAAGCGAATAGAGGTCACTCCGGGCATCGACTTCCCTTCCCGCTCCCTGCTCCGGGGACATGAAAGCGGCCGTCCCGAGCACAGTCCCCTTCTTTGTGACTCTCGTCGTCCCAACCTTCGGCTCGGCCTTCACGAGTCCAAAGTCGAGCACCTTCACGAAGTCGTAGACGGCACCGTGTTCGCAGAGATAGAGGTTTCCCGGCTTCACGTCCCTGTGGACGAGTCCCTGGGCGTGGGCTTCGCCGAGGGATTCGCAGACCTGGAGTAGGATCTCGATCGTTCGACTTGCTGGGAGCGGGCCAAAGCGCTTGACGAGTTCGTCCAGATCGAGTCCCCGAAGCAGCTCCATTGCGAAGTAGAACTCGCCCTCCTCAGTGACTCCGAAGTCGTGAACGCGGATCGTGTGCGGACTCTCCAACCGAGCGGTGGATCGAGCCTCTCGCTCGAATCGGGCCAACCTGACACGCTGATCGGGATCCTCGCTGTCTCCGTCGTCGGAGTCGCTCCTGATGACCTTCACCGCTGCCCGCATGTCTAAGAGGGAGTGCTCTGCTTCCCAGACTTCCCCCATCCCTCCCTCACCGAGCAGACGAACCAGGCGGTAGGACCCAAGCATTCGGGGCTCCTGACCCGCAACTGTGCTCTGACTCCTTGGACTCGACGTCAGCTTGCTCACGCCTATGGCAAGCGCTGCGGAGATCGCGTATGGGAAGAACGTGTCCCAGAGGACTTGCCCGTTTGGCGTCGGGTGGTCAGCCCAGTGACACCAAGCCAGATGCACGCCAACGGGGAGCGAGGCACTGCCGACGGCGACCCAACCGTTGTGAGCTCGCAGTCCAGGGACCACAAGTGGGAAGAGAACGATCCACATGGCCAGAAAGGCTGGGTTGCCGCTATCAGCGGAGACGTCGTGAGCTCCCCAATACTGAGACACGGCCATGCAGGCAGCTCCGAGGAGCTGGTAGGCGCTCCCCCAGACCAGGGATCGCTGACGCAGGCTCTGGGATGTCGAAACGGCGTATGCGGTTAGTGAGAGCAGGAGGACGGCGAGTTGCGCCGATCCTCCTCGCTGAGTCGCAGGGGTTGGGAGCCACTCTCCGGTCTCGCCAACTACGAAAGACAGGAACTGCAAGGCTCCGATCGTCCCTGCGACCACGAGCCCCAAACGGCCAACCCTATATCCGGTCTCGTCGCGATCCTCGTTCCCGAGTGTGTCTGGGGTTGTGTCAGTCCTACTAGCCGAGGAGACCACCTATTGATCGCCGTGACTCAGAGCCAGGGGCGCATGAAAGTGCGCTGCCGCCATGGGCTGGAGAACTCGCGCGAGCGAGTGCCCAGATCTCGTCTTGACACAGCCGATCGCTGCGAGATAGCTGGGTCGCACGTCGCGCTGCCTAGCCGGCGGTCTGATCCCCGCTCAGAACTTCCGTGACCGCCACGGCCAGGACTGAGGCGAGGGGGATCTCGTTGGTCGGGTGGGGGATCGTGTCGCAGGAGACAATCAGTGCAGGAGCGGCTTGCTCGAGGACTCGCAACCCGTCACCAGAGAAGACCGGGTGGATCCCGACACAAATCGCTGGAGCCATGTCGGCGTCTACGAGGTGCCGAAGAGTCTCCACCATCGTGCGCGATGTCGAAATGATGTCGTCGACTAGGACCGGCGTGTGATCCTTGAACTCCTCGACGTTGGGCACCGAGACCTCTACTTCGCGATCACCTCGACGGATCTTCTCAAGGACGAGATGCGGCGCACAGGCAAGCTTGGCGACCGCCTCAACCCATTGCTCACTCTCACTGTCGGGGCCAACGAGGACAGGATTCTCAACGTGACTTCGAATCCAGTCTGCAACTGCCGGTGCCGCGTGGACAACACGGGTTGGGATCGTGTATCCGGACTCCGCGAGCGTCGAGTGCCGGTGAAGGTGAGGGTCCACGGTCACGAGCCAATCCAAGACTCGCGACATGAACCGTCCGAAGTAGACACTTGTGATGCCTTCGCCTGAGTGGAAGCGCTTGTCCTGTCTCATGTAGGCCAGATAGGGCGCTACCAGCCCGACGCTGCTAGCTCCCAGGTCTCGCGCCGCTTCGGCCAGCATCACGAGTGGGATCACCTTGTCGTCTGGTTGGTGAAGGGTGCAGACGAGCACGACCTCCCTCTCGGACACGTCAGTTTCGAGGCGGACATAGGTCTCTCCGTCGGGAAACCGTCGAACGACTGCTGTGCCGAAGCCAGCCTTCAACTCCCGCGCGATAGCCTCGGCGAAGGCCTCGTTTCCGGGTAGGGCGAAGACTAGGGGGGGATTCATAGAACCTCCGTTTCAAGCAGGACGAGATCGGACTGGCACTCGAGGTAGTCCAGCGCGTATCTCAGTTCGCCACGCGCCATGGCATGGATCGTGAACAGCGGCTGTCCCGCCGAGACTGTTTCGCCAAATCCCACCAAGAGCTCGAGCCCTGCGGCCTGGTCTGCTGGGGCACCGGCGAACTTGGCAAGCCGGGACAGGCGTCGGTTGTCGAGTTCAGTGACGCGACCGCCTTTGGCGGCGACGACCGTGTGGGTCTGGGCTGCGCGCGGGGGCTTGCGCAGTCCTCCCTGCGCCTCGCAGATCGCCTGGAACTTCCTCCAAGCCGAACCGTCCGCCAAGACCTGGCGGGCGGCGTCTAGCCCACAACCTGGCTCTATCGAAGGAGAGAACTCCAACACGGCGCCAGCGACTACGAGGGCGCGCTCACGCAAGTCTTGTGGAGCCCTTGGGCTGTTCGTGAGAACGGCGAGGACGTCGCGAGCCTCAAGCGAGGGACCGAAGCCACGCCCGATTGGGCGGGACCCGTCCGTGAGCAGGACACGGATCTCAAGGCCCACCAACCTTCCAACTCCCTCCAACAGACGGCTTAGCTGGAGAGCTGAGTCGCGACTCCTGACTTTGGCCTTTGGACCGAAGGGAATGTCTAGGACGACATGGGTAGAGCCGGCCGCGATCTTCTTGGAGAGGACGGACGCGACGAGTTGGCCGAGGCTGTCGAGGTCTAGCGCCCTCTCGATGCGAATGAGGATGTCGTCAGCGGGGCTGAGTCGAGAGCTTCCGCCCCAGACCAGGCACCCCCCCTCTTGGCCGACGACCCGCCGCATAGCCGCCTCGTCCAGATCGACGTTCGTCAGGGTTTCCATCACGTCGGCTGTTCCTGCGGGTGAAGTGATGGCTCGAGAGGAGGTCTTGGGGATCGTGAGCCCGCTAGCTGCTGCAATGGCGACGACGATCGGAGTTGTCCGATTGCCCAGCAAGCCGCCTACGCAGTGCTTGTCGACGACCAGGTCACTGTCCCAATGAAGTCGGTCTCCGGTCTCGATCATGGCTTGTGAGAGGGAGACGACCTCGTCGAAGTCCAGGCTGCCGGTGCAGGCCGTGATGAAGGCAGAGAGGTAGATGTCGGACAGCCTGCCTGCCACGACGTCCTCTATGACCTCGCGCATTTCCTGGCGGCCTAGGCGACGGCCATGAATCTTCCCCCTGAGGTGCCCGTGAGACGCTGGAGTCGGTGCGTGCCCGAGAGATACGGACATTCCCTCCTCAGCCCCAAGGCGCTTCCAGGCCGACTCTGACAGCCCTGCCTCCCCAGGGGCTAGGAGTCTGTTAGTGGTGTGATTGACCGTTGCTAGGACCATCCTTCCGTTCACCTGGACGTGGACGCGAGAGTGCGCTTGGAATCCTTCAGCACGGCAGACGTGGCAGTCACGTGGCATGTAGATCACGGCTTCGTGCTGCGTGTCTATGCCTAGGCGCTTCAGAACCAGACGCCCACTCTCTGATTCAGCGCAGTGCGGCGTTCTTGAAACCAGAGCGGTGTCGTCGGGGGTCGTGTCGGTTTTTTCCACTTGGCCTCCCAGAGGCGAGCGACTCCAACTCGGGCCAAGGTCAGGGAGTTCACTCGCGATCGATTCGAAGCACAGGCCAGGCCACTGGGCTCAAGTCCCAGTGGCTCAGCCCAGTTTTCGGATCGCCGGGTTGAACTCGCCCCAGTGGGGAGGCATGGCGTTTCAGTCTTGGTCCTCGGCTCCAGCCTGAAGATCGAGCGCCAGGAAAGCCAGGCCCCTGACCTACCTCTCAGCTGAGCAGCTCACGCATACGGTCAGGCATGACGACCGCCCGGAAACGCCCAGGAGTGAACGTGAATCACCTTTCCCCTGACTACCTTCAGCGGCGTGCCCGCCTTCAATGGAACGCCACGGGCCATGGAGCGGCTCCCATGATCCCCCTCCCGAACTCCTGAGGTCTAGCCGGATGTGGGCAACGCCAAGACAGGAAGCCGTGGTCGGGGGGAGCCTGAAATACAGTGTTGTTTGGGTCTGGCGGCCCGACGACCGGGCGGGACGCCTTGACAGCCGCGCGGGCCACAGCATTGGATATGTAGTCCGCCAGTCAAAGACGCCTGACTCTACAGGCGTGGTCGCGCGAGCTGAGGCATGACGCCACCATGAGGCGCTCTCGCTGCCGCCTGGCCCCGTCGAGGCTTAGGGGCGACGAATGGACCCGAAAGGGGCCAGAGACGCATGACGAGAGTAGCCTTGCTGGTCGCGGCCCAGCCCGCTTCCGTCACTTCGATTGGTGGGCAGGTGCAATCACGACCAAGACCAAGGGAACGTGCGACCGTGCTTGGTGGGCGGGCCATACCCGTCCCCGGTCGCTCGCCTGCCCTCCCGCCGGCCTTCAGTCGAACACATAGCTTGGTGGAAGAGTGGTCACCCGGGGTGGCGAGTGGCCTGAGCCGAGTTGGCAGTTGGCCCGCAATCAAACTGGCGCTGCGACTTAGGAGTTGAGCTCAGCGCTCTTCCCGACACAATGGGCAAGGCTCCACAATCGCTCTACACTTGCGGCAGTAGTGAACGGTCTCGGGGTAGTCGCCTCCTCGTTCTTCCGTGCGGCAGGTCGGGCAGATGTGTTTGTCATAAGTCAGACCCTCGAGCGAAAATGTCCGCGTTTCAGTTTCGCACTCAGGGCAAACCTGGCTCGTCTTGGACGACACAAGCCGTCCGGGTGTCTGGCAGCCTGCGGCTCCAAAGAGTGGCACTGCTAGGGCGACTGCCAGCGTCCAGTTTCGGCTTCTTCGTGTCACGCAGCCCCTTGAATGGTTGAGCAGTTTAGCGGAGAGCATCTCGAATCCCGTCCGTCACGACCGCTGCTAAGTGCTACGGGGATTCGCTAGCCTCCCAAGCACATGGCCGGCCAACCGATTAGTGGCTGTGCATGCAACCCCGACAGCAGGAGCCGTTCAGATCTGCAATGCGAGCCTCGTCGCGGTCGACACCCAAGACCGGTAGGATCGAGCGTTAGGAGTCGCTATCCACGTGGCGCAGGGCTTCTCAGGCAACGTCGCACGCAGACTCCGCCTGCAGCCAAGAGGAGTAAGTCGGGGTCTAGCTGGATGCGGCTTGGTTGGTCGAGCGATCGCTGACGGCGCACGAGCAGTCCGAGCAGCCGTGTTCGGCACAGAGGAGGCAAAACTCCAGTGTTCGACGCCTGAGGGCTCTGCGGGCCCGGTGCAACCGGACGCTCGCGTTGTTGGGCGTGATCCCGACGATTCGAGCGAACTCCGCGACCGAGTGTCCAGCAAGGTCAACGTGACGAAGGGCTGCGGCGTACTCCGGCTTGAGTGTGTCGGCTAGTGCGATCACGCAGCGACAGACTTCCGCGCACTGGCTTGGGTCCGCCTCGGCCGAGTCGCTCAGCGTTTGGGCATAGTCGGCCAAGCGGCGCGCCTCCGCGCCGCTGCGCCGGTGCTGATCGGTGATGGCGTTGCGGAGGATTCGATAGAACCAGGCGACGACCGACTCTTCGTCGCGAACGGTCTCCAGTCGTTGGGTCGCCTTCGCGAACGCGCCCTGAAGTAGGTCCTCCGCTAGCGTGGGATCCCCGAGCCGCCGCTCGAGGAACGCGAGGAAAGTCTGCCGTTCAGCCAAGAGGCGCTCGTACAGGTTCTCGTTCAGGCTTCGGGAGTTCTTGGACATATCGCGCTTCTGGTGGATCGGTGGCGGAAGGCCAAGTGTAGGAGCGAAGGGTTGACTACGTCAGATCGGTTCAGGTTTAGTGGACTGGACGTCCTTCCTGAAAGCTGCAGATACGAGGATCCCAGGGTGCCCTGCTCCTGGCGACGCTGCCTGCTCTCTTTCTCGAGGGGCCCTCTCCAGTTGAGCGAAGGCTTGATCCATGAGACCGGCGCCAACATTCATGAGCTCGCGCGCCCTCCCGATATTGCACACTGACCGCTGCTGAACGACAACTAGATCTCCCCACCGCATTGCCTCACCGATTTTGCTACCGAGCCCGAGCCCATTGCCTCACGATTTTGCTACCGAGATCTCTCTTAACCTCAAGCTCAGAGCTGGGGGCCGCCCCCTGCACCTCGCCGCCCAACGTCGGCCCTTGGGGCTTCGCCCACTTCGTGCGACCGACGCCGACGGCGAGGAGCAGGGGGCTCGAGGGCTTGGTGGTAGCAGAACGGGTGAGGCAGCCGGGCCCTGCCGGGTAACGTCGTTGGGTGAGGCAACACGATGGGGATTTCTAATTGACGCCAGGCAGACCGCACTCTGGTCAGGCGTCTACTGAGCGGGGAAGGGTCGCTCGGTCCCAGCACCGACTGGCGGCAGGTATGCACCGCTGTGAGTGACGTAGACGTATTCGCTCGGTCTTGTCCTGCGCGTGGAGCCCGGAACAGAATGACTTCAGGCGCCACCGAAATCCTGAGACGAGTCCCCGTCGCCTCGCTCCTCACGGGCCGCCTACGTTGGCGTCTACTTCGACCTTGGCCCGAGACTCACTCGGCACCTCTGCGTCCTGGGGCCAGAGCCGAATCTGGAGAGCCCTCACGACCAGATAGGCGAGACCTAAAAGGATCTCGAGGCCCATGACGACAGCTGAGATCCTGAGCAAGCCCAAGTTCTGACTGACGAGGCAGAATACTAGAACCGCCAGAATCACCCAGACCCACGCGTGTTTCGGTGCGGTGTTCGTCCAGCGGAGGTGCCTCAGGCTCGCCAGCGCCAGGGCAGCGGGAAGCGAGACGTGGAGCATGAGCAAGAGCGGCGGGTGCTGAGTTAGCGCACCCACGCTCTGCACCAGGGACGCGCTCGGGCTGAATCCCTTAGCTACGTTGAACAGATACACGACCTGAGCGCCAGTCAGGAGCCACCCGATCAGTCCAGCTAAGTAGAGCAGGAGAATGCCCCGCAACACACGCTGCTCTGACCACGTCACGAGCCAGCACTCGACTACGCTTGGGAGACCGATCGCGAACCCTCCCAAGGTGGCCCCCAGAGTTAGTCCCTGGAGGACGAGCGCGGAGTCAAGAGGCCCGGGGCTGCTGAGCACCGCAAGGCAGTAGGCGAACGCGATTGAACCGAAGACCAGAGCACGGAGACCAACTGTCCGCGCAGAGCGAGCCAGACTCGGAGCTTGGCCGAGCCGAGCACTGCTTAGTCGTTCCCCGACTTCTTCGAAGGCCCTGTCCCTGCTCAGCATGGCAATTCCCTTGCGTATCTGCGAATTGGTGCTGCCGGCAGGATCGGTCGTTTGCTCGACTTCGCAAACGCTCACCGGAACACGCCGTCAGCTAGCTCGCGGTCTGTCGTCGCTTAGTCGGCTCCTTAGCGCGCGGACCGGCCGGACTCCTCGCTGCTGAGGGCGGCACGCTTGGCTGCGTTGCGCTCGCTAACCAGAGAATTCAGCTTCCGCAGGAGAAGGTTGGTTGCGCTATCGTCCTTGAGGGACTGCCATGACAAGAGCAGCTTGCCCCGCGCGTCGAAAACCAGGATCGCAGGCACGGCGCGGACGCCAAGGCGAGCGAGAGTAGTGGCTGAAGGCGACTGAAGGAGGGCGCTGTAAGGCTCGCGGCGCTTGAGGTGGAGCTCCAACACCCTCCGACGGCTGCCTGAGAGCGCCTTTGCTTCCCGGCGCGCTTTGCCTTGTTCGCACTCGCGCTGCTCTCGCTTCAGCCTGCGTTCACTGAAATCGTAGGTCGTGATCCCGATCCAGCGAAGACCCTTCTCATGGGCGTGGCGGGCGTGGGCCTGCTCGAAGTGATCGTTGAGGGTCCAGGCCTTGGGGGTGCGCGCAGGATTGAGGCCCCCGCCTTCGCGGCCGGCGCGCCGGAAATCCTCGCGGCTGAGCTCCTTCGTACCCGGGAGGAGGTCCATACGGCCTGGGTCGAAGACGTGAACGACGACCCACTCGGCGTCGGACGAGGCGCGTCTCAGCGTTCGCGCGTTGCCTTCGAGATCAGCGAAGGTCAGCGAGCCGATCGGAGCGCGGTCCCCCAATCGCGGGGGAGCAGGGCGCGACTGGCTCTCGTCGGCCCCCATTGCCGTCCCGAGACAGAGCGAGGCGAAGGTCGTCAGGGCGACTGAGGCGAGGCGGTTCATGGGGGTCCGTTCAGGTTGGGTTGCGGTCTCCTCTTACTCAGCAAAGCGGGCTCCTCGACACAAGTTCAACCCCGCACGAAGGGAGAGCCGAGCTAAGGCCCTGGCCCCTCGTGAGCCCCAGCCCGGTAGACCAAACCCACCCCGGGATGTTCACTTTTGAAAGGTCGGCTGGGAGGTAACGCGCCGAATGGTGCTGAATGATGTGGACCAGCCTCCCCGAACAGGCTGCGACGCCGTCGGCTCGCGGAGGCTTAACCTCCCTGCGAGTAGTTACTTGGGAGCGCTCTCCGCTCGCGGCAAGATCGCGAGAAGGGGGTCTCGGCCATGAGTTCAATTCCACAAGGCGCGAGCGACGGGAGCAGCGATCGGCTTCGGACCTGGGCGGCTCGCGACGGCCGGGAGTTCGAAGTCTGGGCCGCTCTAGGGCAAGAGGCTCTCACCCTCCGAGACCGCGTCTCGGAGGGTGAGCGCCGGAGTCAGGGTTGTGGGGCGGGGCTCGCCCCGGAACGGTGTCCGGCCCAACCCTCGCTCGGTCCCCTTGGGCGCCACGACAAGCACGGTATGGTTGGGCGCATGAAGATCCTAGCTTCCGGGTGTCGGATGTATCGGCGACCGCGTCGTTCGCCTCCTCAAGCGGGCCAACCACTCCTGTTCCTCAAGCGCGACCGTCAGCTCCAGAGCAGGGTCGCGAGCGGCGGCGTTCGCCTGCGCTTCGGCCAGGCTATGATCAAGGTTGGCTTCGTCGAGAAGGAGACCGTCGACGTCGCCCTCAAGGTCCAGCGAGACCGCGATGGGATCGGCGATTCGCACCAGTTCCTTAGCTCGATCCGCGCCATTAGCTCCCGGTGGTCGCGGAACCTGCAATCAGTCCGGAGGTGACAATGTCTCGGTCCGCTGTGTTCGCAGCCTTCGGCGCCTGTCTCTTGGGCCTCGGCCTCGGCGTGTGGCTGAGCAAGACAGGAGGTCCTCCTCCCTCCTCTCCCCGCACCCCGCTCTCCCAGGCCAGCGTGGCTGACTCCCGATCCTCAGCAGCCGGCGGAGCCCAAGCGAGACGAGTTGCAGAGCTTGAAGAGCGCCTCGACGACCAGGCCCGACGCCTTCAGGAGCTGGAGAGAAGGCTCAAGCGAGGAGAAGAGCAGATCGTCAACTTCCAGGTCTTCGTCCAGAAGCTCGCGATCCACCGCGGCAGCGAAGAGACCACCTCCTCCGGCGATCCCGCACTAGGCCAGAAGCAAGGCCAAGAGCGCAGGCCGAATGTCCCCAAGGAGCTAACGACGGGCGCTCCAGCCGCTACCGCCCTCGCCGCCCTCGGGCCGCCCGACGACCGAACCGACACGGAGCTCCGCTACTACGAGCAAGGTCTGCGAGTCCTGCTTGACGAGTTCGGCGCGATCGAGCGCGTGGAGATCTTCGGGGAGCCTGTCGGCGCCGGTCCAATCGACGCTAACGGGAACCAGACGGGCCGCTTCGAACGCGGAGGAAAGTGGTATCGCCCCGGTAAGTGGGCCTTCCACGGGGTGACCACGGGCATGACCGGAGACGCGGTCGTCCGACGCTTGGGGCATCCTGAGGAGGTCTACCGCGACGCCGACGGACTGTTCCACCTCTGGTTTCCCCAGCTCTCGCTCAAGGTCGTCCTCGCCCTCGAGGCCCCCCAACGCGTGATCAAGGTCCGCCGCGGCGGCGGTCCGCCCAATATGACCGCCAACGGATTCGTCGACTGACCAATCCGGGCTCTGTTCCCGATGACCCTTGAGGGGAAGGCTGAGTCTACAAGTCTGGTCGAGTCTAGGTCTTGTCGGACGAGGGTGCCGACCCGCAGACCCATAGGGGGTGAGAGTTGCGGGAGGGCACTTGGAGGCACCAGAACGGTAGCAGGAAGCTGTGTGTTGAAAACAAGGCGTGAAATGCATAGCAGGCACTCGTGTGTGCAACCTGAAGCAGCAGGGAGCGGCGGAGGTGGAGCCTGCCGAGGCGAGGCCGGTGGTTGCAGGCCACACCTGCGAGCGACCTCGACTGCTACCAGATCGCGCCGTCCGGCTCCGGGCGGGAAGTCGGTGATCGAGTGCGACCGAACCGACGCTGATCCCGTCGGGCTCCACGACGTCCGTCGCAACCTGTTCGACGTCGAGCCGATCTTTGGGAAGCTGAAGTCCTGGCAGCTGCAGCTACGAGGAACCCAGTGTCTCCCACCGACCGCGCTAGTCGCTTTCCTTCTCAAGGGCGAGCACGATCTTGCGCTCCTCAGCAAGCATTCGGACCCTGAGTTCGTCAGCCACCTTCTGACCCAGCACGCCGGCTCTTTCGAGGCTAGCTGCACTCGCCTCCTCCACGCGGATCGCGTGAAGCTGGGGTAAGAGGTTCCACTTGGGAGAGACCGATTCGTCGGAGTCGGCCGGGAAGGACATGCGAAGCCTGAGCAGTGCGGAGTCCCTCCAGCCTTCGTAGGCTCCTTGCACCTCCGCTAGGAAGGGCGGATCTAGCCCGCATGGATCACCATGAGTGACAATCGGCGAAGTCGGAATGGCGAAGCCGGCTTCGCAAGCCAGGCAGGAGGCCAGCGGGACGAGAGCGCTCATTGACGCGCATACGAGACAGAATTCTGC
>Ga0316204_10008574_pt1 | contig 14089 bp, 11 predicted proteins | sample 6monrhotite_MG_2_FD_205661 | JGI IMG/M metagenome (GOLD analysis project Ga0316204, IMG submission 205661) | Microbial mat bacterial communities from mineral coupon in-situ incubated in ocean water Damariscotta River, Maine, United States -... | ecosystem: Environmental > Aquatic > Marine >...
GCCCTTATTTGACGCCCATTCTCATTATGATTGCCTTTTGCTGGAGGATCGATAGTGAGTTGTTCCAGGCCCAGTAAATGACCAGTCCGGCAGGGAAACGGGCCAGCATGATCGTGAAAATGATCGGCAAAAACATGAAGATTTTGGCCTGAATCGGGTCGGCCGGTGGCGGATTGAGTTTCTGTTGCAAGAACATGGTGACGCCCATGAGCAATGGCCAGAAGCCGATCAACATGGCTTCAGGTAAAATGTCGGCGGCACCCCAATTGATCAGTCCAAACAATTCGAACACGATGGTCGGGTCCGGTGCTGAAAGATCCTGAATCCAGCCAAAGAAGGGCGCATGGCGCATTTCGATGGTGACGAACAAAACCTTGTAGAGCGCAAAGAACACCGGAATTTGCACGATCATCGGCAAACAGCCCGCGGCGGGGTTGGCCTTTTCACGCTTGTAGAGCGCCATCATTTCCTGATTCAGGCGCATCTTGTCTTCGCCAAAGCGTTCCCTGAGCTTGACCATTTCGGGTTGCAGCTTCTTCATCTTGCTCATTGCCTTGTAAGACTTGTTGGCAAGCGGGAAGAACAAAATCTTGATCAGAACAGTCAGCAGCAAGATGGCGACGCCAAAGTTTCCGACATGTTCCTGAATCCAGATCATGGTGTAGAAAATTGGTTTGGTCAGGAAGTAAAACCAGCCAAAATCAATGGCCAGATCAAACCGGGCGACGCCCAGGGATTCCTCATAGGCATCGAGTTTCTTGACTTCCTTGGCACCCGTGAAGAGATGTGAGATCGCTTCGCCCGATGCACCAGGAGCGATGGTGGTCGGTGCGCCCAGGAAATCGACCTGGTATTTCTCATGGCCATCATCATTGCGGTAGGTGAAGCGGGTGCTGACCGGCATCTTCTGATCCGGTACCAGGGCAACGAGCCAGTATTTATCGGTGATTCCCAACCAGCCGCCGGTGGTTTCATTTGCGACGACATTCTTTTCCTGAATATCGTCGTAGTCGACTTCCTGAAGTGTGCCATCGAAAACACCCAGCAATCCTTCATGAAGAATGTAGAAATTCGTGACTTCGGGGGTGTCATGACGGGAAACCAGGCCGTAGGAATGCAGCGTTACGGTGGCTGTGGTGTTGTTGATCACACGCTGGGTTACTGAAAACATATAATTTTCGTCAATGGATATGACGCGTTCAAACAGCAAGCCTTCGCCGTTATCCCAGCGCAGCGTCACCGGTTTTTCGGTGCTCAGGTTCGAAGAACTGGCCGTCCAAAGGGTGTTTGCGTCAGGAACTTTAAGCCCGTTTCCGACCCAGCCGTAATCGGTGAAATAGGCGCCCTTTGCGCCGCTGGGGCTCAGCAATACGATGGGCGGGCTGCTTTTATCCAGCTCTTCATGGTAGTCCGACAGGGTCAGGTCGTCGATCCGGGCACCAACCAGTGAAAGCGAGCCGTGAACGCGTGATCCATTGATCGTAACGCGTGGGCTTTTTGCCAAAACTGCAGCGGCAGCCAGTTTTTGTGCGGCACTTTCAACGATTAATGCTGCACCGGGAGCGGTGGTGCCGGGGATAGAAGGAGCCTGCACGTCGCTTGAGACCGAACCGGAGGTCGGGCTCGGGGATTGATTCGGCGCTTGCTCGGCGATTTCCTGTCCGGGGACCGGAGGATAGCGCCATGACGAATAAAGTTCGAAGCCAAGCAAAATGACGATGGAAAAGACGACCGCCAATATCAGATTTTTATTATCGTTCATTTATTCACGTTCCAACGTCATAAACTTCAGTGAGCATGGGTGCAGGCGTGATGCTTGCGGGCTTCTTCGCTTGCACGAATAGCGAGTTCCGAACCGGGAACAGGATCAAATTCCGAACCGCCCCAGGGGTGACACCGGCCAATTCGCTTGATGGCAAGCCAGCCACCTTTAAACACGCCGTGATGGCCAAAGGCATCAATCGCGTAGGAAGAGCAGGTGGGATAAAATCGGCAGGTTCCCGGCATAACAGGTGAAATCAACAACTGATAACCGCGCACGAAGCCTTGAAGCAGCATCACCAGCGGCTTTCCGATCAGATCGTGTGCCATTTTAACTGCTGCCATAATCCAATTGCCATTCGCTTAAGGGATTAACAAATTCGCCGCCATCCTATGACGGACGGCTAGCGGTAAGCACCCATTTTTTTTAATGCCGTTTCGAGATCGCTCAGAATATCGGGAAAAGACCGCTTGATCGTTCCCTGGCGACCAATAATAACGAAATCATGGCCACTACTTACGTGTTCGCCCATGATCAGGTCTGCCGCAGCGCGCAAACGACGGCGGACCCTGTTACGGCGTACGGCATTGCCGACTTTGCGGCTGACCGTAAACCCGACGCGGGAGGTAGCCAAGCCACTTTCCGAATCTCTATGCCGCCGAACCTGCAATATCAAGCCCGCCGCAACCCACTTTTTTCGGGTCGCGGCAACCTTCAAGAATTCCGGCCGCTTTTTCAAGCGCGGTATCCCAACAGGAATTGGCGTGACCCGATCGGTCATGGCAAGGCTTAAGTCTATCATTCTTGATCGTTGGGCCCGTTCACGGACGGGGCATCAACAATCAGGCAGACAGGCGTTTGCGGCCCTTGGCGCGGCGGGTGGCCAGAACACGGCGGCCGCCGACGGTGGACATACGGCTACGAAAACCGTGGCGACGTGCTCGGACGAGCCGACTGGGTTGAAAAGTACGCTTCAAAGGACCTACTCCCGAGGAAAAATCAAGCCCGGTGTATAGGGTCTTGGCCGGATTAAGTCAACGCCGCTTGCGCCCTAAAAGATGATATTAAGTGATCAATTGCTGTCATTTGTCATTTGCCCGATGGTAACGCAAAGGTGACTGGCCTAATGATAGGTAGTTTCCGTATAAACAAGAGTGTAACAAAGAATATATAATTTTATGTAATTACAAACAGTTAGCGACAAAAGACACTGTGAAAAATTGACGTGATGCCCTTATGAACGAGCAATCAGAGATTGATAACGGGAAAAAACTGACATTTAAACGTCTGTTGCCTCTTTGCGTCATTGGCGCTCTTTGCATCCCGTTTTTTACTCTGGGGTTCGCAGATTATTTATCTTTCGAGGCGCTCAAGGCCAATCGCGGTGTCATCATGGCCTGGACCGAAGACAATTACATACTGGCCGTGCCTGTTTTTATCGGTGCTTATATCCTGATTATCAGCATGTCTCTTCCCGGTGGTATCTGGCTGACCATGATGGGAGGATTCCTGTTTGGTACACTTGAATGCACCACGTATGTCGTTTTTGGGGCGACCATTGGGGCGACCATCATTTTCCTGGCGGCGCGATATGCCTTTGCCGATTATTTGCGGGCGAAAGCCGGTGCATCGGTTCGTAAAATGGAAGACGGGTTCCGCGAAGACGCGTTGAGCTATTTGCTGTTCCTGCGTTTGGTGCCGGCTTTTCCCTTCTGGCTGGTCAATCTGGTGCCGGCATTTATTGGCGTTCCGGTGGGCACATATGTAATCGGTACCTTTTTTGGCATTATTCCCGGCACCTTCGTTTTTGCCAGTGTCGGCAGCGGATTAGGCGAGGTGTTTGACGGTGGTGGCGAGCCGGACCTCGGGATTATTTTTACGCCCGGCATTCTGTTACCCATTATTGGCCTGGCCGTATTGGCGCTGATTCCGGTTTTTTATAAAAAATTCACAAACAGGCCAACCTGATATAATTCTCAAAGGCTTGTTTTTCTCAATCGGGAGCACTGGATGGCTGTGGGGGAACGGATTGTAGTCGATATCTGCGTCATTGGCGCTGGTTCCGGGGGGCTGTCAGTGGCAGCGGGAAGTTCGCAGATGGGCAGCTCGACCGTGCTGGTCGAAAAAGGCGTTATGGGCGGCGATTGCCTGAATTATGGCTGCGTTCCTTCCAAGGCGCTGCTGGCGGCGGGGCATGCCGCTCAAGCCGTGCGCGATGCCCCGGGGTTTGGCGTCCATGCGGGCGAACCTGAAATCTCGGCTGTCTCGGTTTACGGCCATGTTCACGGCACCATAGCGGCAATCGCTCCACATGATTGCGTCGAACGGTTCGAAGGGTTGGGTGTCAGGGTTTTGCAAGGAGAAGCCCGCTTTAGCGGCCCAAACGAGGTCTGCGTTGGTGACAAGACCATCCGGGCCAGGCGCTATGTTATTGCCACCGGGTCTTCGCCGTTCATCCCGCCAATCCCCGGCCTTGATCAGGTGTCCTTCTATACCAACGAAACGATTTTCAATGGGCCGGACCTGCCAAAAGAATTGATCATCATTGGCGGGGGGCCCATCGGGATCGAACTGGCCCAGGCGCACCGGCAGCTGGGTGCCAAAGTCAGCGTTCTTGAAATGGCGAAAATCATGCCGGGCGATGATCCGGAACTTGTTGATGTAGTGGCCCGGGAACTGACGGAAAACGGTGTTCAGATCTATCAGGGAGCCAACATTAGCGGGGTTGAAAAGACAGCGAACGGCTGCGCCGTTTCTTTTGTACAAGACGGTACTGAACGACGGCTCGAAGGGTCGCATCTGTTGATTGCGACGGGGCGGCGGGCCAATGTTTCCGGGCTGGGGCTGGAAAATGCCGGCATTGAATTTTCGCCCCGCGGCATCAACGTAAATGCACGTCTGAAGACCACAAATTCCAAGGTGTTTGCCATCGGTGATGTTGCCGGTGGCGCCCAATTCACCCACGTTGCTGGGTATCAGGCGGGTATCGTTATTCGCAACGCCTTGTTCCGGCTACCGGCGAAGGCCGATTACCGGGCCGTGCCCCGTGTTACGTATAGTTCCCCGGAACTGGCCCAGGTCGGCCTGACCGAGGCGCAGGCAAAAGAACAGTATGGCGACATTCGTGTGTTGCAGAACTCGTTTGAAGGGAATGACCGGGCGCGGGCGGAACGCCGGAACAAGGGGCTTGTTAAAGTCGTGACGACGGAGAAGGGCCGCATCCTGGGGGCCGGTATCGTCGGCCCCCATGCCGGGGAACTGATTCAGACCTGGGTGCTGGCGATGTCAAAAAATATGAAGATCGGCGACATAGCATCGATGATTGCGCCCTATCCGACGCTTGGCGAAATTTCAAAACAAACCGCAGGAAGCTTTTTCACGCCGTCCCTGTTTTGCGATCGCACCCGAAAAATTGTCCGATTTTTGCGTATTTTCGGCTAGGCTGACCTGTAATGGATAAAGGCGACAAAGCAATTTCCACGGCGATGACGGGCCTGTCGGCACGACTTTTGGTGCTGACCATCTTTTTTGTCATGCTGGCCGAATTCCTGATCTATACGCCATCGGTGTCCCGTTACCGCAAAAACTATCTGGAACAGCGCATCGCCACCGCCCACGTGGCCGTGCTGGCGCTTGAAGCGACACCGGACAATATGGTCAGTCCGGAACTGGAAGAAGAATTGCTGTACCATGCCGGGGCTTATGCTGTAGCGCTTAAGCTGCCCAATCGCCGGGTTTTGTTGCTGGCCAAGGATATGCCGCCCGGGGTCGATGTCACGTTTGATCTGCGTCAGGGTGCTTTCCCCATGTGGATCAGCGATGCTTATTTGGCCATGTTCCGAGATGATAACAGGGTTATGCGGGTGATCGGGGAATCGCCGAAATCACCGGGCGTGAGTGTGGAAATCGTCATCGACGAAGCCCCTATGCGGCAGGAAATGCTTGGTTTTTCGTCGCGAATTCTACAGCTTTCCATCGTTATCTCCCTGCTGACGGCGGGTCTTGTCTATCTTAGCCTGCTGTTCATGATGGTTCGGCCCATGGGGCGCATCACGCGGGCCATGATCCGGTTTCGCCAGGACCCTGAAGACATATCACGAACCATCAAGCCAAGTGGTCGGCAGGATGAAATCGGCGTTGCCGAACACGAATTGGCGCAAATGCAAAAAGAACTGCATACGGCGTTGGCTCAAAAAACGCGTCTGGCGACGCTTGGTGCTGCGGTGGCAAAGGTTAACCATGACCTGCGCAACAGCCTGGCCACGGCGGTCCTGGTTTCGGACAGGCTGGCCGATATTGACGACCCCGAAGTAAAAAAAGTAACACCGCGCCTGTACCGTGCCATCGATAAGGCTATCACCCTGTGCAGCCAGACCCTGAATTATGTCAGCGGCGGCGTCGACCAGTTGAATAAATCACCGTTTCATCTGAGCGAACTGATCAGCGAAGTGTTTGCGTCCGTGCGCGCCGGGATGTCTGGTGGTGACGGCCCGGGTGTCTCGGATTCTGCTTGCGACATGATCAATGGTGTAGCCTTTGAGCTTGATATCCACGCCGACCGCCGTCACCTGTTTCGGGTCTTTGAAAATCTGATCCTCAATGCCGTCCAGGCCGGTGCCGCAACGGTTCGGGTTTCGGCCAGGATGTCCGGCGAACGCATTGAAATTGATGTTGACGACGATGGTTCGGGCATGACCGAAAAATCCCAAGCAAGATTGTTCGAACCGTTTACCGGGTCCAGTCGCGATGGCGGCACAGGGTTGGGATTGGTCATCGCCCGGGACATTGTGCGTCATCATGGTGGCGATCTTAACTTGAAATCTACGGGACCGATAGGGACCTGTTTCGAGATCTATTTACCGCAGGGTGGCTGAGCCATCAGCCAGAAAAATCCGGGAGTTTAAATGCCGATGAAAGTTCAGGGATGACGTTTAGCCGATCTATCGTGGGGTTGCTGGTTTTGTTCGCGTGTGTTTTGTCGCCGGGTGTCTCCCAAGGGGCACCCAAGGCTGACTTGTGGCCGCGATGGGCGGCCCATGACCCGGCTTCTGTTGTACGTGTCGATCACGGTGCATGGGACCGGTTCTTGAAAGATCATGTTGTGGGATCCGAAGACGGCGTTAACCGGGTCGACTATGCGGCGGTCGGGGCGTCCGATACGGATGCCTTGCGAGCCTACCTTGGAATGTTATCAGGCATTGCCGTCGGCACCCTTAACCGGGGCGAGCAGCTGGCGTACTGGATTAATCTCTATAACGCCCTGACGGTGCGGGTCATCCTCGATCACTATCCGGTCAGCAGTATCCGCAAGATCAATATCTCGCCGGGCTTTTTTTCGTCTGGCCCGTGGGGAAAGAAACTGGTCACGGTGGAAGGCGAGAAGTTAAGCCTGGACGATATTGAACACAGAATTCTCAGGCCCGTGTGGCAGGATCCACGGATCCATTATGCGGTTAACTGTGCGTCGATTGGCTGTCCTAACCTGTTGCCCCGCGCGTTTGCTGCAGAAGACTTGGAATCCCTGCTTGATAAGGCGGCGCGCGATTACATAAATCATCCCCGCGGCGCACGCATCGAAGGTGGCAGGCTTTATGTGTCGAGTATCTACGAGTGGTTCAAGGCCGATTTTGGCGGCACCGACCAAGGCGTGATCGATCACTTGCGCACATTTGCGGCGCCTGGCCTAAGTGATCAATTAACAGGTCTGAGTGCGATCGCTGACGATGATTACGATTGGTCGCTGAACGGCGTTAAGCCATAGGCCTTAAACCCTAGTCCCCCAGCGCAACACCCTCGCGGCGATGGTCGGCACCACCGATCAGTTGGCCTTCCCTGATCCGAATGCCATGCAGGCCGCTGGTCATGGCACGAATGCGGACCCTGTGGCCAAGCGTTTCAAGCGACGTTTTTAAATCTGCCAGGTCCGTCCCCAGTTCCAGGTCCGTCGGGCCGTTGCGATTGGTGAAATGGGGCAGGTCGATGGCCTTCTGGATGTCGTAATCCCAGTCCAGTGCCGCGATCAGCGTCTTGGCGACGTAACCGATGATGTTTGATCCACCGGGCGAGCCGATCGCCATGACGACCTTGCCGCTGCCATCAAAGACCAGCGTTGGGGCCATGGAACTGCGGGGCCGTTTGCCGGCCTCGACGGCGTTGGCGACGGGGCCTTGGTCGTTTTCCGGCCTGAACGAAAAATCGGTCAATTGATTGTTCAGCAAGAAGCCATTCGTCATCAGCCGCGAGCCAAATGCATTTTCGATGCTGGTGGTCATGGAAACGGCATTGCCGTCCCCGTCGACGACGCTCAGGTGGGTGGTCGAAATACCGGGGCCGTCACTCGATGGCGCGAAATTCCAGGCACCGCTCAGGCCCGGCATGCCGGGTGGGGCGGGTGTATTTGCCTTGCCGGGCAATATTTCTGCGGCCCGAAGCTCCAGGTAGCCCGGATCAAGCATGCCGGCTGTGGGCACGGGAATGAAGTCGGGGTCGGCAATGTAAATTGCGCGGTCGGCAAAGGCCAGACGCGAGGCCTCGGCAATCAGATGTACGGTTTTTGCATCGGGCAAATCATTTTCCGAAGGCTTCATCGATGCCAGATCGAAATACTGCAAAATTCCCAGCGTCTGCAGGGTAGAGATACCGCCCGACGAGGGAGGCCCCATGCCACAGACCAGCCATTGGCGATAAAACAGGCACACCGGATCGCGTTTTTTGGCCTGATAGTTCTTCAGGTCATCCAGCGAAAGGCTGCCCGGGTTGACTGACGCGGAACCGACTGTATTGCGGATCTCTTGGGCAAGTTCACCACCGTAAAAGGCATTGGCCCCCCGGGTGGCGATACGTTCGAATGTCTTGGCGAGATCGGGGTTTTTCAGGCGGTGGCCGACCGCAAGAGGCGCGCCGGCCGGATCATAAAAATAATCGGCTGTGGCAGAAAAGGTTTTCAAATACTTGTCGCGTGCGATCAAGCCGTGCAGGCGTTCAGAAACATCAAAGCCGTCCTTGGCCAGTGTGATGGCGGTTTCGAACAAGGTGTGCCACGGCAGGCGACCGTTTTCCCGGTGTGCCATTTCCAGCATACGCAGCAAACCCGGCACGCCGACAGAATTACCACCGACGACGGCGTCATAGAATTTGCGGGGTTTTCCATCCTGGTCCAGGAACATATCGGGCGTTGCCCCGGCAGGTGCTGTTTCGCGCCCGTCATAGGCTGCGATTTCACCGGTTTTGGTATTGTAATGCAGCAGGAAACCGCCGCCGCCAATTCCGGATGATTGGGGCTCCACCAAATTCAAGACCATTTGGGCGGCGATGGCGGCATCAATGGCGGTGCCGCCCTGGCGCAGGATTTTACGCCCGGCTTCGGCGGCCAGTGGGTTGGCCGTGGCAATCATCCATTTTTTTGCCGTGACGGCGTGACGTTCCGGTTTGCTTATAAGCGCCGTGGCCGCCTCGGGCGTTGCGCGGATGTCAGAAGTCTTGGTTTCTTGAACAGACGCAGCCTGGGTTTGTGGCTTGGGCTTGGGGGGCGGTGCGCTACAAGCGCCCAGGCTTAATGCCATGGCCGCAGTTAACACCCCAATCCCGATTTTACCACAAGAATTCAGCATAGCCGTATGCTACCCCCTACGGGTAGATAAGGTAAACGGTATTGGCATATTTTTGGCAGGTGTGTTTAAAATTGCCCGCCCTTAATTCGTACGGATGACGCTATGGAGTGGTTCACGGAAAACAAGGTGGCCTGGATGCTGCTGTTGTTCGTTGGCATCCTGTATTGGGCCTTTCGGCCCCGTTTTAGGAATCGAAACCGCCCCCCCCGGGGTCGCGACAGATTCGACGACACCTAGATGGAAAGTCTTGTCGGGGTATTTTTCTCTGCTTTTTTGGCGGCGACCATTCTGCCGTTTTCATCGGAAATTGTGCTGGCGGCATTTTATGCAGCAGGCGGTGGCGATGCCGTTTTACTGTGGTCTGTGGCGTCTTTGGGGAATGTCCTGGGGGCCGTGGTTAACTGGGCGCTTGGGCGTTATGTATTGCATTGGCAAGGGCGACGGTGGTTTCCCTTTTCTGCCGATCAGCTAAGCCGGGCTGAAGCCTGGTTTGCCCGCTACGGAACGTGGTCATTGCTGCTTGCCTGGGTGCCGTTGATCGGCGACCCGTTGACCTTTGCCGCCGGGATTTTGCGCGTCAACCTGTGGCTGTTTCTTATTCTTGTCACCCTTGGCAAGGCGGGGCGATATGCCGTTGTGATATGGGCCGCAGAGGCGATGACCTAATAAATCCCGCACTTAAAGAAAAACCAGCACCTCTGGAAAAGGCGCCGGTTTGTCGAAGATCGAATTTAAATTATATAGTTCAGCGCAAATACAGGTGCACTTCGTTGTTTTTCGATGCGGCGCTGGATTTACCCGATACGGCAACGCGCGACGGTGGCAAGCCCATTTCAACCAGTGCACGCAGGACGCCTTCGGCATACCGTTGTGCCTTGTTGGAATTCAGCGCGACGCGGGCGGGACCACCGGCAATGGGTGATACGGCGACCAGATCAAACACGGCGTTGGGGCGGCGTTCCAAAACACGGCTAACCGCGGCATACAATGCCTGCTGATAGGGCACGTCGGGACGATCAAAGCGAATAACCACGAGCGGCCGGCGATCGGTGGTGTCGGTGGCGCGGGCCGGGCCCTGATAGATGGATCCACCAGCAGCAGAAATAACGGCCTGATTGGCCAAGCTGGCACCGAAGATTTCGCCCCCTTTGATGCCGGCAGAAAGCAGGTTCAGATTCGAACGCTCAGTGGCGACATAGTTTGTCTGGCGGCGAACGTCATCGGCCAGTTCCTTGAGCAGGCGTTCAATCAGCACGACCGTGCGGTTGACCTCATCTTCAAGGATGGCTAACTGGACATGGTCTTCGTCGATGGCACCCGAAACGCTGAAGGCGGCACGTACGGATTCCGACAGGAATGCCGACAGGGTCGAGGCTCCAGCGACATCGCCCGCCAGTTTGGTCAATTCGCCCGTGTCAAAGCTGATCTTTTCCAGATTGGCCCTGGCGCTGTTATATTGCTGAACCAGGATCGGGTTACCCGGTGTCGTGCCGACTTGCAGTCGCGTGTTAATGACCGCAACAGAACCGTGATACATCTGCGAATCGTGCACAATGCTGGCACGCAGATTTTGCAGGGCAGCGTTCTGGTCGGAAATGGATTTCTGCAGTCGCGACAATTCAGATCGCAGCTCTATGACTTTCTTGCCAACGAATGTGCCGGTGGACTGGCCGGGTGTAACGCCGGTTGGCTGGAACGAGCCCGAGCCCAGAACCGGCTGGCCTGGTGCCGGCACGGCGGCCGGTTGGCTGGCGGTTGCCTGGGCGACTTGCTGCCCGGAGGTTTCCGAGGAAGCTGCACCGGCAGGTTCCTCGCCAGTCAGTGACGGCCAAAGCGCATCCTCAGAAAAGGAGCATGCGGGCAATAGAATGACCGCTCCGAAAACAGCAGCCCGAAATTTGTTGATACCCATGTAGCGACCAAGCCTTTTCATTGTTGAACAAGGCACCGGTAAAAAAGCGCCGCGTCAATGTAACAAAACGATTATTCCGGAAAATCCTAAATAACGTCATCCCCTTAATCAGAACCTGAAGGATATTACCCAAACCCCCGGTACGCAACAAGAACCGATTTTTCTTTGTAAAATTCGGATGTTATCGCCGTTCTTATCTGATTATTGACGGACCCTAGGCTGAGTTCGGAAAAATGTCAAAAAAAGCACACTTCAATGGCTTGCCTTGATCAAGCCTCTGGAGTAGTGTCCCCCACCTTCACCGGGAAATTGCTTCCTGTGAGGTCGTCAGGACGGCTTTTCCAGCCGGTTATGACGTAAAAAGCGCCCGTAGCTCAATTGGATAGAGCATCTGACTACGAATCAGAAGGTTGGGAGTTCGAGTCTCTCCGGGCGCACCATTTCTCTCAAGAGTTCTCACACCGCAGATTGTCTGCAGAAAACAAAAGCTTATTTTTCGTTTTCCCTGAGAACACGGGCAACTGTCGCGGTAATTTTTGGAATATTGAACGGTTTCGTCAAATATTCTGTAAAGCCCGCCTGCATTCCGGCCTCCCTGTCATGGTCCATGGCCGCAGCGGTAACGGCAACGACGGGAATGCCGCTGGTGGCTTCAGTTTCACGTAAAATGACAAGGGCCTCAAGGCCGTTCATGCCGGGCAGATTGATATCCATAAGAATCAGGTCGGGTTTTTGGGAAGATGCCAATTTAAGACCGGTTTCCGCGTCAGGTGCTGTGATCAGGCGGCAATCAGGGAAATCGCGGAAAATCCGCGTCATCAGTTGCATGTTCGCCGGATTGTCTTCGATATAGAGAACCGTTTTTTCTGAACTGAAAGACAAATCTATCTTTTCGACCTGACCCGCCGCACTAACGATACTTTGGGCGATCATGGCATTTTCATCGACAGCGGCCGAAAGCGGGAAATCAACCCAGAACCGGCTGCCGGTTCCTTCCTCGCTGGTAAACCCGATACGGCCATTCATTTGCTGCATCAGTTCCCGGCAAATGTTGAGCCCGATTCCGGTTCCTTCAATTGAACTGGTCTCCTTGCCAAGGCGTTGGAAGGGCTGGAACAAAAGGTCCTGTTTATCCAGGGGAATACCGGGCCCGGTATCAATGACGATGAAACGGACCATGCCGTCCTCGGTATCAGACCAATCCAGGGTCACATTGCCCCCGGGCTCATTGTATTTGACGGCATTTGACAGCAAGTTGATCAGGACCTGCTTGAAGCGGGTCAAATCCGCGAGGATCCAGGGAATGCCAGCACCTTTTATCTTGTTCTCGACGGTGATATCGAATTTTTCTGCCAGGGTTTCTGCCATCAGGATGCATTGGGAAACCGCTTTGACAGATTCGATCTGTTCGATAGAGATGGAGACGCTGCCCGATTCAATCTTGGCAAGATCCAGAACTTCATTGATCAGGTCGAGTAAGTGTTCGCCACCCTGCATAATGTGCGAGAGCCCCGACAGTTGGTCTTCGTTCAGGGGGTTACGTGGATCATCCAGCAACTGACCAAAGCCCAGAATGGCGTTGAGCGGAGTGCGCAATTCGTGGCTCATGGAAGACAGAAATTCGGACTTGGCCCGGTTCGCGGCATTTGCAGAATCCTTAGCCATACGCATGGCTTCCTGCGCCTGAATTCGGTCGGAAATATCGCGAATAACGCCGACTGTACCGATGTATTGCCGTTCGATCCCGGAGGTTTCCCCGTACATCCCCAAACTGTTGACTTCAACATTGACCAACTGTTCACCAATGGCCCTGACTTCCACGGTCGCACCCATTGTGCCGCTTTTGGTTTTTAACCGAATTTGCAAACCTATGGTCATGCGATCGGATTTGCGCCGTTCATCGAACAGTTTGGGCGGGGAGGCATCTTCTCCACCCATGTTGGCCATTTGAGGCAGCACTGTATTGGCGCTGATTTTGTTCAGGTCGTCTTCGAAAATGATCTCGCTGAAGTGTCTTCCAACCAATTCTGACTGGTGGTATCCAAGCCGGTGAATGGCATCGTTGACGAAAGTAAAGATGCCTTCGTGGTCGATTTTGTAAACGATATCCGGCATGGTCTGGACCAGCCCCCGAAACCGTTCTTCCGAGGCTGACAATTGTTCGATGGTACGCGACAATTGGGCGTTCAGGTTTGTCAGGTTTTGTTCTTTTTCAATGAGCAGGGCATTTTGCGCCATGGAATTTTCATAGGCGGTCAGGAACAACCTGAGCATCTGTTCCCGTGAAGCCGTGATGATATGCGTTTCACCGCCATAATCGAAGCTGACCGGTTGCTCATCTGCATGAAGATGATGGTCAGCAGCCCCCCGTAAGAGCACGGAATCAATGGTCGCTTTCAGGATCGGCGTTTCGTATGGTTTGGTAAGGTAGCCATCGGCACTTACTTCTATGCCGCGAAGCACATCAAGCGGACTATCAGCCGCGGTCAGCAAAATGAGAGGAATCGAGCGGAAGTCCGGATTGCCTTTGACCGCAGCACAAAGTTCGAGCCCGTTCATTTCCGGCATTTCGACGTCGCTGATGATCAGGTCCGGCTTGTATTCCGTCAGGATCTTCAGCGCATCGCGACCGTTGACGACGGTGCGGTATTGGTGTCCCAGTGCGCCAAGGTGGTATTCCAGCAATTGCGCCTGGACTTTCATGTCTTCGACAATCAGGATTTCGGACATAATCTGGATACCTTTATCGGCGAGCTTGGTTTGAAATGTTTCGTATGCAATACCATTATCACGGGTGGGTTATAT
>Ga0316204_10008575_pt1 | contig 14087 bp, 13 predicted proteins | sample 6monrhotite_MG_2_FD_205661 | JGI IMG/M metagenome (GOLD analysis project Ga0316204, IMG submission 205661) | Microbial mat bacterial communities from mineral coupon in-situ incubated in ocean water Damariscotta River, Maine, United States -... | ecosystem: Environmental > Aquatic > Marine >...
GAGACCTCGGATTCTCTCTCAGTGCTGGCCGATCGCCTTGGCTATCAATCTGAGGCCGCTTTTTGTAGGGCATTCAAGCGGGTATTCGGTGTGCCGCCAGGAAGCGTTCGTAACACTGCCAAAGTATCGCGTTAATTCACCGAGTACTGCAGTAATCACTGTAGTTTAGTAACTTACGGGGGCAGGACTTGATCAGTGCATAACTGATAGTTTATAACTCAAGTTTCGGAGTTCAAGTTGCTCTTATATAGTAGCAATAGACATGGTATACAGCGAATATAAAAGCATTGGCAGCATGGATGCTGACATTGAGCGCGCATGGATGCGTTGATAGCGTCTTTTATATTCGCTGTATACTGTGGCTATTGTGCCTCTAAACTAAATTTGAACTCCGAAACTTGAGTTATAACATTAACTACCATGCTAAATTTTTTAGCTTGCACTATACAAGACTCTATTATCTTTTAGTCGAAAATGCTTTTTTCAATTAATTGATTCAGAATACGTTTGCTTCTTTCTGTAGAGGTTTCGGTCGGGAATAAACCACCTTCGAGCATATCTGACATCGCTGGAACTAAATTTCCAGGGCCAGACTTCATTGAATAAGAGAGAAAACATCATGCAGAAAACGATTCTTATTACTGGCTCCACCGATGGTCTCGGATTAGAGACGGCCAAGGTTCTGGTCTCTCAGGGCCATCATGTTCTGCTGCACGGACGTAATCCTGCAAAGCTTGAGGATGCGGAAAAAACATTATCAGCGCTGGCGGAGGGTGGGCATATTGAAAGCTATGTAGCTGATCTATCTCGCATGGCTGATATAGAGGCACTTGCCAAGGTGGTGGCTAAGCGGCACAAAAAACTTGATGTGTTAATTAACAACGCCGGTGTGTTTAAAACATCCGATCCCATAACCCAGGACGGACTGGACGTAAGGTTTGTGGTTAATACGATTGCACCTTACCTGCTGACGCGAAAGCTTATGCCGCTACTTGGGGCGTCCGCCCGTGTAGTCAATCTTTCGTCCGCTGCTCAGTCTCCAGTCAACCTGGAAGCACTGTCCGGACAGGTTAGGTTAGGTTATCAGATGACTTTACCGCTTATGCGCAAAGCAAACTAGCGCTGACCATGTGGTCACGCAGCATGGCGCTTTCGCTCAAAGAAAAAGGCCCAGTGATTGTCGCCGTGAACCCCGGCTCGTTGCTGGCGACCAAGATGGTGAAAGAAGGCTTTAACGTGGCTGGTAAAGATATCCGCATCGGTGCGGAGATACTGATCCGCGCAGCCCTGGCCGAAGAATTCGCCACCGCTTCGGGCAAGTATTTCGATAACGATTCAGGTCAGTTTGCCTCATCTCATCTTGATGCGTTGGACCCGCAAAAATGTGAAGCGATTGTGCAATCGATAGAAGCAGTGTTGGCTGAAATAACACATGAGGTATGAGTAGTTACGTTTTGGGAAGAGATGATATGTGGTACATGAGGAGGGGCGCTCATTATTCACGCATCTTAACAACACACCTCGGATCTCCAAGTTCGTGTAATTAACATCGTAGACTTAATGACATTGCATCCCAAATAAGAGCATCCTCATGGATTGACCGGTAAGGAATTTGACAGACTCTTTATCTGTGTGGTTATGAAAAAGTAGCACTGCCTATGTACCGATTGACATGTGTGTTAGAAATACATGGATAGGTTTTATGTGGTGATCGATATGATCTAACGCGTTTCCAAGCTGGGTTGCAAAGCTGCGCATTTGAAGAAATTAATGCGTGATAAGTTGAGTGAGTATATAGTTCTTCGCTATACGTGGACAGGAGATGCCGATGGTGTAGCCTCAGTAAAAATTACTAATTGATATTTATCAATGCCCGGCAGGCCAAGAAAGACTAAGCTATTCACTCGTCAATAAACAAAAGGAGATTTGATATGACTATGAACATCTGGGGCGTAATCACTCTTGTATTTGCAATAATTGCTGCCTGGTTTGCTTCTACGATATCGCCTGGTAGTTTATCAGCAAATATAGGATGGTTTATTGCAGGTGCCGCGTTTTCCGCCAGTATTGCATTCTTTGCGTTTCGCCAAAAATCCCCTGTCGTAACTGAGTAATAACGAACAGACAAAAAATTGGCAATATGCCAAAGACGTGTAGGTATATAAAAAAGTTTTTCGATTTACGAATGACGAACTAGAACTAAAAGTAACGGCTGATTAACCATGAAAAAGATCTGTGGATTACCACAGATCTTTTTTTTCTGCTGGACATATGGCATCCATAAACCACCTCTACACAACTGACACTATTCGTCGAATTGACAAAACGCAATGTTGTTTTTAGCGAAAATTGTTAAGCTACACCGTAACTATTTACAGGATTACGACTCACTAAGCACCGGGTGCTATATAGGTTGGAGAAAACGTCGCCCACATGGAAGTGGGCGTCGAGCATCCACGGATGGATTTACTGCGTTTTTCGTAAGCCTGTATAGCACCCGGTGCGTATCGAAACCAATGATATGTGAGTAGTTACCTTACGCCTAAACTTCAGGGTAAGGTCAAATTTTTGTCATTAAAGTAAAATAGCCCAACACCTATTACAACGTTAATGTTAGCCAATAATAAAAAGGAATAACATGCACGCAAACACCATCCTCATACTTAGCGGAATTATAGCGCTCGGACTGGTTTGTCAATGGTTGGCATGGAGAACCAAGTTACCTTCTATTTTATTTCTGCTCACAGTCGGGATTGTCATTGGCCCGGTGTTGGGTTGGCTGGACCCTCCCGAACTTTTTGGTGATCTGTTTTTCCCAGTGGTGTCACTGTGTGTCGCAATCATTCTTTTTGAAGGCAGCCTCACGCTCAAGATAAGCGAGCTGCGTGGTAAAGGCCCGGTAGTGTTCAACCTGGTAACTTTTGGAACAGCGATAACCTGGATAATAGCTGCCGTAAGTGCGCACTGGATACTCGATATGAGCTGGAGTCTTGCCATTCTTTTCGGCGCAATCGTCGTAGTTAGTGGCCCGACTGTGATTATGCCGTTGTTGCGTACGGTAAGGCCCAATCAATCTCTGGAAAATATTCTGCGCTGGGAAGGAATTTTGATTGATCCTGTAGGCGCTATTTTAGCGGTGCTGGTATTCGACATAATCATTGCCGCACAAGAAAATCTTGGAACCGGTCATATTATATCAACCGTTGTGATTATGATTATTACTGGTATTGGTTTGGGTATCGCCTTTGGGCAAATGCTGGGTTACGCACTTCGTAAGCATTGGGTGCCCGACTATTTACGAGATTTCGCCGCGCTTGCAGCTGCCATTACAGCATTTGGTATTGCCGAAACTATTCAACCTGAATCTGGATTACTGACAGTAACCATTATGGGTATTTGGCTAGCCAACATGCGTGATGTTGAAATAGAGGATATTCTCCATTTCAAAGAAAGTCTAAGTTTATTACTGATTTCTGGTTTGTTCGTGATACTCGCAGCGCGCTTGGATCTAAATCAATTAAGCGCACTGGGTTTTGGTGCGATAGCAATTCTCGCCATTCTACAATTTATCGCTGGCCCAATCAGAGCCTACACATGCTCTATTGGTAGCTCGCTTAATTGGCGTGAACGAACCTTGCTGGGTTGGATTTTCCCTCGAGGTATTGTCGCTGCGGCAATTGCATCCATATTTGCTCTGCGTTTGGAAGAAGCGGAAGTGGAGGGTGCGGAAATGCTTGTACCATTGGTTTTTACAATTATCATTGGTACGGTAGTGATTCAAAGCATCAGCTCGTCGCCTATCGCAAGATGGTTAAGGGTGTCTGAGCCTGAGCCACGCGGTGTGTTAATTGTTGGCGCTAATCAAGTTGGACGCATGCTCGCATCGTCACTGCTCAATGCAGGATTTCGGGTGTTGTTGGCCGACGACAGTTGGAAAAATATAAAAGAAGCGAGAATGAAATCCATCCCCACATTCTATGGTAATGCCATCTCAGCCCATGCTGATCGACACCTTGATTTAGTTGGGCTTGGTCAACTGCTTGCGGTTTCATCTCGTTCGAATTTGAATCGTCTGGCCTGCGTTAGGTTTCAAAAGGAATTTGGCATGAATACCGTTTATGCCCTGCAATCGGAGCCAGAGGTGATAGAGGCAGAAAAAAAACGTATAACAGATAAAATGAGTGGACAAATACTGTTTGCTGAAGACATCACTTATCAACGATTATCCGAGCGCCTGGAATCCGGTGCAGAAGTTCGTACAACGTCGTTAACCGAGGAGTTTACCTTTAAGGATTTTCAAAACCAACATGCTGATGCGGTGCTATTGTTCGCTATCGATAGTAATGGCAACCTGAAAATAATGTGTGCCGGCGCTGAGTTTACGCCTAATAGTGGCTGGACATTAGTGAGCTTGATTTCGACGGAAGCGATTAAAATGAATAACAGCCAAACATAGCGTGCTATCATCTTATTTATTATTTCACAGTTGTTAATAAATTCATTGATAGAAGACGTTTCCTTAAGGAATATACCCATGGATAAATTCAGCCAATTACTCGGAACGATCGATTGGCAGATCATGCTTTTTTCATCGTTGCGCATTATTGTCATTTTGCTGGTAGTTTGGATTTTCTTGTCGATTGTTAAAAGACTTCTCAATAAAATGGAACAGAGTCTAACAGCGAAAGGACGCAAAGAGGACGAGCTACCAACAGAGGCAGCCAAACGGGCGGAAACTCTCACCCGACTGGTACGGCAAGCTATTGTTATTGTCACTTGGGTTGCTACTTTTCTTGTAATATTACGAGAAATAGGTATAGACGTAACGCCGATTCTTGCCGGCGCTGGTATTGTCGGATTAGCGGTCGGGTTTGGCGCCCAAAATCTTGTGCGTGATGTGATATCTGGATTTTTTTTGATCCTGGAAAATCAAGTTCGTGTGGGTGATGTGGCAATTGTCAACGGCACCGGTGGGCTGGTGGAAAAGTTGAATTTTCGCACCATTGTATTACGTGATCTATCAGGTGTTGTTCATGTATTTCCTAACGGTTCTATTAACGCCATGTCCAATCTCACAAAGGAATGGTCGGCTTATGTTTTTGATATCGGTGTTGCTTACAAAGAAGATGTGGATCGGGTGATGGATGTGATGCGCGATGTTGGAGCAGAACTTCGCGCTGACAAAAAATTTTCGCCTTTGATGATTCATGATGTTGAAGTCTTTGGTGTAGACAAATTTGCTGACTCTTCGGTCATGATCAAAGGTCGTATCCGTACCCGCCCGATAAAACAGTGGGATGTAGGACGTGAGTATTTGCGTCGTATAAAAATACGTTTCGACAAGGAGGGGATTGAAATTCCTTTTCCACATCGTTCTATTTATTTTGGAGAGACTAGCAAACCGATTGTGGCACAATTACTTGGCGAGCAAGCATCTATTTCACCAACCAACAGTCAAAATTAGTGCGTTTAATAGTGCACAGTAATGTGGTTTGTATGTTTGTTGAAGACCTAGAACACAAACCTAAGTATGACAGATTCCTCATAAGCTTTTTCGTTTTTCAAATCTGATTGCTCGCTTAATGCAGCACAATATAGGAGTTTTAACATGGCAAGTACCATTTCAAATATACTCAGTAATCCTGGAAAACGCCTGTCGCGCTATCGAGACATTATTCGTCTGTTGCTAAAACACGGTCATACCACATTATTTCAGGATCTGAAATTCGATGAAGTCGGCATTAACCGCAGTGATTTGGAAAAAGAAACATTGGCTGGTGATCCTGAATCATTAGCTGAGGACCTTGAAGCCCTGGGCCCAACATTTATTAAATTGGGTCAGGCGCTTTCCATGCGCCCGGATATTTTACCCTCAGCGTATCAGGACGCGCTGGCCAAATTACAGGATGAAATAGATCCTTTTCCGTTCGAAGATGTAGAACGTATTATCGAGCAGCAGTTGGGTGTTCGTCTCAGTAAAGCTTTTGCAGAATTTGACAATACACCAATTGCAGCGGCGTCTTTGGGTCAGGTACATAAAGCGAGGCTACGTGATGGTCGAGAGGTCGTGGTTAAAATACAGCGACCTGATATTCAAGAGACTATTATTGCAGACCTGGATGACCTTAAAACCATCGCTGGCTTGCTTGAGCGTAACACAGAGTTTGGTAAGCGAATCAATTTACTTGCCATGCTGGAACAGTTCCGGGCCGCTTTGCTGAAGGAGCTTGACTACCATCAAGAGGCTCATAATCTGGCAACCATGTCGAGGTTGCTGGAAAATTATGATGATATTGTCATACCGCAGGCCATTAGTGATTTCAGCACCGAACGTGTGCTCACCATGACATATATTAAAGGCGAATCGATCGCTGCCTTGTCTGGATTTCAACGTCTTGAATTGGATGTAGATAGCCTTATAACATCATTATCCAAAGCCTATCTCGATCAGATTCTGGTTCATGGTTTTATTCATGCTGATCCACATCCGGGCAATGTCCTGTTGACCGCTGATCAACGCCTGGGATTACTGGATCTGGGTATGGTCGCGCATATCGACCCTGACATGCGTACCCGTCTATTAAAATTATTACTGGCTCTCGGAGAAAATCGCGGCGAAACGGTCGCTGAAGTTTGTCTGGCCATTGGTAAACCGTTAGAGGGTTACGATCGGGATCGAGTCATCAAACAAACCGTTGAGCTGGTTGCAAACTATCAGCATGCCCCTGACGGAAAACGAGAGGTGGGGCGCACTGTTCTCTCGCTTGTCCGTATTGCCGTTGACAATCATGTACAGCCTGCTGCTGAAATCAGCTTACTGGGTAAAACACTACTATATCTTGATGAGATCGCGAATCAGTTAGCCCCCGATTTTGATCCTGATGCAATTGTTCGTAAGCATTGTAGCAAAATACTAAGTCGTCATTTAGCCGGCAGTTTAAAACCAGCACGCGTAATGTCTTCTATGCTTGATGCACATCTATTGGCCGATGAATTTCCAAAACAAATTAATAAAATTCTTCATTCGCTGGCAGAGAACAAATTCAAAATAGAAGTGGACTCTTTTAATGAAAATCTATTGATGCAGAATATTGAGAAAGTAGCCAATCGTATTTCAGCGGGATTGGTATTAGCAGCTTTGATCATTGGTGCGGCTTTATTGATGCCAATAGAAACCGAATGGAAAATTTACGGCTATCCAGCACTTGCCATTATTTTGTTTTCCGTTGCTGCCATTGGTGGCTTTGCGCTGGTAGTTGACGTGCTGATCATTAATCGACACAAAAATCCTGGAAGATCTTCATTAAGATAGTTTTTACTCAAGTTTAGGCGTTCAAGTTGCTCTTAACAATAGCAATAGCCACAGTAGACAGCGAATATAAAAGCATTGGCAGCATGGATGCTGACACTGAGCGTGCATGGATGCGTTTACAGCGTCTTTTATATTCGCTGTCTACTGTGGCTATTGCCTCTAAACTGGATTTGAACGCCGAAACTTGAGTTATTACTATTGTAACTAATACTAATATTATTTGTGTGGTATGAGCGTAGTGTGACAAATCGTAACAACGATGGCATTGAAAAAATATTAATTGCTATCGCTAGGATTGTCCTTTCTCTGGCTCAATAACAACCGAAAAAGTCTTTGCGTAGAGAGAATTACTGAGCTATATTCTTTGCAATTCAAATTTGATTTTTCAACATATTCGAGGCTTACTAAATTGGAAATCCAAGCGCCACCAGAAGTTATCAACAACCATAGCCTCCATGCTGCAATAACGGCTGAATTAGAGGCGCTGGGTTTTTCCAAATCTGTTTTAGAGGCGTTGGGTAGGGCAGTTTCTGCGGCGCGTTTGGTAAACTATGCTCCAGGAGACACCATCTATCACGAAAACAGCGAAGTAGAAGCGCTTTATGTAGTGCGCGATGGCCGCATAAAGCTTGTTACCTATATGGAAAACGGCCGCGCCAGAATTGTGCGATTACACAATCGGGGATCTGTTGTCGGTCTCAATGGCTTGCTGGATGAACCCTACGCACACACGGCTTTGGCAATAGATGAAGTCAACGTATATCAACTGCCAATGAATTTGATAAAGAGCGTTAAAGACGTAGAACCCGAAATTTATTGTCAGTTACTCGAATATTGGCATCAATATCTGAACATGGCCGATACCTGGATCACTGACTTTTCCACAGGAGCCATACGTGGTCGCGTAGCGCGCTTAATCATGTTTCTGGTAGAGTTTGATGAAGATCTCGGTCCAAGAGAAGTCACGTTACTCACGGTTGAAGAAATGGCTGATATACTTGGTGTTACACCAGAGAGTGTTAGTCGTGTCATGGCGGATATGAAACGAAATAGAATTTTAAACGCAGTGGAAGGGGATTCACCGGATCGTTACCTCTGCAACATTGAAATGCTGAATCAAGAAACAGAAAATTAGAGCCACTCAAATTTTCTCGCGTCACTTTAGTTGCTGCAATTAGATTAAGGATAGTTCCGAATTTGATTTTTTATTTATCAGGACTATTTACTCAAATCTTGCCACAATCGGCAAATGATCTGACGCTTGCCTGGTTAAATGATTGTTGATGACATCTAGTTCGACGACGCGCTTTGCAGGTTTTACCAGAATTCTGTCGAGTGCAAATATTGGGAAAAATGCCGGATAAGTTGCGGGCACTGTAGAAGGTTCGAAATAATTTCGCAACCAACGGCGGGGCCTGGACCACACAAACCATTCATTTAGATCACCCAACAATACAGTGGCTGTTGAATTTAGCGCCGTCGTATTCACTTTTTCCAATTCATCCAGCAATCGACGTATTTGATATCGCCGTTCTGCGGCTTTCAAACCCAAGTGGGTGGCGATAACATTTATAGGCTGCCCAGCATCATCAAGCGTTGCATGAATAGCACCACGAGGTTCGCGTACAGACACACTCAAATCAATTTTTTTTACGTCACGAATGGGCAAAGAAGTCAGTAGCGCATTGCCGTAATGTCCAGATTCGCGCTGCATCGTTAAACCGGTGATTGCCGTTAGTTCAGTTCCTTCACAAAAATACTCCAGCAACCCAGGGGCGTCACGCAATAGTTCAACTTCCTGCAACGCAATAATCTGCGCGTCCAAGTGCCGCAAAACACTTCGAATCCGCTCAGGATCGAAATGACCGTCTAAACCATAACAGCGGTGGATGTTGTAACTGGCAATGGTAATTCCCATGATAACCGTTATTCTGGTTTTTCGTCAGCAGCACTTGATTTTTTTCCTGTCAACGACAACAGCTTTTGAGAGAGAAAATAACCGGCTGTAAATACGATGACCGCCGCAACGACAAGCGTGAGCATTGTTTGCCAATCCGGAGAACGCATGGTTGCTTCGACCCGATCGGTGAGCAACGTAATGCCGAGAATACCGGGCGTTAAACCAAACAACGTACCGAGTGCAAAATCACGGAAGCTAATATGTGAAGCACCAGCAACCAGGTTAACAATGGTAAATGGTGCCACTGGCACAATACGTACTACCAATACCGTGAGTAAACCGCGTTTTGCTAGTTGACGGCTCACCTCGTTAATCCGTTTTCCGGCTAGTTTTCTTACCGTATTCCGTCCCAACAATGAACCTAAACCGTAGCCAGAAAACGCACTGATCAATCCGCCGAGTAATGCATAACCGAACCCCAACCACGGACCAAATACCAGTACCGCAGCTATAATCATTGCAGTGACCGGCACCACCAGTAAACCACCTATGACGAAAGCGCCAATAATGATCAGCGGTGTCAGTAACGACCCGCGCCATTCTGCAGCAATCGTGGCCAGCCTATCTGCATCCAGCCATTCATTTAAAGGGGTAAAACGCCACGCCGCCGCCACAGCCAATAGCGCCAATAAGACTAACACCCAGCCGACAATCCGTTTGCCTGCTGGCTTGGCTTGTTTAGCCGGTACAAAATGGTTGAGAATATTTTCTGAATCCAACGGATATTCAGGATCAGCAAGTTTGACATCCTGCAATATACTTTCGTCGGCTTCAGGTAATTCAGGTTCAAGTGGACTCAGTGAGCGAACATTGTTCTGTAAACATTCAATGGCCTTAATTATAGAGCCTTTCTCCTGGATAAGTGCATTGATCGTTTCAGGGTCGCTTTGCAGATGTTCTGCCAATAAGCGATTGCGAAAGTGGCGAATAGCTTGCTCTACCTTGGGGTTTTCACCAGGCAACACCTCGATAGACAGATCACATTCGGTATCCAGTTTCATTGATCGATTGTTCAAATTCGCTGAACCAACGCGGACAAACCGATCATCCATAATCATCAGTTTCGCATGCAGATTAATCGAATGCTCGCCCAATTCTGGTTTGTCCGGATAATATACGGCAAGACGGTTATGGTTATCTGCCTCCCGTAATATTTTAATCAGACTAACACGTATCACATCCAGTGACTGCTGAGATAACCAGCCTTCCGTTTGTCGCGGAAGATTTAACACGATCTCAGGGCCATCGTCTTCCTGCAGCCTTTTTGCTAATGCCTGACTGATCAATGGCGACGAAAAAAATTGATTTTCGATATAAATGTAGTCACGTGCTGCGGCGATGGAATCCAGATAAAGTTGTTCCACCTCGCATACACTAGCATAATCATCAACACCGGACTCTGTTCGCGAAATTGCCACATCCACATTGACCAAATCAGCAGGTGCTTCGTCAAACCATATATTATGATTCTCGTTTTTTGGTACAGCCAGTATTTGTTGTGTTGCTTTGCGCCAGCGTTCACGAGCTAAATCACCCAGCGCTGTTGCAATAGGCCCCGCCACCGCCATCTGAATATCATGGTAGGGTGTAATTGGTAAGGAGCTACCGTCGATTAATGCTCGTCGCTCGTCATAAGCGATGTGCTCTGATGTATCCCAGCGACCGCGGGTAAGATCCAAACCACCGGAAAATGCCAGGCTATCATCGATAACAACCATTTTCTGATGATGAGAAGCGCCAGTCGGACATTGACTATCTAGTTGAAAATCCAGGCGACGATGCGTATTCCAATCAAACTTGAAAATCGGTAGCCATTCCCGGCTCAAAGCAAACAGAAGAGAGAAGTCCCAGCTTAGAATATTGACATTCAAGTGCTGTTTATCGCGAACCATGCTATCCAAAATATCACCCAACATTAACGGCTTACCATTACTTTCGAGTGTAGGAAGCACAAGATGTAGTTTACTATGAATATCCCATGAAAGAATCAGAATCTGTTGTTCTGCTTTTGGAAGACTGTCATGCAGTGCTTTAAAATAATCCGCTCCATCGACCAGAAAGCTCACTTTATCAGCTCTTCTAATACGCCAACAATTACGACCGATCTTTAGAATTCTTTGGTTTTTCATTATCAATTCCAATAATAAATTTGTTGTACATCATTAAGAGGAGACATTAACCCTATTACGGAGATGAACACGATAAGCAGCCAGACATGCACTACCAAATAGTAGATCAACACCAACGATTAACATGACTGTGTTCTCTGATCAGGGAGAATAATAAAATAACCACCAACGCTTAGTTTAATAAACAGGTTGAGAGGGCAGATTTTGCCGTCATGGTTTACTCCATTTCCATAAAATTATTAACACTTTAACTTTCTATTGGCTACACGCTTCAATGAGTATCCATTAGCAAAGGTTTCATTGAATAGCGCAATTAATACTTGTTGAGGTGTATTGTCTACTTTTTAAAAAAAATATCATTGAAAAATATCAATGCAAGGATCTGTCGTTAAAACGACAATTGTCCTATGACAAATACGAATCACATGATTAGCGGCATAAACACAGCGCAGAAAGTGAAAATTTTTAGCAAACAATATTATTTAAGGTGAAGCCATTCATCATGCTGTGTGATATTACTTGTCTCACATCAAGCTCTACCTTATGCACGATAGTTACGTTGGCACTAACAATAAGGGAAAAAATGAAAAAGAAATTTAGCAAGATATCGGATTTTATGTACTCAGTAGTATATTGCCTCATATCAATTTCGCTGGCAGGTATTAGTATACTGATGATGGGTGTCGCCATTTACGATATTTGGATTGCTCTGCACGAAGAAGATCAACTGGTTTCTGCATTGCTGGATGCAATCGGTTTGATTGTAATCGCAATGGCTGTCTATGATGTTTCTAAGTTTTTATTAGAAGAGGAAGTATTTCGCGATCGAGAATTAGGCTCACCGACCGAAGCACGTGAAACACTGACGAAATTTTTAGTTATTATTTCTATTGCTGTGAGTTTAGAAGCACTCGTTTTTATATTCGACGCGGCTAAAAAAGATATCACAATGCTACTCTATCCTACATTACTATTACTTGCATCTGTCGCACTGGTAGTGGGCCTGGGGATTTATCAAAAGCTTAGTCGAGAAGTTGAAAAACCATCAAGTATTCAACATAAGTAAATTCACTTAATAGAACACTTTCAATAGCGCACAATGACAGCCAGGCAGGTTGACGCTAACAGTTACTTTATTGAGAATTTCCGTGAGGGCTTAATGTCTATTTCTCACAAATGGCACTAAAACATTAATGTTTTGATCTTGTGAAAAAATGATACTAGATAAGTTTCGATTCAATTTTATTAACTTCCCATCGCGATTCTGTCCCGCAAGCGGTGGGGAATTAATGGAAATATTTTGACGTGTATTTACGCAACCATTATCTTGCCGTGCTATGAAATTAACAGGCCCTTGCATTTTGACTGTTCTGGAATCCGGATAAAAAAGTTAGAAGTCTTGGCGTATGACGCCTCGTAAATTTCCCATTGAAATTATTATTAGGCAAAAATTACCAGGACTAATATATTGCCGAAATTGATAAATTCGCATGTTTGATTCATAAGACCTCTCTGTGCTTGTTAGGCTTTTGCCCCATATTCCTTTGCTAAAGCAATCCATTTTTCTCTCTTCTCCTGATTTGAGCCTTTTATCGGAGCAAACTCAGATATTTTCGCGACCTTTATGCCACAAAATTCAAGAATTGTTTTTTTCATTTGATTATGTCCAGGTCTATGAAATACCCAACGATAATACCAAGCAGGGGTATCCATAGTTACCATCAAGTGAGCAGTACGCCCTTTAAGTAACTTATCCGGAAGCGAGGAACCTTCACCGTATTTAAAGGCAAAGCCAGGTAAGAAGACCCGATCAAAAAAACCTTTCATTAGTGCAGGCATAGATCCCCACCAATTGGGGTAGACAAACACAAGATGATTAGACCAGAGAATCAACTCCTGAGCCTTTACTAAATCGGGCTCAAGCTCCTGGATTTTGTTATATCCATTCCATAGCACTGGATCAAATGTTAATTCACCAAGTTTAAGTTCACGAATATCAGCCCCTACACCCATCGCACCGTCAACATATGACTGAGTTATTGAACCGCAGAAACTATTGTTGTCTGGATGGCAAAGAACGACAAGTATTTTCTTTTTCATAGTTTTTCTACTTATAGCCTTATATAATATCCTACAATTAAGAATACTGAATAGACAGATTCAGTATAGTCCAATATTTCGAACTGGAATCCTCGATTCAATAAATTGCTTGCTTTATCTTTATTAAAACGCAATTGAAAATTAGCAAGCAGTACAATTCACGAACAAATTCCGAGTCTATTAGTAAAGAGAATAGAGAATGATCGATGAGAACAGTTACAAAATATGCATAGAATATTTATTATGGCTGTCCTGTTAAACGCCCTTATGATTTTTCGTTTACGTTTGATAGTCCATTATAAAATGAATGATATGGCCGCTTACCGAGCGGTCAAAGGCAATTATTTTAAGTTAAATAGTGTTGAATATTTTTCATCATTTGTAGCTACATTTTTAAAAAATAAAAAATGTGAAGAAAAACAAAAGCTGCATTTATCTTTTTTAGCGATTGCTTTGATGTGGATTAGTAAGTAAAAATCCACGTTCTAAGAACGTGGTTTTGATTTCACCCTATAAGGGTGTATAAAGCTAGCCCTCTAAGAAGGCTAGCTAGATCATCGCCACTTAGGTAATTTATTTATCGAAA
>Ga0316204_10008577_pt1 | contig 14083 bp, 21 predicted proteins | sample 6monrhotite_MG_2_FD_205661 | JGI IMG/M metagenome (GOLD analysis project Ga0316204, IMG submission 205661) | Microbial mat bacterial communities from mineral coupon in-situ incubated in ocean water Damariscotta River, Maine, United States -... | ecosystem: Environmental > Aquatic > Marine >...
CAAGTTCAGGCTCGAGTGCTTGAATTCTGTTGTACCCTTTCCAAAGCGTCGGATCGAACTTTAACTCACCAAGCTGAAGTTCACGTACATCAGAATCCGTCGCCCCTGTACTTTCGATATATGCCCTGGCCAGTGTGCCACAAAAACTATCTTTGTCGGGATGGCCTAAAATGACAAGAATATTCTTTTTCATTTTTACTCCTTTGTCTAACGCCGTGAATCACCGGAAAATTGAAGCAACGAGAGGCTTGTAGTAACGAGAAAACTGTGTAGCGACCCCGGTTTCGTTTGCTAACAATAACTCAACAAGAATCGACATGCTGCATTTTTTACAAAGACATATTCGGTTTACTTAAACAACAGGTAACTAATGTTTGTAGGTTATAAATATGTCCTATCAAACACGTAAATAGAGTGATAAATATGAAAAATGGAAAAAAGAATAGCGGGTACAATATAGTGCCATTTTGAATACCTAAAAAAGTAATACCTCTCTACCATCATACTTAATCCGATTAACCATACAATTGGAGTATAAGCAGGTGCAGAAAATACCAAAATGTTATTACTCCATGTCGAATTAGGTAAATACATTATGGTTAACCATGAAATAAAATATAATAAAACGCCTATGATAAAAACGATAAACCCTTTCCTTTGTCTCGACTCGTCAATGCTGAGCTTAAAGAATAGGGGTAAAATAAAAATAATTGATCGAAATAGATTTTCGCCAACCGTTATTAACATAGGTATATCATGATTAAATGACTGAGGTTGAAAAACTAAAGGTAACTTTGGAATAAAGATGTAATTCCATATCAAAACTGGAATTAAAGGTATATATCCATTCGTTAGAATTAGTTTGATTGTTTTCATTTAGGCACATAATGTCACAAACAGTAACCGGGGTCGCAACACTGTTTTTAAAAAAATAGAGTTCACGATTATGACCGCGCTGGACGATATGCAGGGGAATCCCAGGCAGCGAAAAACGAAGTTTACGAGACATAGCCCACCTCCTTGTGGTGCGATGCTGATTTCATTTCAACCAGTCCATCGCTCGCTCGATAGCGGATTGGTTAATCGTTTTAGTGGTATCAGCGATTGCTATACTATTCGACCCTAACAGAATACATAACCAACAGCCCATGTAGACTTAGGTAATTGAAGACGAGCAACGGGGTTCTAAACACTGGAAAATTAGGTTTGGAGTTCAAAAATTAAAAATTGGCTATTGTGGCGGGTTCTCCTCGTAGGGCAAGTGGTTACCTAGTTGTTTAAAAAGGTAGACTTTATTCATCCAGCCAACCAGGCTATTGCTAATCCCAATAACACAAACAGGGTGATCTTGACGTCCCAGCCATTCGTCAAATCTCTCAGTTTTTGTCCACCCAGGATGCGCTGATATTGCCTTGCTGCCTTTAACCATGAGACCCGCCAAAGGGACTGAAGCCCGAGCAATCTATCATTAGCCCATTGGTGGCGCCCTTCAGTCCATCCATTAACCCACCGGCTCATCATTTCCACCCGCTGCGATGCCACGACAGGGAATTGGTGTGCGCCCTGCATCCTGCCGATAATAAAAGTCAGCGTTGCCAGGAAAATAGCGACCAAGGCGATGAAGGGATAGGCAATAAATTCGTATTGACGCCACAGCGCCGGATGGGCCAAGCCGCCCCCCAACGCCACGATAAACAAGCCGGTGAGGGCAACGGCAGTCCATGCTGGCAAGCTTTTTACGGATACGTGGGTGAAAAATCTGAGGATCGCATACAGCATGGCCGCCACCCCGACCCCTTGAATAATCAACGCCGAAACACCAAAGGCGTGTTCTCCAAGCGGTAGCCAACGCACGGCTCCGAGCAGTCCCATGGCCACAGGCACACCGCCCAACAACAGGGCCGTTGACCGAGGCGCCGAATTGAATGCGGTTGTCAGCCACAGATGAGCTGGCCAGACCCCCGCCTTGAGTGCGAAGCCGATGAATACCATCCAAAGATAAAATGAGGAGGATGAAGCCCCCGCCATTGCCTCATGCACCGCCTCGAAACGCAAATTCTCTGTGGCGAACGCGGCCAGCAGCAGTGCTTCGAACAGCAGCAGGTCCGCCACGATCAGAACGATAAGATAGCGGCACCCAGCCCGTCGCGCTACCTCATCACCACCCTGGACCAACAACCCGTAAAAGCCGTAGCCCATCAGCGTCGCAAAACAGAAGAAACCCACCAGGTCGGTTGCCAATACGGCCCCCAGATTGCCCGCCAGGGTCAATAAAAAGAATGTGGTGGTGCGTTGATTTGCAAAATCGTGTTTTGAGGGCTTCGTGATGGCTGCCGCCGCAAACCAGATAGTCGCGGACATTGCCAGAATCCAGCGGCTTTCACCCTCCATGGCAAAGCCTGTTCCGAAGAGCAGCCAGGGCAGTTCCAGCGAGGCCCCGCCAGGCAGCACCGCCAGCAGCACGGCGGGGATGATGGCCAGATGACGGGGCCATGGCAGGCGGGCATGCAACGCCGGAATGGCCAGCAACAGCGGCCAGATCACCACAACAATCAAAAGCAACACCGCGTAGATATCTGTATTCATGGCAGATAGAACTCCTGCGCCGCGATCAGCTTCGCCCATTCCAGCGGGCTGAAAGGCAGCATCACCAGCAGCCCTGCCGACAGGGCCATGGCAGCCGTCAGCAACGGCGGCAACAATAGCGCCCAGGCTGTCTCCTTGCGGCCGAAATCACGCTCCTCCGGCCAGGCGCCCGATGGCTCGCGGAACCATGCACGATACAAAATCGGCAGAAAATAGGCCGCATTGAGCAGACTGCTACCAGCCAGCACAATAATCACCCAGGCCTGGTCTGCCTCCAGTGCCCCCAGCCCTAGATACCATTTGGTAACGAACCCGGCCACCGGCGGCGCGCCGATCATACCGAAAGCACCAACGGTGAAGGCCGCCATGGTCCAGGGCATACGCCGACCCACGCCGTTCATCTCGCTGATCTTGTGGATGCCCAGGGTCTCTGCCAAGTTACCGGCGCAGAAAAACAGGGTGATTTTCATCAGGCCCTGATGCACCAGATGCACTACGCCACCAATGGTGGCGATGGGCCCGGCGATGGCGACACCCAAGGTGATGTAGGAAACCTGACTGACCGTGGAGAAGGCCAGCCTGCGCTTTAGATCATCCTGATACAGAGCACGCAACGAACCATAAATAATCGTGATCGCCGCCAACCAGGCCAATGGGCCGAGAACACCCAAACCGGCGGCAAACTCCACCCCGAATACGTCATAGACCACCCGCACAATGCCAAACGCACCGGCCTTCACCACAGCCACTGCATGCAGCAAGGCGCTGACCGGCGCGGGAGCGACCATGGCCTGTGGCAGCCAGCCGTGAAACGGCACCAGCGCCGCCTTTACGCCAAATCCGGCGATCAACAGGGCAAAGATGATGATCAGGGCAGGGCGATGTTCGCCCCCCAGCCCATCAAGAAATCCCCCCTGCGGCGTAAACTCCAGGGTGCCAGTCAAGGTATACAGCCATATCGTACCTAATAGCAGCAAGGCGCCGCCAAAGATGGTATAGGCGAGATAGGTCCGCCCGGCGCGGCGGGCCGCTTCGGTACCCCGATGCACCACCAGCGGATAAGTGGCCAGGGTCAACAGTTCGTAAAACAGCAGGAAGGTGATCAGGTTACCGGACAAGGCCACGCCCACCGTGGCGGTGACACACAGACTGAAAAAACCAAAGAAACGGCTGCGATTAGGTGAGTCTTCCAGGTAGCCTATGGCATACACGGTGGTGATTAGCCAGAGCACCGCAGACAGGGTGACAAACAACAGCGACAGCGGACCGGCCCGCAGCACCAGCTCCAGCCCCGGCAGCAATGGCAGCCGCATTTCGTAATGAAATCCGTTATAAACACCCCACAGCATCCAGCCGACCAGGCCGACTTTGACCACGGCTCCCAGCAGGTTGAGAGCAATGCGCAGCCGCACCCGCTCCTCTGCCAGGCCGAAGATAATCAAACCCGGCAGCAGAGAGCTTAGAATCACCAACAGGGGAAGCCAGTTATTCCAACTCATGGCCTGACCTCGCTGATGCCAAACGGATCACCGATGCCCACCAGCGACAACACCGGCACTGCCAGAAACCCTAACAGCACCGCCCCCAGCGCGAGCAATAATGCCGCCCATTCCATACTGGTCGGCACGGTTTTTGACTCGTGCACAACATCCGCCTGGGTGAAGGCGTAACCCAAAACTTTGAAGATATAGCCCGCCGCCAGCAAACCGCCGACAATCATCACCGCCACAAGATCCCAGCGCCCCTGCGCCAGAGCCGCCTCAAGCATCAGCCACTTGCCGATGAATCCTCCACTCGGCGGCAGCCCCATGATGCTCACTCCGGCCAGTGCAAAGGCGCTGGCAGTCAGCGGCAGGCGTTGCACCACCCGGTCCAGGTCGGCGATACGGTCGTGACCGCCAAAGCGCACCAGATTGCCGGCAGCCAGAAACATCGCCGCCTTGGCCAAGGCATGGGAAAGCGCCAGATACGCCGCCGCGCTCCAGGCTGTCACACCGGCGGCAGCGGCCAGCGGAAACGCTAGAAACAGATAGCCAATCTGGGCCACGGTGGAATAGGCGATCAGTAGTTTCAAGCGGGTCTGGCGCAAGGCCTGCACGGAACCCCAGAGCACCGCCATGGCACCCAGCAGGCCCAACAGTGTATAAACACCTTCGCTGCCAACAAGGGGTTCGAACACCTCAAGCCACAAACGCAGCAGGATATAAAAAGAGGCTTTCACCACCAGCGCCGACAGCAGCGCACTCACCGGCGCCGGAGCACTGGCATGAGCGGGCGGCAACCAGAAGTGCAACGGGAACACCGCTGTCTTGAGCAACAGACCGGCGCCCATCAGCCCCAGCGCCGCCCATACCACGGGCGAGGCGTCCACCCGCTCGGCAAGCAGGGCAATATCCACGGTGCCAAAGCCGTGATAGAGCAGCGCGACACCAAGCAGATAGGCCAGCGACCCCAGCAACGCCGTCAGCAGATAGCGCATGGCTCCGCCGAGCGCATCCCGGCCGCCCGCCAGCGCGACCAGGGCCACCGCCGCCAGGCCCATCAACTCGAAGGTAACGTAGATGTTAAAAATATCGCTCGATAGAAACAGGGCGTTCAGCGCGGCCAGCAAAAACAGCCATAGCGGCCAGAACCGGGTCGCATCCTCGCGCTCGAAATAGGCCGCCGAATAGACACTGATCGCAAACCCCACCAGGGCGGTTGTCGCGAGCATCAACAGGCTCAGTCCATCGGCATACAGATCGATACCCAGTGGCGCGCCCCAGCCGCCCACCGCGTGACGATAAACGCCAGTATCGAGCATCTGCCAGGCCAGCCCCGCCACCGACAGGGTAATGCTAAAGGTGGTAACCAGTCCCAGCACCTGCGCCATGCGCGGCCAAAGGAAACAGATCATGCCTGCCATCAAAGGCAGCAGAATCAGAATAATGCCCCAGGGAAATTCCGTGAAAACGACTTCCATCGGCGCTATTCTTTTCCCTCATTGGGCAGTTCAGCGCGCCCGGTTTCCGCGGTCAATTTCAACATTAAGGTGAGAGCCAGCGCCGTGGCCGAGACCGCCACCACGATGCCGGTGATCACCATGGCGTGGGGCACAGCATCCGGTGGGGCCTCACCGGTACGCTTCGCCAGCGCCACTAGCACCAGGAAGATGCCGCTGCCCATGACGTTGAGCGCCAGGATCTTGCGCAACAGGTGGGCATAAACGATCAGGCCGTACAAACCGAGGGAGAACAACCCCATGCCGACCAGGGCGTAAAGGAACGGGGCACTCATGTGTGCTCCTTGTCACTCTGGGGGCGTCCACCCAAAAACAGGGCGGCCAGGGTCACACCAATCGAGACCGTCGCCGCCGTTTCTAGAATCAAAATCAACATTCCCGCCTGGGCCGGGGGAAATTCCAGCAATTGCCCTTCGAACATATAGAGCAGCGCAGCCATCACCACAAAAGTGGCGGGGCCAGCCACCAACAATAGCCGCAGCGGCCATGCCATCAGCCCGACGCGGGGACACCAGCCCGCCAGTAACAGCAGCACCCCCGACGCACCCAACACCGCACCCGCCTGAAAAGCGCCGCCGGGGGCGTGGGCGCCGACCCACAGCAGATAAGCGGCCACCAGGATCAGTAGCGGCACCAACACCCGCGCCAGGGTGTCCAGCACGAGGCCCGGCGGGGCCTCGCGGCGCAACGCTGTGCCACCAAGCGACCAGACGCCTAGCAATGCCAACAGCAACACCACCATCTCCAGCAGGGTGTCGTAACCCCGGAAGTTGAGTAGCACTGCAGTCACCGGGTGGGACACGCCGCTCACCTCCATTTTGACGGCCACCATTTCCTGCAGACCCGGCGCATGGTCAGGCAACGACAGTACGGCATAACTGAGACCCGCAGTTAGCGCCAGCAACAGCGGCAACAGTAGCCAACGATTCCAGTTCATATCATGTCTCCGGGGTTTCCGGCTTCGTCCGGTTTCGCTGAAATGCCAGATCTCTACTGGAAACAACGTAATATCCCACGACGAGGGCGAGAATAATGACGCCCATACCGATGAGAGTCAGACCACCGTATTGTTCAGGCTCCAGCACAATGATTTTGCGGCCAAGGGCGATAAGAGCGACGGTAAAAATCACTTTCAGCTCGATCCTGCCTTCGAGGTAAAAACGTTTTATTGTCTCTAACAATTCGAGGCCGATGAGCACCAGGAGAAAAAATCCAAATATCTCCAGTAATTCGCCAACCTCGAGAAGGAATAATGGAGGCGTCAACAGACTCCGAATCAGAATCCAGCCGAGATCGATCACTGCCAACACAATCACTATAGCCAGCATAGCGAGTAACGCCCCAGTAACGATACGTTCGAACTTCCCCAGGTAATCAATCATCTTTTCTCTCGTCTTTTTCAGGATCGTCGTTTGAAACATTGTGAATGTGTGACTGAACATCGTCGCCGTCAGGCGCAACGATACTGGCATCCTGGAGTCGCGCCAATGCAGCCATCAGCAAGGCACCGGTCAGGCCAGCGCCGATAGCCGCTTCGGCCAAGGCCACATCCGGGGCTTCCAGGCGCACCCAGGCCAGCGCCATCAGCAGGCCAAAAGCGATGAACAACACAATGGCTTTAAAGAGCTCCGGGCAGGTCAGCGCCCGCCAGGCCAGCCACAACAATCCCAATCCCAACAGGCCATCGAACAACCATTGCAACAGCGTTAACGCTTCCACAAACGAATCCCTCTCTTCAATGCCCCGCTAGCGACCAGATGAGCAACGCTGGCCCCGGCGAGCAGCACTAGCAACCAGATCAGCAATAACTTACCGGCCACGGCCCAGGACTCCGCCTGTATGACCAGCCCTGCCACCATCAGGCCCAGCCCCACATTGTCGGCCTTGGTGAGCGCGTGCAGGCGGGTATAGACATCGGGAAAACGCAGTAGACCCAGTGTGCCGGCCAGGAAGAAGATGGCTCCTGCGATCAGCAGTGCTGCGGAGAGGATGTCACTCAGGGTCATGGTTTTCCACCTTGTCCGACCAGGCACGCCGTACAAAGGCCACCGCTGCCACGGCGGCCAGCAGGGCGAACAGCAGCGCCACATCGAGTAGCGCCGCGTTCCCTATTGCCTGCGCCAGCAGCACGAGCACAGCTACCGCGGTGGTGCCGAATAACTGCGCGGCCAGCATGCGGTCGGCGGCGGTCGGACCGCGAAGCACGCGCCACATTCCGACGCCGAGGTTCAGCAGTAGAAACACTGCCAATGCGAGATAGAGGGTCTGCACGTGTTTTCAATCCTCCAGTGTGACCGGCGTGATGAAGCTGGGAACGCCGGTGTGGCCCACCGTCCCTATCACGACAAGATCGGCCTCGACCTGCTTGGTCAGTGCCGGAATCTCCTGGTGCGTCCGGGGTTTGAGACAATTCACGGCGTCCCCCTCGAGATGGCGGGTCACCTCAACGAACCACGCATTTAGCACGTTCGAGGGCAAGTTTGTTTGCCTCCTCAGGCTCGAACACGCAAAGAATATTTTTGAATCTCTTCATTATTCCGTTACCCCTTTCAGATCATTCTGTAACATAGAACATACGAGCGATCATTTGTTCCACCGCCTGTAGTTCAGACTGGACATCCTTGTGCCTGTCCAGCACATGGACTTGCAGGACATTCCGATCCAATACTGCGCTCAATGTACCCGGCAGCAAACTAACTATATTGGTCATCAATGCTTGTGGTAGCCCCGCTGGCAACCGCAGTGGGTATGTGATGAGATCCGGGGCAATGGGCAGGCGGGGATGAAACGCACGCCTGGCCACATCCACCCCGCCAAGCAAGGAGTGCATGAGGAAAAACGGTACAAACCTCAACAGATGATGCCAGATCAAAGGTACAGGTGGGATCAGCGCCGTGCTCACCGTCACCGCCAGCAACACCGCTGGCACACCTATCCACCAGGACGATACTGCACCGTCGGTGAGGATCCACCAGATGAGAGAAAAAATCATTCCCCGCGAGGCGATGGACGGCCAGTGAATGTTTGCCTTTACCGATGTCATACGTTAGCGCCTTGATTATTGGATTGGGATAGCACGGTTCACTGCGGCATCACCGGAGGCGCATTGCCCGGCAGCCGGTCGGCTGCCTCGCGAGCGGCATTGCATAGAGACTGTAACTAATTCTGTGTATCTGCCGGAATTAAGATTTATACATAATCAATTAAACGGTCTTCAAATTCAATCATAAAACGATTGAGAGCGGCTTTCCAATTCTGAATAGGAATGCTCCATTTTTTTGAGGCTTGTTGTCTCGCACGATACACCACCTTTTTTACCGCATCGTCGGCCGGAAAGAGTTTTCGTTTTTTAATGGTTTTCCGGATGACGTTGTTCAATGCTCAGTCGTATTGGTGGTGTAGATGGCCTTGCGGATACCGGCAGGCTTTTGGGGTTAATGATAAGCAGACACTCAATCTAATTTTACAGTCTGATTAATGGGTTTCTTTCAATAAACATGTTCCTTCTTTTTCAAACCAGTAGATTACGTTTCCTGCCACTATAACTGAACCGGCAACCAATGCTTGTAACGGAATTGATAACAGGGAAGCGATGCACACTTCATTTTTGCAGCTTCCCACCCCTATGTTAGATTTGTCTTTACCTAGTACGAGTTTTTTATATGTAACATTACAACCAGAGTCATAGACTTCAATTTGTTTTGGGTAGTAAGCGCATGCACTTAACATTAAAATAATTCCAGCCAGGTATAGTTTTTTCATATTCATTTTTAAGTTAACGTCTCACGTCACCGGCAGCAAAGAGCAGAGCGCTGCGGCGCTTTTTGCTGTCCGAGAGCATGTGATTGTTAGGATTTTTTATTCTCTAGCGTTCTAATGAAATAAAAATACGTGAACTTCTGTTCTATGTTGGCTGGAGTCGTGTGCACTTCGTTTCTTTCTTCTACCAGCTCAAAACCCTCTCCCAACTCCGCTATCAGTTTCTCAGAGTCATATTGCACAATTTCTAGCCCACTGCATTTTTCAGGGCCACCGATTGCAAATGCCGCGATGATGAGATGACCGCCTGACCTTAGTGCATATTTTAATGCCTTGACGTAGCTCTTTCTATCGGATTGTTCCGTTAGAAAATGAAAGACAGCCCGATCATGCCAAAGTGAAAACTGATGAGGTGCATTAAATTGAGTAATATCAGCTTCAAACCACTCAACGCCATTCGCTGAATAGCCAAGTCTCTTTTTAGCGCTAACCAGTGCATTCTCAGAAATATCTAAAACTGCTAAATTCGTGAAGCCTTCTTTGCATAGGTGATCCACTAGCACTGAAGCACCACCCCCAACATCAATGATTGGTTCATCATTAGCAATTTGTGTACTATGGATAAGCTCCAACGATAATGCTGGTTTCTTTTGGTACCAACTCACATCTAAGGCAGATTTTTCTTGGTAGACATTTTGCCAATGCGCTTTTCTGTCAAACATTGTGCGTAATCTCTTTTTAAAACCTAGTGTTTGAGTAGTGGGGCGGCGCAGCGTAGAGGAGCAATTTATCTTCTCCCGAAAAAATAGACACCAACATTTTCATGCAGCCATTTTCTCAAATTCGATTGGTGAGCAATAGCCAATCCCTGAATGCAATCGTTTTTTATTGTAAAAGTGATTGATGTAACTGTTCAAAGCATAGCGCAATTCTGATATTGATTTAAACTTACGGCCGTGAATCAATTCAGCTTTCAATGTATGGAAATACGATTTCATATGGCCATAAACTTGTTATGTGTATTTTTCATTTGAAAGTAGGCGATATTTTTCTAGGCATTTTTTGAATTTTTTCAATGAATATTTTCGGGCCAGTTACTCGTATCTGGACTGGAAAGGACTCCATAACGATTACGTTTCTAAGCACCCCCTTTTTTTCTAAAACCCGAACTCTTTCTAACACTGGATCAGGATGCTCAGCGCTACCAATTATAAGCACATCGTGCAATTCTTCAGTTATTGGCAGGCCACCAGCAAAAACTAATGTTGCTCCGGATAAACTCAGAGATAATAGAAAAACAATACAAACAGATTTTAATTTATTAACCATAATGTCAATCTCATTACACATAACGAGGCTGTAGAAAAACCCGACTATGAAATCGGTATTCTACAGGCCTTCTTTTATATTTAGATTCAACCACTTTGCCCTTATCAATTTGATTTATCAAGCATGCCAGGGATAAATGATGTCCCTTCATCTGGCCAATTCACCGTAATTCTTAAGCTTCTCGATGTTATGTATCAAACAATATAATTGCCATTGCCATTGCCATTGCCATTGCCATTGCCATTGCCATTGCCATTGCCATTGCCTCTGGACCTTCTTTTTCCCTCGCAAACTAAATCGATTGAGTCGTTTGTTCTTGCCCATATTAGCAAAGACGGGTTCCACTACGTAACAACCGGGGTCGTAACACAGTTTTTAAAAAACAGGGTTCGCGATTATGACCGCGCTGGACGACATGCTGGGGAATTCCAGGCAGCGAAAAACGAAGTTTACGAGACATAGCCCACCTCCTTATGGTGCGATGCTAATTTCATGGAAGGGTTATATATTCAATTAAAGTTTATCATCTTGGCATATTAGAGAAAACTGTGTTGCGACCCCGGTTTTTCAATGCTCAAAATAACGATTAACTTTGTCTTGCTCTTTTTCTGACCATGCACCAGCTATTGCTGAAAATACTCCGCCTACAAATGGTACAGCGCCTGCAACTTGAAGTGCACCACGAGAAACTTTTGAAGTATTACTACTTTCAGGTAATTCATTCTCATCATTATCTTCGTCACTCATGAATTTTCCTTTGCTACCCTAACGCCATTGCTAACTTGCCATTTTATACAGAGCAGAGTGAAACGGCGCGGCGTATAAAATGGTCAAGTTGAGCTACTTGTTAGCAGCTTTTTCTTCAAGCCGTTCAACTAGCCAAAGTTTAATTATAGATTGACGAGTTACACCAATACGACCAGCTTCTCTATCTAGAGAATCTATAACCCAAGAAGGAAAGTCTACGTTGATTCTTTTTTGTTTTTGATTTGGACGCTTGATAGTAGATAAATCAAGATCATCAATAATATCTTGTTTATTATCATCAAATTTTTTATCAAAGTTTTTAGCTTTCATAAAGTTCCACCTCTTTTTTACGGGAGCGCCTGACTGAAATTATTCTGATAGTGCTACCACGATAAGTTATAACAGCTGACCAGTGTTTGTTAGCAATAAGGCCAATTACTAAAAACCGTGGTTCATCTTCTGATTTTACTTGTAGCTCAATAAGTTCAGGGTCAACCCATAGCTCTTGAGCTGCAACAAAATCAATACCATGCTTTTTTAGATTTGAAGTGCTTTTATTATTGTCATATTCAAAATCGTGCATGAGTAAAATATATACCTAAATTACTCATATGGCAAGTTTTTGATTATAGGCTGCTAAGAATTTCGCGGTCAGGTCTTGCAATCACGCAGATGTTGCATTGCAAGACCTGACCCCGTTACTCCGTAGTAAGACCTGACCCCGTACTTGCATGTGTTCAATTAAATCTTAACATCTTGGTATATTAGAGAAAACTGTGTTGCGACCCCGGTTTCCGGATTGTTAAAAAAGAAGAGCGTCAGGCAAAAGACAAGACCTGACCCCGTACTTGCTTCAACTATAGCGGGTCCAGTTGGTGCCGCTAATAGAGTAAACACAAATATAATGCGTGACACTTTAGTTGGCATCAAAGAAAGAAGAAATTTTTTTATTTCCATATTTTTTAGAGTCTTTAATTTAGTCCTGCACCATCTATTATGAATCGTCTGATTTTAGCGCGGAAAATAGCAGCATTTTTCAACACCTCCAAGTCTTTCTCATATTTATGTTTGCGGTGTTTTAGATAATATTGACCTAGTGCAACACCTGCCTGAAGTTTTTCTTGGCATTCACGTGCTTCAAATAAATTATTTTCTGCAAGTATACCAGTCGATATATCGTACAAAAATTCGCTTTCCTCACCTTTAAAAAAACCTGCTAATGAACAACTCATAAGATCTTTTTTATCAAAAGCTTGCGCACTGCCAATGCACATCATTAATACTAGGTATAAAATGATTTTCATCATGGCTCCTTTTTTAAAAGCTAACGTTTTTTAATAACCGGCGCGCGTCTTTTTGCGCGTCCGAATGAGCGACAGCGAATGATGTTTATTTACTTGTTATGTTTTATCTCGCAGATATATATTCTGCCTCACAAGAACCATCTGTTCCCTTTCTAATGCCAAACCTAATTGTATTTTTAGTTGTATAAGCTGTTATTGCCAGTGATAATAATTGAGGCTTCGCTGGTTCATTTTTTACTCCCAAATAGACAAGGTGAGCTCCATCACAATTTAATGATGCAACAGGGCCCTCTCTAGGATTGTCTATATAGATAGCTGCAGCACCATTTTCATAAGTATTCACCCATTTTATTTCCCCTGTCCAGTTCTCCCTTGCATAAATATTACCTATGCTTAAAAACATAAGAAACAAAGTAATAAAAGAATATTTAATATACATTGAAATTATCTCCTTTTAATAACGTTGCAATGTGGGGCTGGCAACCCAAAGCGAAGCAGCGGGTTGGCAGTCCCACACGATTGGGTTGTTAGGGTTTAATAAATTAGACAGTATCATTATATATCTCTATCGTTTTTCCAGATTTTTTATTATAAATAAATGATGACCAACTTTCACGACCAACAGAATGAGTAATCATGGGTATATCCAGTTTCTTTATTTTGTTGTACTCCTTAGACGATAGAGGGCTGGAACTGGCGTTTTCTGCATCTGGGAATATACCGTCTATACAATTTATATCAGTTTCATCACATGAAATTCTTCGTGGTAGTTTTGAAGTTGAACTAACCATATTCTTCAATAAGTAGTTTAGGTAGTTTTTTACAACCTTGTCATAGTCAGAATCGTTGTGTTCATGGAGTGGTGCAGCATAGGAGAAGGTATATTGATAAATTTTTACTCCTTTGTCGGTGCTGATAGATACTTTTAAAGGAGCAGACAGACAGTCTTGACCAACCAAGTTGATTTTTAATACATCTTTTGAATTTTTGTCTCTAAATGAGATTGGTTTCGATACTTTATAGTCACACGCATATTTTTCATCAGCACTTACTGACAATGAATAAAATAATGTGAATATTAATAAGAATTTCATTATTTACCCTAACGCCTAAGTAAGTGGCAAGCCGCAGTTTGGCTTGTCCAAGCGCGTTTTTTGCGCGAGCTTGACTGCCTTGTTATGTTTTTTATTCCCATACAGGTACTGTTTTTGCATCAAACATAGCGACCTTGCATTTAAATTTATGTTTGATTTTCTCAATATGCTTCTGGCCGCGTATTGAGTTAATTCCAATGTATACGCTCCATAGCTTATCATTAAACTCTCTTTCTTTTTTTCGTTTAGAAGCTATATTTATT
>Ga0316204_10008578_pt1 | contig 14081 bp, 8 predicted proteins | sample 6monrhotite_MG_2_FD_205661 | JGI IMG/M metagenome (GOLD analysis project Ga0316204, IMG submission 205661) | Microbial mat bacterial communities from mineral coupon in-situ incubated in ocean water Damariscotta River, Maine, United States -... | ecosystem: Environmental > Aquatic > Marine >...
TCGAGTCGTCTGGCATGCCCACCTGGGTTTGCATCCATTGCGAAACCTGGCCGGTTTTACTGGATTTGTCCGGAACAACAACACCTGGCCTCCGTCGAAAACCGTCCACGTGTTCGCAAGGTCTTGCCTCCTGATGTCGCCTTGCGGCGAGGCATCTGACGTCGCAACACCCTCTAGTGTGAGGCGCTGGGACGTCGCGTTCCGCAACGGTACGCCTTCGATGTTGGCGCGCGCCATGCGGCGCGTGCTGGCGGAAGATGGGGAGTTAGCGAGAGGGTGGGGATGCGGTGTGGGACTTGCTGAAGAGAGGGGGGCACAGGGGACTCGGTCCCCTCGCGGGGCGAGCTGCCAGAAGGTGGGGGCTTATCGAGAGGGTGCGGGGTGGGCATCCAGTTCGTCGAGGAGCTGGCTCAGCGCATCCTTCACCTCTCCGAAGCCCGGGCCGTCGGCTGAGCCGAAGAGGATCAGCCGCCCGAGCGCGCCCTGCCAGGCGCCCGTGGCCTCACCGGGGGGGACCACAAAGAAGCGGTAGCGCTCCTCCTCCCGCGCCAGATCCAGGCAGACCCAGCGGGTCGAGCAGTCGAAGATCGTCAGGGACCACCCGTCGGGCAGCGCGCGATCGTTGGGCGCGGCGCTGAAGGTCGCCGAGACGCGCTCGGGCCAGCCCATGTCGGGCCACCGCGCCTCCACCAGGTTCTCCGGGCCCCAGCCCCGCTCCGGCTTCTCGGGCGGCGGCGGCTCGAAGGGGGTGGGCGGGCGCTCGCCGAACAGGTAGGCCGCCTGACACAGCGCCGCCGCGCCCGGGGGGCGGGTCGCGTCCGCTGTCACCGCCTCCGCCGCGTACAGCCCGATCGTGCAGCGGGCGGGGTTGAGCTGGCCGAAGAGCCCCGCCGGCCCCGGCGTCACCGGCAGCACCACATGGGAGAGCCCGACCACGTCTCGCGGATCGAACCAGCGCCAGCCGGACGCGTCCTCCCAACGGATCCGAGGCCGAACCGCCAGCGCGGTGACCCCCTCGGGCACCTCGCCGACCCAGGCGACGCGCACGCCGTCCATGCTCTCCCGAACGACCGCGCGCCCCAGCGGCGCGCCCCAGGTCGCCACGGCCCGCAGCCCCGCCCCCGGCTCGGTCGGCGTCACCGCGTGGACCTCCACCTCCACCGCGTCGAGGGTGGCCACGAACCACCGGCGGTACCGGGCGATGTACCAGTCCAGGAAGGCCTGCACCTCCGGCGTGTAGCCCGGCGACAGGGTGAGCGAGGTCACCGGGACGCCGTCCACGTACTGCAGATAGGACTGGTCGAGCACGGGGTGCAGCGCGGGGGAGAGGGCCCTCGCCAGCAGGTAGCGCGCGTGGCCCCGGCTCACGTCTCGGAAGCCCTCCGCCTGGGCCGCCTTGGCGGCGTCGCGGGCGTCCCGCTGCGCCTGGGTCAGCCCCTGTCGGGCCACCTCGGGGACAGGCATGTCCGGCAGCTCGGCGCCGGAGGAGAGCGTCGCGAGGTTGGGCCGGGGCAGGGTCCACTCGCTGTTCTCCTTGAGCGCGATCGTCTCCCAGTCCACCGCCCGCAGCTTGTCCTTGAAGCGGTGCGGCGCGGTCGACATGAACGACACCCCCAGCCGCACGTTCTCCATGCCGTCCACCGCCCGGGCGATGTCGATGATGCGGTCCTCCGCGGCCTCCACGGACCAGCCCCCGGCCCGCAGGGGCAGCGGCACGTCCTCGGGGTTGGTGAAGTCCATGCAGACCCGATCGAAGCCGCCGAGGATCATCTCCAGGTCGCCGTCTTCGGGCAGATCACAGAAGTGCATCACGTAGAGCCCCAGCGCGCGCTTGCGGGCGAACACGTCCCGCCAGGGCCTGAGCCGCGCCATCTCCTCGGTGCCCGCCGTCAGGCTGATGAAGTTGAGGTGTGGATCCGCCTCCACCCCGTCCAGGATGCGCGCCAGGCTCTCGGCGGAGCGGTCCACCTGCCCGTTGCCGAACACCTCCCGCTGGTAGGAGCCGAAGCAGCCGTTGCAGGGGAAGCGGCAGCCCCGGTTCATGGGCACGTAGGGGTGGTAGCGGTCCATCCGGCCCCAGAAGGGCCGCTCGGCGTACTCCGCGTGGTTGGCGCGGGTGTGGGCCGCCAGGGTCGGGAACCAGTCGAGGGTCAGGTAGTCGTTCTCGTCGTACTCCTCGCCGCGCACGGGCTGCCGCGAGGGCGGCGGCCCCGTCTTCGTCCACACGTTCGGTAGCGGCGGGGCCACGCCGCGCTCCAGCAGCGCCTCCACCAGCCTCGGGAAGGCGTACTCCCCGTCCCCTTGGACGACGTAGTCGACGGGGAAGGTCTCCAGCAGGTGCCTGGCGTAGAAGCTCGCCGTGATGCCGCCGAGGATGATCGGCAGGTCCGGCCGCAGCCGCTTGATGTCCCGGGCGATCCAGCGCACGGCCTCCACGCTGAAGTACCAGTGCAGATCCATGGCCACGCAGCCGGCGGCCCCGATGGTCGCCTCGTCGAGCTCCCAGGCGAAGCGCCCCACCACCGGGGCGGACACCCGGTTCATCAGCGCCACCGCGCCCATGGGCACCAGCTCATCCAGGACGTGGTTGTACGGATGAATGAACAGCAGCGGAGCGGTCATGGTCGGGAGTCTACTCTCGTTGCCCGTGAGGCCACGGTCAGTCTCTGACGCCCGCGCCGCTTAAACTACCCCGATGTCCACTCCGACGACACAGTCCCCCCCGGGCGAACGCTTCACGCTCCGCCCCTACCAGAACGAGTCCATCCAGGCCGTGATCGAGGCCCGCAAGCGCGGGGTCAAGCGCATGGTCATCTGCCTGCCCACCGGCACCGGCAAGACCGTGGTGTTCTCCAGCCTCGCGCGCATGGCGAAGCATCAGGTGCTCGTGCTGGCGCACCGCTCGGAGCTGCTGGCTCAGGCGAGGGAGAAGATCGAGCGGGCGCTGGGGCCCGGCGGCGGCGTGGTGGCCATCGAGCAGGGGGATCGCCGGGCGCCGAAGGACGCCAAGGTCATCGTCTGCTCCATCCGCTCGCTGCACGAGTCGCGGCTGGGGCAGGTGATGGCGGGCCGCGACATCCGGCTGGTGATCTACGACGAGTGCCACCACGCCGCCGCCGACGACAACATGCGGGTGCTGGAGCAGATCGGGGCGTTCGAGCCGGACTGGCCGGGCACCCTGCTGGGCTTCACCGCGACCACCGTTCGCGGCGACGGCAAGGGGCTGGACGACGTCTTCGAGGAGATCGTCTACAGCCGCGGGCTCACCGAGATGATCAAGGACGGCTTCCTCTCGACGCTCCGGGGCTACCGCATCACCACCGCCGCCGACCTGCGATCGATCTCCCCGGGGGGGCTGGACTTCAACGAGGGGGAGCTGGGCGAGGCGGTCGACATCGAGACCCGCAACGGGCTGGTGGCGCGATCGATCCTGGAGCTGGCCCGGGACCGGCGCACCATCGTCTTCTGCGTGACGGTGAACCACGCGAAGAACCTCGCCAGGACGATGAATCACATCGGCCTGCGGACAGGGATCGTCTTTGGCGAGATGCACCCCATCGACCGGGCCCGGACCCTGGCCGAGTTTCGGGCGGGGCGGTTCCAGGCGCTGACCAACGTGGGCGTGCTCACCGAGGGCTTCGATGACCCGGAGGTCTCCTGCATCGCCATGGCCCGCCCCACCCGCTCCGAGAGCTACTACGCTCAGGCGGTGGGCCGCGGCACCCGGCTCTTCCCGGGCAAGGAGGACTGCCTGGTGCTGGACTTCGTGGACCTCGCCAACCTGAGCCTGGTGACCCTGCCGACCCTCTTCGGCATGCCGGGCAACGTGGACCTGGAGGGGGAGGAGGTCGGGGAGGCCCAGGAGAACTACCGGCAGCTCTTGATGGACCTGCCGGGCTTCGACCTCGACGAGGCGGAGTCGCTGACCCTGCTGGAGATCCGGGAGCGCACCGAGGCCTTCGACCCCCTGACCCTGGACATCGATCCGGAGGTCATGGCCATCTCCGAGAACGCCTGGGTGAGCCTCGGCAAGCCGGGGCTGGCGCTGCACTTCCAGCCGCGTCGGGGTCGCATCGGCGCCTTCGTCGTGCTGGATGGGGCCGTCGCTGGCGCGGGCGGGCGCGGCAAGAAGTACCGGGTGCTGCTCGACGGCCGTGAGATGGCGCGGTTCTCGCGCATCACCCAGGCGGTCGAGGCGGTGGACTTCGAGCTGATGAAGAAGGGCTACCGCATCGCCGAGAGCGCGAAGGACTACGCCGCGTGGCGCTTCGAGGATCCGCCGCCCGAGGTGATGTTGCGGCTGGGCGCGCTCAAGCCCGCCCGCCGCTGTCAGACCTACGGCGAGGCGCTGCGCCTGCTGGCCTGGGACACCTACGCCAACCGGCGCAAGCAGTGATGCCCCTCCCTCCCGCCTCCCTCCTGGGGCTGCTGCTCGCCCCCGCCTTCGCCGCCGAGCGCTTCGACGGGCGGATGTACTACCTGGGCGATCTGCATGTCCACACCGGGGTCTCCGGGGACGGGTACTCCTCGGACCTGGGCGGCTGCGCGCCCGACGCGCCCTGCGGCGCCTTCGCGGATGTCGCCGGGATCGCCCGGGACAACGGCCTGGACTTCCTCTCGGTGACGGACCACGTCAACGGCCAGTGGTCGGCGGCGGACGAGGACTTCGCGGCGGCCCACGCCCTGATGCTGGAGGCCGATGACCCCGAGGGCGGCTTCGTCACCGTGCCCGGCGCGGAGCTCTCCCTGTCTCTGGGCGAGGACATGGACCTGGGGCACTACAACCTCTACCTGTTCGATGACAGCGGGGGCCTGGCCGACCTCACCCGCGAGGACACCCGGCTGACCTGTGATGACGGGCTGGTGGACCGCTGCGGCGCGCTCACGGACTACATGGAGCAGCTCACCGCCCGCTTCGGGCCGGCGCTGCTGATCCCCCATCACCCGGCGGGCTACGCGCCCATGACGGTGGACTGGACCTGCGGGGCGGGGGCCTTCACCCCGGCGGTGGAGATCTACTCCGAGCACGGCAACGCCCTGGCCACGACCGACGGCTACGACCCGTCCTGGAGCGGTCGCCTGCTGGAGGGCACGATCCATCACGCGATGGATCCGGCGGGCCCCGCGCGGACCCTCGGCTTCTTCGCCGCCACTGACACCCACGACACGCTGCCCGGCGACGTCTGCTCCCACATCGAGGACGAGAGCCGCGCCAAGTACGGCGGCGGGCTGGCGGTGGCGGTGCTGGAGGAGTCCGAGGCCTTCGATCGCGGGGCCCTGTACCGGGCGCTCGTGGAGCGGCGCACCTACGCGACGACGGGGCCGCTGATCCCCGTGTCGGTGGTCTACACCTCGGGCGATGAGGTGCTGGGCGGGCTGGGTGAGGCGCTGCCGGCGGTGGACGCGCTGACGGCGGCGGTGACCGTGCCGCCGGAGCTGGCGCCCTATGTGCTGGGCGTGGGGTTGGTGGGGCTCTCCGATCGCGAGGTGCTGGAGCCGGACGGGGAGGGGCGCTGGTCGGTGACGCTGAGCCCGCCGGAGGTGTTCTACATCGAGCTGCGGATCGACGGGGAGAGCTGGTACGGCGAGGCGGGCTGCGACGACGGGGGCGAGGACGCCGAGGAGCGCATCTGGTTGAGCCCGTCGTGGGTGGGCGGCGACGCGGCTGCCGTGTGGCCCGAGGCGGCGGCGGACGCCGAGGCCTGGGACGCGGACTGTGAGGCGCCGGAGAAGGGCTGCGGCTGCGCCGCGCCGCGCCGCCGGGGAGGCGGCTCGGGGCTGCCGGGGCTGTGGCTCGGGGTGTCTCTGGTGGGGCTGGTGCGTCGGAGGCGACTCGGGTGTTGAGCGGGTATGTTCCCCCCGATGCTGCTCGCGCTGACTCTGCTCTCCTGCAACCGCGACGTGCCCGAGAGCCCGCTGCTGGACTTCGAGGAGCCCCCCTCGAACGTGCTGATGATCTCCATCGACACGCTCAGGCGGGATCAGCTCGGGCGCTACGGCGGCGAGGAGCGCCCCTTCCTGGACGGCTTCCTCGCCGACGCCGTGCTGCTCGACGACCACCGAAGCTGCTCCAGCTGGACCTACCACTCCGCGGTCTGCGCCCTCTCCGGCGCCGATCAACGCGCCATCGGCTTCATGCCCCAGCGCCGCGAGGACGTCGGCATCCCCAGCCTGCCCTCGGAGGTCGCGACGCTCGCCCAGTCGCTGGGGCGCGGCCGGTCCACCGCCCTGGTGTCCGGCAACACCTTCATCGGCCTGGGGACCGGGCTGGAGCGGGGCTACGACCGGGTCGTGGTGGAGGCGATGCTCGACGGGGCGGACATCGTCGACCACGGGCTGAGCTTCCTGGACGACGAGGCCCGGGGCGACTGGTTCCTGCACCTGCACTTCATGGACCCGCACATGCCCTACGACCCGCCGGAGGAGTACCTCTCGGCGGTGCCGGAGTCGGAGTTCGAGCTGGTCCGACAGAGCGACTTTGAGGCGCTCCACCACGAGTGGGATGACCTGAGCGAGGCCGAGCAGGCGCTGGCGCGGGCAGACGCCATGGCGCGCTACAGCGGGAACATCGACTACCTGGACGATCAGCTCGCGCGGCTCTTCGGGGCGCTGGAGGCACGGGGGGCGCTGGACGACACGCTGGTGGTGCTCTGGAGCGATCACGGCGAGCAGTTCTGGGAGCGGGACCGCTTCGCCCACGGCAACGGCGTCAACTACGAGGAGAACGCGGCCATCGCGGCCTTCTGGGCCAAGGGGGTCGAGCCGCTGGTCTGGCAGGGCATGACGAGCCACGAAGACCTGCTGCCCACGGTGCTGGGGGCGCTGGATGTGTCCGCGCCGGAGAGCGTCGAGGGGCGCGCGGCGGGCACGGGGCGCAGCTGTCGCTTCGCGGGCTCCTTCGATCAGGTGCTGGATCGCAACCAGCAGTCGGTGGAGGACGGGGGCTGGCGGCTGGTCTACACCTGGACCGGCGGCCTCGAGCTGTACGAGCTGGCGTCCGACCCCACCGAGCAGGTCAACCTGTACGCGCCGGGGCACCCCGAGACCGCCCGCCTCTGGCCCTTGCTGGAGCCTCGGGTTCGCCGCGCTGAGGCGCTGATCTCCGACCCGGAGCCCGCGCCGCCCGAGCTATGAGGCCGCCGCGATTGAGATGGATGAGCTATGGTAGCGCGTTCATCGAGCGGAGCAGGTGTGGCTGAGAACGGCCTGGAGAACAGCCAGGAGACCAACGGTGGGCTCGGCCTGGGGACCTTCCTGGGGGTCTTCACCCCGACCGTGCTCACGATCCTCGGGGTCATCCTCTACCTGCGGCTCGGCTGGGTCGTCGGCAACGCCGGCATCGGCGGCGCGCTGCTGATCGTGGGTCTCTCCCACGTCATCACCATCAGCACCGCCCTCTCCATGAGCGCCCTCGCGACCAACATGCGCATCGGCGTGGGCGGGGCGTACTTCATCATCTCCCGCAGCCTGGGCCTGGAGATCGGCGGGGCGCTGGGCATCCCGCTCTACCTCTCCCAGACGCTGTCGGTGACCCTCTACGCCTTCGGCCTCGCCGAGGGCGTCCGCATCATCTGGCCCGGCGCGCCGGTGCAGCTGCTGGCGGCGGTCATCGTGGTCGGGGTGGTGCTCATCGCCGCGCGCAGCGCCGTGCTGGCCCTGAAGCTGCAGCTCCCGCTGATGATCTTCATCGGCCTGTCGCTCATCTCGCTGGTCGTCGGCGTGGGCTGGCCGCCGGATCCGCAGGTGCCCATGATGGGCACCTGGGAGGACGGGGACTTCTGGGCGGTGTTCGCCATCTTCTTCCCGGCGGTGACCGGCATCCTCGCGGGGGTGGGGCTCTCGGGAGACCTGAAGGATCCCAGCAAGTCCATCCCCCTCGGCGTGCTCTCGGCGGTGGCCGTGGGGCTGGTGGTCTATCTGATCGCGCCGCTGATCCTGGGGAGCGGGGCCGACGAGGCGACGCTGCGCTCCGATCCGCTGGTGTGGATGGAGCTGGCGTGGTTCTCCCCGGTGGTCGTCATCGGCCTCTGGGGCGCCATCCTCTCCAGCGCGCTGGGCAGCGTGCTCGGGGCGCCGCGCACGCTGCAGGCGCTGGCCCAGGACGGGCTGGTGCCGCGCAAGGTCGGCGCGCTGGACGAGGAGTCCGGCGAGCCCATGGTGGCGCTGCGGATCACCGGCGTGGTCGCCTTCCTCGCCGTGGCGCTGGGCGATCTGAACGCGGTGGCCACGGTCGTCACCATGTTCTTCCTGACGACCTACGGCATGCTGAACCTCGCCGCCGGGCTGGAGGCGCTGGTCCAGGACCCGTCCTTCCGGCCTCGCATCCGGGTGCCTTGGTGGGTGTCGCTGGCGGGCGGCCTCGGCTGCTTCATCGCCATGTTCGCCATCAACCCCTGGGCCTGCGTCACGGCGCTCTTCATCGAGGCCGTCATCTGGTGGTGGATCGAGCGGCGCTCGCTGGAGGCGACCTGGGGCGACGTCCGCACCGGCCTCTGGATGGCCACCGCGCGCTTCGCCATGCTCAAGCTGCGCCGCGCCCGCCGGGATCCCCGCAACTGGCGGCCCAACGTGCTGGTCTTCACCGCGGACCTCGCCCGCAGCGTCGGTATGGTGGAGATGGCCTCGGACCTGAGCCAGCGCAACGGCATCGTCACGGTCTGCACCCTGATGATCGGCGACGTCGAGAACCACGGCGACCTGGCCGCGCTGATCGCCCGCAACCACGGCATCCTCGCCGAGGAGGGGCTGGACGCCTTCTGCGAGGTCGCCGCCGTACACGACATGGACGCGGGGGTCGTCACCGTCGCCCAGTCCAACGGCTTCGCCGGGGTCAGCTCCAACATGGTGATGCTCGGCTGGCCCGGCACGGACGCCAAGGCCGAGCATCTCGGCCGGCTGCTGGGGCTGGTGCGGCGGCTGGCGGGGCTGGAGAAGTCCACCATGATCATGCGCCCGGTCGTCAACAGCCGAAAGGCGGGCGGGGAGATCATCGTCTGGTGGAAGGGCCGCGAGTCCAACGGCGACCTGATGCTGCTGCTGGCGCACCTGCTGACGCTCTCGGCGAGCTGGCGGGAGCAGCACATCGCGCTGAAGGCCGTGGTCGACACCGCCGAGGAGGTCGGACCCATCAAGGCGGAGTTCGAGGCGATGCTGGAGGAGATCCGCATCCACGCCTCGGTGGAGATCATCGTGCGCGAGCCCGAGCAGAACCCGGTGGAGATCATCCGGGCGCGCTCTCAGGACGCCTCGCTCATCTTCGTGGGCATGTCGATCCCGCCCGCTGGTGACGAGGTCGCCTACGCCGGGCGGCTCCTGGGGATGCTCGACGGCCTGCCCAGCACCGTGCTCGTCCGCAACGCGGGCCCGTTTCGGGGGCGTCTGGTCTGAGGAGTGGTGTAGGCTCACGTCCCGGAGGACGCGATGACCCTCACCCTGCTGCTCGCGCTGGCCTGCAGCGACTACGACCTCAAGCGCGATCCCGAGGCGACCGGCGCGGACGACACCGCCAGCGCGCCGGGTGACACGGACGCACCGGTGGCGCCTGGGGATCCCGGGGCCGAGCTGGAGGGCGCGCTCTACCTCGTGAGCGAGTGTCTGGCGGGAACCTCCGACACCCTGCTCATTCACAGCGTGGGCGACGTGGACCTGACCGTGAGTGAGGTCAACGTGCTGTCCGTCAGCGACGGCACCCTGACGGTGACCCCGGGCGCGACGCTCCCGGCGATCGTGCCCCCGGGGGACTCCCTGACGGTGGTGATCGCCTGGAGCCCGGACGCGGCCTCGGAGATGACGGCCGAGCTGGAGGTGGTCACCGACGACCCCCGCGGTGAGACCCAGGTGCTGGATGTGGCCGGGCTGGTGGTGAGCGAGAGCACGCCGCCGGTGGTGGCCATCGAGGGGCCGGAGTGCACCTCCATGCTCCTGGGCGACCCCCTCTACATGAGCGCGATCGCCTCGGACAGCGAGGATCCGCCCGAGGCGCTCTGGGCCGTGTGGGAGTCCGAGCTGGCGGGCGTGCTCCAGGAGGGCTGGGTGGGCGCGGACGGAACCTCGGAGCTGAGCGTGGTGCCGCCGGGGGGCGAGCAGCGCATCACCGTGACCGTGACCGACTCCTGCGGGCTCTCGGCGATCTCCAGCTACGTGCTGGACGTCACGGACACCTCAGGCAGCTACCCGGGCCCGGAGCCGGACGGCCTGAGCTTCGACGACCAGGGCTACCTCTGGATCGCCGACTTCGACAGCGATCGGGTCTATCAGGTGGACCCCGCGACGCTGGGCATCATCAAGGAGCTGGCGCTGCCCTACAGCGGCGCCGACGGGCTGACCTGGATGGACGGCGTGATGCTGGTGAGCTTCTACAGCTCGAACCAGGTGGTCGCCATCGACCCCTGCAACGGCGCGGAGCTGGACAGCTTCCCGGCGCCGGGATCGGGGGTCTCGGATGTCTCCTGGGACGGCTCGCGCCTGTGGCTCACCGACTACACGAGCCGCTCGATCTACCAGGTGGATCCGACCTCGGGGGCGGTGCTGGACTACTACTCCGCGCCCTTCGCCTACCCCAACGGGCTGGCCTGGGACGGCTCCAGCTTCTGGCTCACCGCCAACAGCAGCACGGACAAGCTCGCCCGCCTCGACGTCAACTTCATCGAGCAGGAGAGCTACGCCCACACGGGCTCGGACCCCCGGGGGGTCGCCTGGGACGGGGCGGACATCTGGTACTCCGACGGCACCCTCTGGATCATCGACACCCTCGACTGAGCGGGGTGTCTGAGCGGCCTCAGCCGCAGGGCCACCCGCCAAGCGGGAGGGTGTTGTTGTCCTCGTCGCACTCGTCGAGGGCGCCCGGGTAGTCGACCACCGCCGTGAGGCCGGCGTCGCCCCAGGCGAGGCGGTCCAGGGTGATGGGGCCCAGCACCGCGCCGTCGCCGCTGGGCAGGGGGGCGACCGCGCCCTCCCAGGCGACCCCGCCGTCGTCTCGGACCAGCGCAACGCCGGCGACCTCGCCGGTGGCCAGCAGGCCGCCGTTGCCCACCGGCAGGTAGAGGGTGATCTCGTCGAGCGCGCAGGTCTGCGTGCAGATCTCCGGCGGTCCCGGCTCGATGTCCGGCCGCCAGTGAAGCGGGCCCAGCTCCGTGCCCGCCGCCCGGAAGTTGTTCCAGGTCTCCCAGTTGGGAACCTCCGCCGTGGGGATCTGCCCGTCGTTGGTGACGTTGGTGATGTGGTAGGCGTGCTGGTTCCAGATGGGGCGGGACGGGGCCCAGGACTCGCTGGCGCTGCCCAGCACGGTGATGCCGTCCCAGTCGCCGCTGGTGACGCCCGCGCTGCCGACGATGATCTCGCTGTTGCCGTCGTTGTCGACGTCGGCGATCACCGGGTACTCCCAGGCGGTGCCGTGGTTGTGGCCGCTGTCCTGGTAGAGCACCGCGCCGGTGGCCCCGTCGAAGACGTAGAAGGCGACCTCGTCGGCGAACACCACCTCCGCCGCGCCGTTGCCGTCGAAGTCGAACACCGCCGAGCCGGTGGCGGCGCTGGAGGCGTCGGTGATGGCCGCGTCCCAGAGCACGGTCCCGTCACCGTCGAGCACCACGTACCGGGTCTCGCCGGCGACGCCGACCTCGGGGGCGCCGTCCCCGTCGAAGTCAGCGATGGTGGGCGCGCCGCCGCCGCCCGAGCCGGTGTCCACGCTCCAGACGAGCTCGCCGTCGGTCTCCCAGAGGTAGACCTCGCCGGTCGCGTGCACGCTGGTGACGATCTCCGGGCTGCCGTCGAGGTCCATGTCGCCCACGGCGGTGTAGCCGTCCCCGAGGCCGCTGCGGCTGAGGGTCGCGCCGCCGTCCGCGTAGATCGTGTTGCCGGCGACCACCTCCATGATCCCGTCGCCGTCGAGGTCCACGGGCACCGCGATGGCGCCCCAGCTGCCGGCGTGCTCGTCGGGCACGCCCATGCCGTCCGCGCCGACGCCGCGCACGCTGCCGTCGTGGTTGAGCTGGATGTTGCCGGCGATCACCTCGACCAGCCCGTCGCCGTCCATGTCCGCCAGCGCGGGCTGCGCGTACAGCGACACCCCCAGCCCCGAGGTGACCCAGAGCGGCGCGCCGCTGTTGTCGAAGGCGACGAGCTCGCCCGCGCTGGTCACGGTCACCACCTCCGGGCTGCCGTCACCCTGGAGATCGCCGATGGCGCTGCCGCCCAGGCAGGACGGGTACCAGGTCGCGCCGCCGTACTCGAAGGCGTGCACGCTCCAGACCTCGCCCCGGCCCGCGCCGTCGATGACCCGCAGGTGCCCCGGCTGGATCTTCCAGGCGTCGAAGGTGGTGTAGACGATGTCCGGGGTGTCCAGGGCGTCGACCACGCCGTCGCCGTTGTCGTCGTCGATGTTGGCGACCGCCGGCATGGTGTACGGGCTGGTGGAGTCCGGGGTGTCGGCGAAGGCGACCGCGGAGGCGCTGGTCCACTCGATGACCGGGTCGAAGAGCCCCACGTCCGAGAAGTCGGCGAGGCAGCCCTCGTCGATCGGGAAGCCCGCGGGGGCGGGCGGCGTGAAGTCGTCGCAGTCCGGCGGGTCAGTGACGTCAGTGTCGTCAGTCTCGTCAGTCTCGTCGGTGCCATCGGGGCGCGTGGGCGCGCTCAGGGCGGTGTCGACGCCGACCTCGGGCTGCAGCTTGTAGTCCGAGCAGGCGAGCAGCAGCAGTAGCAGGGTCACGCGCGACCTCCCAGGGAGAGGATAGCGCGGGGGCGGACGGCGCGTCAGCCGGCGTGCTGGCGCATCTTCATGACGAGCTGCTGGCCACAGAGCCAGGCTATGTCGCCGAAGGCGGCGTTGAGCTCCGCGTCGCTCATCTCGTCCAGCGCCCTGGCGTTGTTGAAGATAGGCAGCGCCGCCTCCAGGCCGTCGGCGTCCATACCCAGCGTGCAGGTGAGGTTCTTGCGGTAGACGCGCTCGCCGTCGGGCTCGTAGATGCGGGCCTTCGCGCTGACGGTGAACTGCCCGGCCGCGCCCATGATGGGCACGAAGAGCCCGTAGGAGGTGACCTCGATCTGCAGCAGCGGCGCGTTGGGATCGTTGGCGGTGGTGGAGAACGGCACGCCGAGGTTCAGGGTCTCGGCGACGCCCTGGGTCAGCGCATCCTGGACGTCGCTGATGACGATCGCGTCCTCGATGCGGTCCGTCTGGTAGGCGCCGCGCACCGCCTGGACGACGTTGATGGCCTCGCTGACGTAGCCCTCATCGTCGAAGGGCATGTAGCCCAGCTGCACATAGGGGCCGCCTGTTGTGAGCACCTGCACGTTCACGGCGTCGATGCCGGGCACGGCCTCCTTGAACTTGGCGTGGCAGCCGGTGGAGAGGACGAGGGCGGCGGCGGCGAGGGAGAGAGCCTTGGCGGACATGGCGTGACGCTCCAGTTCGATGGGATCGTGCAGGGCTGGATGTCAGCTCTCTACGAAGCGCCCGCGTATTCCTTCAACGGCCTTTCGTTTTCCTTTCAGCCCCGCCGGAGTCTGGTGTGCTCGCCCCCGTTGGTTGGGCTGCCCGACTGCGAAGAGGCCCCGTTGTGAATCATGACGTCACCTCTCTGAGTCCCCACCTTCCTCCTCTCCTCTCCTCTCCTCCAGAGCGGCTTCCGAGCGGCTGCTTCACAGCGACTCCAGCGGCTTCCGAGCGGCTGCTTCACAGCGACTCCAGCGGCTTGCACGCGCCGCATGGCGCGCGCCAACTGCGACTGCGTACCTCTGAGGAACGCCACGTCCCAGCACCCCACGGTAGAGGGCGTTGCGACGTCAGATGCCTCGCCGCAAGGCGCTTCAGCTCGCCCTTCAGCGCTCCTTCGTCGCCGCCCCGCTCCATCTCTCCTCCCTCTCAGTAAGCCCCATCTTCCGCCAGAACGTGCCGTCAGGCGCGCGCCAACTGCGAAGAGGTACCTTTGCGGAACGCCACGTCCCAGCGTCTCACGGTAGAGGGTGTTGCGACGTCAGATGCCTCGCCGCAAGGCGACATCAGGAGGCAAGACCTTGCGAACACGTGGACGGTTTTCGACGGAGACGAGCTGTTGTTGTTCCGGACAAATCCAGTAAAACCGGCC
>Ga0316204_10008579_pt1 | contig 14081 bp, 13 predicted proteins | sample 6monrhotite_MG_2_FD_205661 | JGI IMG/M metagenome (GOLD analysis project Ga0316204, IMG submission 205661) | Microbial mat bacterial communities from mineral coupon in-situ incubated in ocean water Damariscotta River, Maine, United States -... | ecosystem: Environmental > Aquatic > Marine >...
GGTAAAAAATATTGACCCTGACTATAGTAGTAGTGGTATTTATAAAAATACTACTACAACCGTAGTACTAACTTATCCGAAGCCGTTCAATCATCATGAGCGAAAGATAGCGAGGCGCATAGTTTCAAAAATAGTCTGCAGCGATGATCAGCAGTATCTTCTGGATTACATGGCAGACAGGCTAAAAGCAGCAGAGCAGGGCAGGTCTAAAGCAATACATGATCGTCTCGCTTATCTCAATACAATTGTTAAGCATTTCATCGATGGCAAACTAGAACCAAGTTCATACGGTATTCCGAAGGAAAATAATAGTGATATCAGTACCCCCGCCAAGTATGTAAACAAAGCTATCGAAAGTGCCCGTGCGAAAGAATTTAGAGAAGAAATTATTGCAACGCACGGTCCTAATCCAATCCGAAATGCGATTAGATCAATGACAAATGCAAATAATACCCAAAAGTGACAGCGTGTTGCAGGGTGCAACACATGAATTCTATAACTGCGTTGCAGGGTGCAACACAGTTTTCTCTTTCGATGTTTTCTAATGTTAAGAATTAATAAATAAATATATTTGCGAAGGTAGATACATGGATATGGACAGTCAGATAGAAAATAAAGATTTTTTTAAAGGTAAGGGTAATATTCGTCGTGTAATGGAGAGGCACGATAGCCTTCTAAGCGATCTGGAGCTCGTAAAGAGAGAAATGAATGATCTTGTACAAGTGTTCAATGAAACACATCGTATGCCACGTGTAGTACATCTAAGAGTATTAAATAGAACCCCTTGTCCAATAATGTATTGGAGGATGCCTGGAGTGCATGGAAAACAACCTTTTATTAAGTTGTTTCAATGTGAACGTGGAAGAGGTGTTCTTCACGGATTATCAATTTCTAAAATTAAAGAGTTTTATGTGCTTGAAGAACAAAGGCTTTCTTTAAATCTGACGGCTTCTGTTCTAGGTAATGAGATTGCAGCCATACTCAGATATATTAATGGGCATAGTGAGGCAAGAAAATATGTCGTGGCTGTTTCGTAGTATAAGCTTCCAAAATATTGAGGCTACTAGAAACCGACCCCTATTTAACATAATCTTGATTATGCGCGTGTAACGTATTGATTTTACTAGAATACTATATGCGCGTATTTTCAGTTGTTTAATGTGACAGCATGATTGTATAGCTAATTATATTCATTTGCCATATCCAGATCGATCACATCAAGCGTTTGTTTTGTTTCTCCCTGTTCTCGATCCATTGACAGCCGCAGGCGCTCGTTTCCCGCTGATAAACCTTCGCTTTGGGGGTTACATAAAATTGTTATGTCGCCTACCTATACGCCACTTTGTCGTAGTTAAAAACAGTCTTTGAGCCATCGGCGAAAAAGCAAGACTGGCGTAGCCAGGGATAACAATGAATGATGACGTCCATACCTGCCATAGACTCCCGCCTAACCGTGCCATTTTTGATGATGCCGCCCGTATTCCGGGCTATACTGTTCGAGTAAGATGAAAAAAACATTACGGGCAAGGACGAGAATATGATAATAAAAACTTTGTTTTTTCTGATCCCGCTAACAGCAGCAGTGGCCATGCCGTTGTGGATGGCACGCTGTCGTAAGGCCGACAATCGTCGCTGGATACTGCGCTGGCTGGCCAGCCTGGCTCCCATGGGTTTTCTTGTAGGGCTGCATGGCCTAGGGCTTGTTCCCAACACCTTTGCCCCGGTTCTTACAATGCTGGCCGTAATAGGCGCAGCGGCCTTTGCCGGCGGCGCACTCTATCTCTTTGTCCCTGCCTTCATCGAATACCTGGTCGAAGCACGGCTGAATAGAGAGGCCCGTGGCGAAGCGGGTGAATCCCAGCAAGAGGAAGAATGGTTAAATGACGACGATGCTAGTCCCAGGTCTTACATAAGAGATCAGATGCGTGCCGATATGGGGCTCTGGGATACCCACAACTTGCATTTAGCAGATGATGATTAATTGAAAATAACGGGCAATTAGCTTTTCTGAGCAACTCGTTATTTTCCTCGTCGCCCGGAACCACCTACACCTCTACCCACTCCCGCAATATGGCCACTGTCCATACCAGCAGCACCAACTCTGGAGATATTTTGCCCTGCCATTTGCATAAAATACAGCAATAACAATGGCGCAATCACATAAAGCACCGTCAGCACCATATCCAACAATAAGCGCTCCATGGCCAAGGTAATTCCCGATCCCAACCAGGTGGCGTCCGGGAACATTGCCAGAAACAATTGTGCATCGAGGTAATCTGCTAAGGCCCACAAGGGAGTAAAGAAGCGGATTGCCAGCATTAAAAAGAGAACGGTGATGACACTGTCGACATCATATTCAGACACCACCAGGTAGATGAGTAGCAGACAGTAGATCATCATCAATAGGACCGCCTGAAGCATGGGTGCGGCGGATTTGATGACGAACATCATGGTATAAAAACCAGCAAACTGATTAGCGACCCCCAGGCCGGTGTTCAATGCTCCGCCGACCACCGCTGTACCGACTGCCGGAAACGCAGCTGAGGCTGCAGCTGCCACGGAAAGAGCAGCAATTCCTTCCATATCTCCGGTCGGTGGGGCACCGACAAATGCATTGCTTCCCCAGTCCCCCAGGAGTACGGGCTGATCGGATGCCACATACCGTCGTATCACTAAATCTTCCAGTTGATCATCTGTATATGCAACAGCTCCATACACTGATACCACCATGTTCTTAATATTTTGGAATGCATTGAGATTGTCGTCCCACTCGGGAATAATTTCCTTTGAAGCCTCGATACTGGAAAGTAGTTTGGTTTCGATTCCTCGGGTGGTGTCCGTCCACCATTCGTCACAGAATGGCCGACCAGGGGTGGCGGCGATGATATCTGCTTCCGAATAATTGTCTCTGGCCTCAACATACGGCCAGCCCGGTACCGGATTCTGTGCCTGGAATCCGCAACCACTGGCTTGAGCCTGGCAATGAGCCGACTTGTCGAACTCTTTATAGAATCCGGCGGTCTCCAGATAAAAATGAGAGCCAATGAAATAGGGATCACCTGCATCGTATTCAGAATTGAGAGTCAGCCAGCTGGCTAGTGCAGTCGTGACATAATCATGGCGTTCTCCACCACGCATGGCGTGTAGGAATTTGGATTTTGCTGGCAGAAAACACTGATTGGCAAAGCTGTAATATTCTTCTCTGAGTGCATCGTCATTCAGTGTCAAGTTACGCAGCTGTTGATCCAGTCCTTTTATATCTTCAAAACAGTCGAATGATGATGTCGCTGCATGGTTAAGGCCTGAGGAAATGGACAGTACCAGCCACCAGAGAATTGGTATCCGGGTATCGGCATCGCCGAACTGGTTGTCATAGGTAGTGTTGGTATTGCCGCCAGTGACATTGGTGCTAGTATTGGTTGCGCCTGCATCCGTACAAGCCACTTGATAACGCACTTCATTCAGTGCCAGGGGCTGGAATGGTAGTACCGCCAGTGAAAACACCATGACGATGGATATGATGCCCCAGGTCATGCGGCGTTGAGAGGTTACCGAGGCAGGTTTGTCGTCCTGCGATAAATAAGGATCCCGCCAGTTTTTATAAAGCGCCATCAAAAACGGCAGATACAGAATACCGGTGACGTTAAACAATTCATAAAGCGTATTGTAAAATGACCACCCGAACATTGTGGTATAAATTTCAAGAAAGGAACCTACGTTCATTGAAACCACCTGTCGGTAAAAGGTTCATGAATTCGCTGCACTAGGAACAACTCAACAAAAATCAACACACCCAGGGTAAGCCAACGCCCTGCCAATACACGCGTTAGGTGTGCCTCAGTCCAGCCGTTGCGCCGGGATAGCCAGGTATTGATCTCCAGCCAGTAAATAGCAAGCCCGGCAATGAAGCCGAGCCTGACAATGAGCCACCATTCACCAAAGACCTTTAGTCCATGCCTGACCTGCCGAAGATGATCAATCGACAACAAACTCATCAATATCACCCCGACGAAATACAGCGCTATAAGTACTACTGAAAATAGCAGCACGTTGCGCAAAAAACGTCGTGCGGGCCTGTATGACTGATCACCGGCATCGGCCACGTTTTTTGTTTGCTGTGGGTCTTTTATTGATGGTTCCATGTGATTACTTATTCTTTTTCCTATGTTCGTTAAGTTCGTTTACCCGTTTAATTCCCATTACATTAATAATTTTTTCCACTTCACATGCGGGCAGTCGCCCCAACATGGCGGTGGCTATTTTTCCTGACTTTGGGCTTACGTTGTTTAATGTAAAAATTGAATTTATACATTCAGCAGTCTCAGCATAAGAATATTGGGCATTCGGGGACACCACCCCGGATGCCGAATTGGTATCGGCGGCCTGGGCTGCCGTTGAGGCCATAAACGCGGCAACGAGAGTCAAAATTCCTTTTTTCATGATGTATTCCTTGAGTGTTGTGGGTCTGAAAAAAACTATTATTGATTCACTGCCCCATCGAGCGCGTTGGGGCCGGTATCTGGTGTGCTGGTGGACCTGCCAGCCGTTGTTTTTTGTTTTTCAGAGACATGATTGATAATTGCCATAGTAGTGCGGTTGATAGTCTTCTGCTTCAGTGCCAAGGCATCGAATATTTCCTTGATCACACGGTCCATGTCACGGAATGTGTTGAGCCGGATATACTCTTTTGCTGTTGAACCGCCAGTGCTAGCAATCAAATCCGGGGCCTGCAGGCCTGTCATGATCATTTGTTTGATCAACATCATCCGTTCGCGGGCCTCGCTCACTGCCAGCTCGGAAACCAGTCGATCCGTCAAAACGGCCGCCTCGCCAGCAGGCATGCTGCGAAGTGATTCAACGATGGCTGCCGACACCCGTAGTGAGGAATATTGATTGAGTGCTTGATAGTCGTCACTGTCCAATGCTGTTTTCAGTGCTGTGTAAATAAGGCCCTCCAGGGCCTCGACCTTGGGTCGCAAGCCCTTGCCGGCAATTGTTTCAGGTTCTTCACCTGCAACATTATCAAGCACAATTATGTTGTCACCCAACACCTCCTGCACCCAAGTGCCCGCCGCTGCCGGCGACGGCCATATCTGCACAATAGGTTCACTTGCCATTGCCGATCCTGGTACGGGTGCCGTGATTACCGATACATCCGCTGTGCGACCGATCATGATGTTATAGCCGGCGACTACGATGTCCCGGTTGATCTGAATCGGATTGGCGGCGGTGCCATATAGTTCATCACCCAACCACCGAATAGGTTCTCTCGATGTGCTGCTGTTAATGGATTCCTGAACATCAGGAGCCAATTCTCCCGATTCTGCGCCAATGGTCCATGTATCAGCGATGGATGCCTTCATGAATCCCTGATACGGGTTGACGCCGGGATTGCGTTGCATCTCCCGCTCCATTCCAACACACGACTTGTAACTTAACTGAAATAGATTGGCGGTCTCATCAAGTGTCTTGGTGATGATGTTATATAGCGTTGGATTCGCTTTCTGTATCAGATAGCCTGGCAACCCGGCGACAGCTGCACTGGCGGCAGTCGTCAATTGTCCTGGGAGCTGACGTATCTGTGTCATTAACTGATCAACCATCTGGCTGATATTGTCTTGATAGTTAAATTGCCCGCATGAATAGCCCAGTCCAACTTTAAAACGCGCACTGATGTTGAAAGTAGTTGCCCCTGCGCCGGGCGGAGGTAAATAGCGACCACCGCCCAGCTGGTAATAAAGGCCACTAATACTGGCAGGTACTTGAGGCGCGTTTTCTGGCGCAGCTTGCACTGTCATTGTTGCGCTGGCAATGAACAGCGTTATAGCAATAATAAACCTAACTGTGCGGTAGTTATCATTCATTGTCGTTGCATCCTTTTTATCTATTATTATCAGCGCGGGACGCTGCGTCCGACTCGATCTCTCCGAGTGGGATACACAGAGGAAGAAAATTAATTGATCCAAGATAATGACCACGTGTGTTCGAGCAACAGCTATAAGTACGATAATAATTCCAGGCATAACTGCCATGCTCATTGGGTGACATGAAATCGTTCAAAGCACTGGAGGGGTAATACGGTGTGGATTGACACGATTTTACCTCGGGGTAAATCATCTGCCACTTAGGGTTTCCAACATGAGGCGCTGGTAAGGGTATGCCGATGCGCCTGCCTGGCAGAGAGTTTTGCAATACGTCCATCCCTCGCCATGCGATGACTGACGCAGTTTTGGCGTCATGACTCTGATTCAGCATGCCCTCACGAGGGTACATATTGCCCCAAACCTCATCCATTGGATTAAACGGGTTTGCATCAACAGGTAGAGTGTCGCTACTGATAGGGTTCAGTATGGTGGTGGTGTGATTATCGCCACTGAATGGTCCGTCAGTGACTGGAAAACCACTTCGCCACCAGAAAAAATCAGCAAACGACAAATAATAAGGTTGCAGCGGTTTGATGGTGTTGGGACAGAATAATCGCGGCGACCTAAATCGAGGGTTCACAAAATTCCCGTAAAACGTACTGCGAGCACTTACCTCAGTCATGGCGCTAATCGTATCGAGCAATGTTGCAATGGATCTGAAATACTCAGCCATATCTTGGACATCGTTAATAATATTTACTGCCTGAAGGGCGAGTAGCGCTGCTTGATATTGATTTGTAATAAGGGAGATGGCTGTTCCCGCCGCACCATCTAATGAGGACTGGATAATCGCTTTGATATCTATATCGCTGAAACCATCCTCATTGTCGCCGCCTAAACTTTCTGGGCCAGAGAGATCAGGCGCACTGAAAGCAGGTGGCTGTGACAGTGAATTAATAGAGGCGCTTGAACGTACTGAACCATTTCGATTAACCAATGAGGGCAGTATTGTGAGTGGGTGGCCAATAATATCCACTTCTTTGAAACTTCCACTCTGATGTTGATCCAGCATTGTTGGGTCAGGACGTCCACCAGCGACAGTCAGAGATGTTGCCACTGTGGACATGACACTACCAAAGGTTGCATTCCATTCAGCTAACGGTTCATCTCCGGGATGGCTGTATGAAGACACCAGCAGGTCGGGAAAAGCGTGTTTTAGCTTGGGCGATATGATGGTATAAAAACGAACCCCCCGCCATGTAAACCTGACAACAAGGTGAGCGCATGCGCCAACAATGCAATATCCGCCACAGTCATTATTAAATATTCCGCGAATACTGGTGGCCAGCAAGTCAACACTGTTAAAACTATCACCACTACTACTGCTTAATCCACCGGGCAATACTTCATTATCGTCAAAATCAGCCATTACTGAGCCAGAAAACAGCATGACAACAAATGCAATGGCCGTCATGACAGTTTTTACTGAGCGGATCACCACCCTCCTCCTTCGCGACGCCATTCCTGCCAGATATTAATTGCGACAGCAGCATCAGAGATGCCGTAGATAACCGCTTCGCCATTGCCAAACACAAAGGCTGGGGCTTTGCGAATATCCCAACGTTCAACCAGGAGAACAGGTTGAAAAATAGACATAATGTCTGCTTGTGACAGTGCATTAAAACGCTGTTCAACAATGCGCTCGGCGTCCTCGATATTCATTTTCCCAGGAACCGTTGGCAGCCCCTTTACCAAGTGATTTTCCAGATTATGTTGTGCATCGAGGTTATACGTCCCCAGGCTGATACCGGCACTGACAGCGACATCAGCATTCTTCAGCGGATACTCATTAGTGCCGATGTAGATTATCTGCTGACCTTGTACATTGCTTAGCTCGGCGTCTAATTGTTCTTCCATCATCGTATCGACGACATCATCGGCAGCAACAGTTGATGTAACGCAGACAAGACCGACAACAAAAAATAATTTCCGCCACTCCATTGCGTGTTCTTGTATTATTAGAACTAGGTTTTTTGGCATCATATTCTGGTCGCCTTGATTTGACCGGCAACGTGATAGATAGCATCTAATTCCGAAATGTTGTGTTCTTTCATCAATGCACGCAGTTTTGCTTTTTCATCACCATCCGTCCCGGCCAACGCCAGTGGCAGGGCCGGCATGACGATGCGAAAAAGTGAATTGACGTTGTCGGACAATACGACTCCTTCGGTAAATGCGCCCTTCTGTTTTCGTGCTGACACAAGCATCTCTTTTTGTTCATCGCTGATCCGCCTGAATCGTTCCAACTCTTTAACTTCAGCGTCTTCCATCACCAGGCAGTACCACCATTCAGCCAGCGAGATCATTTTTTCAGCCTCGTCTGGATAATCCTTGAAATTCTGGGTCGCCTGGGTAAGCCAGATATTCAATTTCCGCCAAGTCTTCGCCCCAAACACAAACGGCTTGACCAAGGTGGGATTGGTGGTGATGGCATGCCCTTCGTCTGTATAGACCTGGGTTTGTCTTCCTTCATATTGATATTTCTCGCCGATCCCGGTGATGGTGTTGATCAGGGTGACCAAGGTGACCGCTAGCATGTCCTTGTACTGCTCGGAGGTGAGAATACCCATATCCAGAATTGTTACATCGGACTCTTGCCAGGCCTTGCCGGGACGGTTAAAGAATTTGCCATGCAAACCATCAGTCCAGTATTCGAGCGCATCAGCCATATATTGAATGCGTTCCTTGCGAGTGTCAGTTAAGTTGGGTTTCTCGGCATATTCGCGGAACATCTCGACAACATTAGACGGCAATACATAATCTTTATTTTTGTCACGTTGACGTCGTGTGGCATCTAGCAACGCTCGTCGTACTAATTGTTTATCTGGTAATTCAAACTGTTTTTCTTTTTCCGCATCAGCGCCAGTGATCATCATGCGAGTAATCAACTCCATCTCACTCAGATAATCGCGCATTTCATCGTCTTCATCGTCCTCGATCAGGTTGCCGCGCTCATCGAATTTATCGTCAGCGGATGACATGAGCGCTATCTCCATGCTGGCTTCGTTTTCTTCGGCCTGCGCTAGTGCAGCGAAGGCGTTTGCATAGGGAGGCAGCGAGATATCTGAATTAGGCTTGAACTTAACCTTGTTGACGCTTAATCCGGTGCTTGCAAAATAGCTGCCCAGTAAACCAAATGAATCACCTTTTTCAATAATGAAAAGCCGAGGTTTGTGGACGGCCATTTCGTGCATAGCCATATAGTTGATGGTGGCAGATTTGCCACACCCGGTCGGGCCAAAGATCAATCCGTGCGCAACACGTGACTTGTCCTTCACTGGATCGAACATAAGCGGTTCGCCAACACGATTAAAAAACAATTTACCCGGATTGCCTGTGCCCGTGCCTCGACCGTACAGGGGCAGCATGCGGGCGATATGGTGTGCATAGGTTAGTTTGGTGATGCGTGAATTGGTCTTATCCAGTTCATACGAAAATGCCATGGGCAGATGCCGGATATAGTTATCCATGGCGGTTGGATCATAGCGCGGAATCACCGGATTAAATTGAAACGCCGTCAACACGTTAATAGCCTGCTGAGTGTTGCGATTCAAATCAAAAGTCGTTTCTCCATGTACATAGACGCCGGAAAACGCCGGTAGCAGGGATCGCCCTGCGGCGATGTTATCTAGTGCATGTTCGGCTTGTGTGGACGACTGACGCGCCTCAGGTGAGCCCAGCCCGCCAGCCTTGATAATATTATTGCAATGAGCCTTTATTTGGCTTTGTGGCAATGCCACGATGGTGGTTACAAAAATGCAACCCTTGGGCAATTGATCCCACATAGAAGCTGTTCGACCTGCAGCGGAATCTTGTTCTGCTGTCAGAACACCGGTAATGGGTGGCGTGTCGATTCCCTGTAGAGAGATCAGACGATGCTGAACGCCGGTAAACGACCAGCTGCCATCCTCTTGTGATTCTGGACTCCCTAGCGTCACCATTTCTGCGAGATCAGCACTAACGCCAAAACATTCATCATCATCTGGAAAGCGCCGAACTTTTAGATAGTCCTGTGCTGAGTCAAACCCTTCTGGGCGGGGAGAAAACCAGGGTAATAACCACTGATAGAGGTCCGCCGCGTTATAGCGGCGCGTTCCTACCCCGGCTTGTGTCAGTGATCCAATAAAACTATTTATGACATCGTTTAATTCATCAGCAGGTGTCCCTTTGCCTGGAATGGGTTTACCGCCTTTCAACCATTCCGACATTTTGCTGCGACGGTAAATCACGCAACGCACCTTTCTATTCTGTCCGTTCCACCAAAATTGAGAACCCTGGTCATAAAACATGCCCCCAGGTTTGGCCATGTGGGTGGTATGTTCTTCAAGTTCCTGCAGCCATAATTCGTGATGTGTAGTTTTTTTGGCATCAGGCGATGCGTATTCCCTGACCATATCGACAAGATCAGTGATGGGTTCATCCTGTAGATAGGTCTGGATGATCCAGGGGCTATTCGGGTGACTGGGCATATTTTGAATTGCCTTTTGCAAACCCAGCTCGACCTTTTTCAGGATGTGCATTGGTCGACCTTCAACATCGATGGGTTTCAGTTCAAACACCGCACCCACAGAAGCGCCATCATCAAATTCAAACACCCCTTCGTCTTTGTTGTAGTCTTTCCAGGGAAGAAATTCACAAAAAGACGACGGTTCCCGGTAGATATCCTGTAACTGATCTTTTGTTAGAGGTTCGTGACCGTCGTGAGGCAACACACCCAACAGGCGCATTAACATATTTCGGAGGGATGGTTTAACCGTTGCTGTTGTCATGGCGCGATCTCGCCCGGCATCGCATACTGATCAGCCTCATACAATGTAAAGGCAGTGGCATAGCCGGGTACAGGACGCCCCTTGGCCGTTAAGTGCGGAAAGACGTACATCACAAGTTCTGGATTTGGCAATTTAGGAAATAAGTTATTGAGTTCCGTACCAGCCTCACGTGTATAGCCAGCCAAATCACGACGCTCATTATGAATAGCCTGCATCATATTCTGAACTGGGGCTGTAGATGACATGTGCTGCTCATAAACCTCAAGGATGTCCGGACCAGTCTCTGGTATTACCCTTTGTGAACTGCAACCTGCAAACATCAGGCTAGTCAAGGCGATGGCTGTTAGTGGCCAGTGATGATAATGCGTTTGCATATTCTAACTTCCTTCCGTTGGGGTCGTAATCAATCTCAATTTGATCTTCGACGTGGAGTACCACTTGTTGACCGGCTTCAAGAAATACAATATCGACAGCATTGCGTTGGCGCTCACGCATATACTCAGATAATTCCTTGAGTCCACCGGACAGTGCTCTGGCACCAATATATTTACTGCTATCGCCACTGAAAAAACTTTGCATTGATCCTGTCGACGAAACAACGGTCGTTTTCTGGGTTTCGGCAGACGCATCAGCAGTAGCTGCAACCCCAGATGCAATCATTCGGTCTTTTAAATAATCGCTGGCATTGGTGATTAATAAGCCTCTCAGACACGGACTACCCTGACGATCAGAAATGTAGCCAAGTATCTTCTTGTTTCCACTTAGCTTGGTATTAGAGGTACTACTATTGCTACTGACTGTCCGAATCGTGCCATCCTCAAACGTAAACGTGACGGAATGTAGCTCTCCACGCACGCAGGACATTTCGCGATTTCCCACGGCTATTCCAGACCAGACAATATTGCGAACACCTGGGATATACAGTCCATTGGTCGCCATATTGGTTTGGCCGGTGATAACTTTGAATCTGATCGGATCAAGAATAGACCCTTCAACCGGAATGACACCCAACAGTGCAGTCATGGTGTTGTTATCGAACAGCGTTGCATTGCGAGGAATGGTATGTGCAGGAATCATTGGATCTTCCTCTTTTACGTTCCTAGATGTGGATCTTTTTTTGGAGCTGGTTCTAACCGGCTGTGCGTTATCTTGTGTGTTTGGACTGGTCTTCTTTGCATACCAGTCCAACACACCACCACCAATCTTGCTGTTACTGTTTGCGCCCGCGTTAGATTCAGTGCCGATGGGCATAACCGTCGACCACATTGTGTTCATAGTCGGCGTACCAGCGGTGCCACGTCCGTTGCTGTTGCGTGGCTTCATCAGATCATCAAAACCAAGCCCGTTAGGAATCCCGTCATTTTGGGTTGTTTTGGGTTGTTTAATCTTTTTTTCCAACCCCGCTCTTAGTTCTTTAAGTTGCTCATGGAAATCACGGCGTAAATCTTCTGCGCTTTCAGTAACACGATCCCCTACCGTTCGGCTGATCTCTGTGTCCGTGGGGACTTCAGCCATATCTGTTTTTTGTTTGTTTATCAGCTCCTGGAATTCCTTTTCTAAATTCCCATATTGGGCAGACATGGTCTGTATGGTATTGACGTAGGTATCTTTTTCCGCTGCCGATAATGTCGAGACTGTCTGTTCTGGCGCTCTAACCACATCAAACTCAGATTGCGCAATGGAGACAGATTCTTCGTTATCACTGCTACCGACATTCATTACTAAAACACCGGCAACCAAAAACACTAATACAACCAGAAGCAATAGTAATTTGTTCATGGGGTCACCTCCTCGAACGGACGCGAGGAAACCAGATACCACGCTGTAGTGTCGCCATCGTCACCGGCTGCAGTTACCTGACCATGTTGAGGTGTAGCGTTTAAAAAATCACCGCGCAGATTGCGGGGATCCAGTACCACAGGGTGTGGCGAATTCGCTGTGACCCTGACCGCAGTGATATACATCGCAGGGATCCCAGGCGATTTCCACTGGGCAATGGGATGCGTCGCTAGCGTTTGACCTTTATAGAGAAACACCTCGTCTGTTGCTACCGGAATTCGAGTAACACCTGGCAGTGGTGTCACTAGCCGACGCGGTGAATAAAGAGTTTGTGCCACGAAGCGAACGAGATCAGCACTGTCGTAATTAACTGCTGACTTGACGGCTTTGGGCCGACCTTCATCATCGCTCGTTTGAACCTCATCTTTAAAACGGTCATCCAGAATAACCAATGTACGTGCCGGCGCATCTGGCCTGGCTTCAACATCCAGAAAATAAGATTCGCCCGTGAAGGTAAAGACATTAACCCTTTGTTTCTCAAATTCAATATCGGCTGTCCAGTAGACGCTGCCGTTTTCACGTAGTTGTAAATTACGTGTATTTCTTTCTACATCATTTGGCCACTCAATTTTCACGGCCACCGGAAAATCAATACGTCTCTCTCGGCCGACCGGCAACACGACACGGATCGGAGTATTGTTCCAAACGACATGATCGACAATCTCCTGTGGTGACTGTACGTCGGGCGCTGAAAAAGAAACGCACTGATAAAGCGCCAGGATCATCAATAGCGCTATCCTTATCTGCTTGATCATTATAATTTCTCTTTTGTTATCTTCATGGGGTGAAATTTACCGCTGCCATCGAGCGCCAGCTGCCAGGGATTTTTCTCACGATCAACGTCATATCGAACAACCCGTATGGGGTAACGCAGAGAAACCTCCTTGATGAGATTACCGAGCACATATTCTTTGATATGTACATCGAACCATACCGTCCAGGCGTCGCCATCGAACTGGACAAAATTCTCGTCATAAGCACTTCCAGGTACGAAAGAAAAACTACGAACTCTGTCTCGCAGTTCACCTTGTGCCTCACGTAGGTCAATGTCATCTTCAAGCTGTTTTTGATAACCAGGCGTCAAATAATGACGCAACATACCGACCTTTTTCGGATAATCCTTGCTGCCATTGATATCCCATGAATTAAGTTGCTGAAGGATATATTGCGAAAAAACATACACACTTGATGGGAGTATCTCGCCAGGCTTCATTTGTGCACCAGAACGCAGGTCTGGCGGATAATGTAATGTGATGTCTTTGGGTGCTTGACTCCATCCAAAGGTCATCACGATTATCACTAAAAACAAACCTATAATAATGCGCGTTTTATAACGCCCATTCTGTCGCTCGTTGTGTAATTCAGCCACGTAGCTCAACGTCGAATCCTCCAATAGCCAGTGCGTGTAACAAACGCGTTCTTTATTCCAACTTTTGACAGTCGCATGCGCAAGTAACGATTGTAATATCCATCCGGTTTACCTTCTTTTGCTTTACCTAAGCGGCGACCACCAAAATAGATGGTCGCCAATGCAGACAAAAAACCAAAG